>OFET01000027.1_pt1 | contig 291861 bp, 303 predicted proteins | sample 1521211 | NCBI WGS metagenome assembly OFET01 (sample SAMN03766358, study PRJEB24113) | microbial mat metagenome | isolation source: enrichment culture HLUCC-A from microbial mat sample contains cyanobacterium... | reverse complement strand
ACTCGATAAACCTTCACCAACAGCAGCCGCCAGACGGCCTTCCGCGTAGGCTTACGTTCCGGCTGCTGCGGACCCGCGCCCATTACGTGATCGTCTGCGACCCCGGACCGGTCGACGTCATCGTCTGACCGGTCGGGAGCGCACACCGAAATTATGTAATTTCGGTGCCCCGGCCCCAGGGGCCGGGATCGAATTCATATGAATTCGATCGCCGCGGCTCAGGCGGCGGCAGCGCGGTCCATCGCTTCGGCAACCGCATCGACCAGCGCCTGGGCGACCAGGTCGCATTCGGCCTCGGTCAGGCGGGCCGGCAGGCGCACGTCGCAGGCGGTCATCAGCATCGCGCGGGTGCGCGGCAGGTCCCAGTCGCGGCCCAGGAATTGCCAGTTCCAGAAGGCGCGGGCATTGTCGCGGCTCAGCCCGAAGACCTGGACCTTGATGCCGCGCGCCGCCGCGGCTTCGACGAAAGCGCGGGTCTCGGCCTCGGACAGACCGGCCAGGTTGAACTGGATCGAATCCGGGGCGCGCTGTTCCGGGGCCAGCTTTTCCGGCACCTCGAGCCAGGGCGAGTCATTCAGATGCGCCGCGACCCGGTCATGGTTGCGGCGGCCATCGCGCACCCGGCGCGGGATTTCCGGGATCTGGGCGCGGATGATCGCCGCGGCCATGTTCGACAGGCGCAGATTGTAGAGCGGCAGCCTGTTCTGCCAGCGGGCGAAGGCCTGCTCCAGATCGGCCGAATTGTCGCCGGGGCGGGCCTTGTGCTTTTGCCAGGTCTGTTCATAGGCGCCGGACATGATCACGGCGCGGGCCACCAGGTCGACATCGTCGGTGACCAGGATGCCGCCTTCGCCCGCATTCAACAGCTTGTAGGATTGGAACGAGAAACAGCCGATCCGGCCGATCGTGCCGATATTGCGCCCGTTCCAGGTGGTGCCGAGCGAATGCGCGGCGTCCTCGATCACCGGAAGGCCGGCCGCGTCGCAGGCCGCCATGATCGCGTCCATGTCCGAGGTATGGCCGCGCATGTGGCTGATGATGACGGCATCGACCTCGGGCAGCTTGGCGGCGAAATCCTCCAGGTCGATGCGGTAATCCGGCCCGCATTCGCACAGGACCGGTTCGCAATCGGCATGAACGATCGACGAGGGCACGGCGGCGAAGGTGAAGGCCGGGATCAGCACCCGCGCCCCGCGCGGCAGGTCCAGCGCCTTGAGCGACAGGAACAGCGCCGCCGAACAGGACGACACGGCAAGCGCGTATCGGCTGCCCAGGAAGGCGGCGAACTCCTGTTCCAGCAAGGTCACCGGCGCATTCTCGGGCGCGGTGTAGCGGAACAGGTCGCCGGTGCGCAGCAGGTGCTCGATCTCGGCCCGGGCGGTTTCGGGGATCGGCTCGGCGTCGTAGACATTCGGGGGCAGGGTCATATTCGGATTTCCTGAAAGCCACTTTCGGGAAATCCTAACATGATCGGCATGACGAATCCATGACAAACTGGGAGCGTCGGTCGGGGTTCGGCGCAGAAGGATTTTATATAAAATCCTTCCTGCCGACGGCTGGTTCAGATGCCCAACCGGTCGCGCAGGGAATACCAGGTCATCGCCAGGACCAGCAGCGGCGCCCGCAGGGCCGTGCCGCCCGGGAAGGGCGGGACCGGCAATTGCGACCAGACGTCGAAGCGTTCGGCCTGGCCCGCCACCGCCTCGGCCATGATCTTGCCGACGATCCCGGTCTGGGCCACGCCATGGCCGGAAAACCCGCCCGCCGACCAGATATTGGGCGCGACCCGGGTGACCAGGGGCAGGCGGGTCATGGTGATGCCCAGCGTGCCGCCCCAGACATAGTCGATGCCGACGCCGCGCAGCTGGGGAAACATCGCCTCCATCCGCTTGCGCAGCACCGGTTCGATCCGGCGCGGAAAGGCGATGGTGTAATTCTCGCGCCCGCCGAACAGCAGCCGCTTGTCCTCGGACAGGCGGAAGTAATTCACCACAAAGCGGCTGTCGGCGCAGGCGATGTCGCGGCTCAGGACCTGGTGGGCGCGGTCGCCCAGCGGTTCGGTCGCGGCGATGAAGGAATTCAGCGGCATGGTCCGCGCCGCCACCTTGCGGTCGAGCCCGGGCAGGTAGCCGTTGCCGGCCAGGATCGCATGGCTGGCCCGCACCCGGCCCGAACCGCTGTGCAGCACGACCGGCCCGCCCCGGTCGATCGAGGTCACCTCGGTCCGCTCGTAGATCCGCACCCCGGCGGCCTCGGCGGCGCGGGCCAGGCCCAGGGCATAGCGCAGCGGGTGGATATGGCCCGCGCCCATGTCCAGCACCCCGCCCTGGTAGCCGGGCGCACGGACGATGTCCCGGAACGCGTCCCGGGTCAGCCCCTCGACCAATTCGTAACCATAGGACCGGCGCAGCCATTCGGCCTCGTCGCGCAGCTCGCGCGCCTCGGTCGCGGAATAGGCGCCATGGGCCACGCCGGGGCGAAACATCGCCTCGGGGGCGTGGCGCGCCGACAGGTCGCGCAGCAGGGTCTTGGCCTCTTCGGTCATGTCCCACAGCGCCCGGGCCGGGCCGGCGCCCAGCCTGTCCTGCAGCCAGCGTTGCGACCTGTTGAAGCCCGACCCGACCTGCCCGCCATTGCGCCCCGAGGCGCCCCAGCCGGCGCGGTGGGCGTCCAGCACCGCCACGTCATAGCCCCGGTCGGCCAGGGTCAGCGCCGCGACCAGGCCGGTGAAACCGGCGCCGACGATCGCGACATCGGCCCGGATCTCGCCCAGAAGCGGCGGGCGTTCGGGCGGGATATCGGCGCTGGCCACATACCAGGAGCGGGGAAATTCGCCGGGGCGGTCGTTGCGGTAGAGGGCATTGGTCATGGCGCAAAGAATGACGCGGGGCGCGGGCGAAGGGAAGGGGCCTCAGGCCGGGCCAAGCCGGTCGAGCAGCGCCGTGGTGTCGCAGGCGGCAATGGCGCCGGGCACCCGGGTGCCCGGCCCGTCAAGCCGGGTCGCCACATAGAGGTCGGCCACCGCGCCGGGGGCGTCGCGCAGCAGCAGCGACGCGGTCAGCAGCGTCGCCATGCGTTCGGCAAAGAGCCGCGCCTCGGCCGCGTCGGGCGGTCCGGCAAAGCGCGCGCGAAAGGCCTGCAGCGCCGCGTCATAGCGCCGGTCGGCGCCCCGCGCGGCGTCCAGTTCGGCCACCAGCGCCGTGCCCGCCTCGGGGTCGCGGGCCAGCGTGCGCAGGATGTCGAGGCAGATCACGTTGCCCGATCCTTCCCAGATGCCGTTCAGCGGCGCCTCGCGGTAGAGCAGCGGCAGCGGGCTTTCCTCGACATAGCCGGCGCCGCCCAGAACCTCCATCGCCTCGGCCACCACCACCGGGCAACGCTTGTTCGACAGGAACTTGGCCAGGGCCACGGCGATGCGGGCGAAGGGCGCCTGGTCCGGCGCATCGAAGGCCCGCGCGACCCGCAGGCCCAGGGCCAGGGCGCCCTCCCAATCGAGCGCCAGGTCGGCCAGCACCGCGCGCATCAGCGGCTGGTCGATGAGGCGGCGCTGGAAGGCGCTGCGATGGCTGACCCAGTGCATCGCCTCGGACAAGGCGGCGCGCATCAGCCCGGCCGGGGCCATGGCGGTGTCGAGCCGCGTGTGATGCACCATCGTCAGGATCGTGCGGATGCCCGCGCCCTCGTCGCCCAGCCTATGGGCGACCGCGTCGCGATACTCGATCTCGGCCGAGGCATTGGCGCGGTTGCCCAGCTTGTCCTTGAGGCGCTGGATCTCGATCCCGTTGCGGGCGCCCTCCAGCCAGCGCGGCACCAGGAAACAGGTCAGCCCGCCGGGGGCCTGCGCCAAGGTCAGGAACCCGTCCGACATCGGCGCCGAGCAGAACCACTTGTGCCCGGTCAGCCGGTAGGCATCGCCCTCGGGCAGGGCTGTCGTGGTGGTCGCCCGCAGGTCCGAACCGCCCTGTTTCTCGGTCATCGCCATGCCCAGAGTCGCGCCTTGTTTGAGCGCCAGCGGCCGCGCCGACGGGTCATGGGCGCGGCTGGTCAGTTTCGGCTGCCAGTGCGCGGCCAGCCCCGGATCGGCCTGCAGCACGGGCACCGCGGCATAGGTCATGGTCAGCGGGCAGCAATGGCCCGGCTCCACCTGGCTGGCCAGATAGACCATCGCGGCATGGGTGACATGGCCGCCCGGCGCGCCGTCCCAGGGCAGGGCGGCATAGCCGGCGGCGGTGCTTTCGGCCATCAGCCGGTGCCAGGCGGGGTGGAAGGCGACCTCGTCCAGCCGCCGCCCGCCCGCATCGAAGGCGCGCAATTCCGGCGGGTGGCGGTTGGCGTCGCGGCCGGCCTGGCGCAGCAGCTCGGTCCCCATCGCGGCGCCGTATTCGGCCAGCGGCGCGATGCGGCCCCCGGCACGGGCAACGGCCGCGCGCAGCGTCGGGTCGGTGACCCAGAGGTCGCAGTCGCCCCGGGCAGGAGGCTGGTTCGTCACCTCGTGGGTGCCCAGCCGGGCGGTCGGGTCGAGGCGGGTCATGGGGCGATCCTAGGGAAAGGCAGGGAGTCGCGAAAGAGATGTGCAGAAAACTGCACAATGACGGCAAGTCTATTGCGGTCGGAAATGATATATGCATTATAACGCACAAATCGGGAGGAGGAATCGCATGTCACAAGCTCGTTTCGAAGCTCTGGTGGGGCAGATCGCCGCCAGCATCGGCGATGCGCCGCTGGATGACGACCTGGCCGCGCGGCTGAACACCGACTGGGGTCCGGGCAGCGCGGCCTTTGCCGAACTCGCGGCCTTGTGTGCGACGGGCGAGGCCGAGGGTTGGCTGATGGCGCGCGAGGCCGGGGGCATCCGGTTCGGCCGGGCGGTGAAACCCGGCGGGCCGGCGGGGCGGTTCAGCGTCGACGTGGTGCGGATGAAGGATGTGAAGGGCCCGCATCACATCCATCCGAACGGAGAGATCGGCGCGGTGATCCCGCTGGAGGGCGCGCCGCGCTTCGATGCCTTCCCCGAGGGCTGGTATGTCTACGGCCCGGGCACCGAGCATCACCCGACGGTCAGCGGCGGCGAAGCCCATGTGCTGTACTTGCTGCCCGAGGGCGCGATCGAATTCACCGGGCGCTGAGGCGTCCAGGCACCGACGGCGCGGGCAGGAGGAGGCCCGCACCCGGCACCCATCCAGGGAGGAGGATCCCCGTGAGCCAGAATGACAATGCGGCGGTCCATTTCGTCGACCGGCACGTGGCCGAGGGACGGGGCGACAGGCCGGCCTTCATCGAGGCCGATGGCCGCCGGCGCCGCCTGACCTATGGCCAGTTGCAGACGGAGGCCGGGCGCTTTGCCGGCGCGCTCTATCGCCATGGCGTGCGGCGCGAGGAACGGATCGCGATGATCGTCCGCGACCAGATCGAATTTCCCGTCGCCTTCTGGGGCGCGCTCAAGGCCGGGGCCATTCCGGTGCCGCTGAACACCCTGCTGAGCGCCAGCGTCTACGAGGCGATCCTGGCCGACAGCCGCGCCTCGATCCTGGTCGTGTCGCAGCAATTGTGGGAGGTGGTGAAACCGGCGATCGACGACAACCGCCACTTGCGCGCGGTTCTGGTGATCGGCGCCGAAGACGGGGCAACCGCCCCCGAGGGCACCGAAAGCTGGGCGGATTTCGTCGAGGGCGCCCCGGTCGAGCCGACGGTCGAGGCGCATGGCGACGAACTGGCCTTCTGGCTCTATTCCAGCGGCTCCACCGGCACGCCCAAGGGGGTGCGGCATGTGCATGCCTCGCTCAAGGCGACGGCGGACACGTTCGGCGCGCAGGTGCTGGGGATATGCCAGGACGATGTGGTGTTTTCGGTCGCCAAGATGTTCTTCGCCTATGGGCTGGGCAATGCGATGTCGTTCCCGATGTCGGTGGGGGCCACCACGGTGATCTTCGGCGGCCGGCCGACGCCCGATGCGGTGTTCGACATCATGGCGCGGGACCGGCCGACGATCTTCTGCGGCGTGCCGACGCTGTTCGCCGCGCTGGTCGCCGAACAGGAAAAGCGCGGCGGCGCGCCCGATCACGCCATCCGGCTGTGTACCTCGGCCGGCGAGGCGCTGCCGCGCGAGGTCGGCGAGCGTTGGGAAAGGCTCTGGGGATGCGAGATCGTCGACGGGGTCGGCAGCACCGAGATGCTGCATATCTTTCTGTCCAACCGCCCGGGCGACATCGTCTACGGCAGCTCGGGCAGGGCGGTGCCGGGCTACGAGCTGCGCCTGGTGGACGAACATGACGAGGAGGTCGCCGAGGGCGAGGTCGGCGAATTGCTGGTCCGCGGCCCGTCCAGCGCCGAGGGATACTGGAACCGGCGCCACAAGAGCATGTCGACCTTCGAAGGCCATTGGACCCGCACCGGCGACAAGTATGAACGCGACGGGCAGGGCCGCTATGTCTATTGCGGGCGCACCGACGACATGTTCAAGGTCTCGGGCATCTGGGTTTCCCCTTTCGAGGTGGAACAGGCCCTGGTCGAACATCCGGCGGTGCTGGAGGCCGCCGTGGTCGCGCGGCCCGATGCCGAGGACCTGGTCAAGCCCGCCGCCTTCATCGTGGTGAAGGACGGCATGCCGGTGCCCTCCGAACAGGAGCTCAGGGACATGGTCAAGGACAAGATCGGGATGTGGAAATATCCCCGCTGGATCACCGTGGTCGAGGATCTGCCCAAGACCGCGACCGGCAAGATCCAGCGCTTCAAGCTGCGGGGGCCGGCATGATCGACTGGGCGGCGGGATCGGGCCACCTGACGGCCGGGGGCAAATCGCTGGAATGGGCCTGCTGGGGGCCGGCGCCTTCGGACGGGCCGGGGGATGGGCCGGGGGACGGGCCAGCGATCGTGCTGTTGCACGAAGGCCTGGGCTGCGTCGCGCTGTGGCGCGATGTCCCGCAGCGTCTGGCGCAGGCGACGGGGCTGCCGGTCCTTGCCTATTCGCGCGCGGGCTATGGCGGGTCGGACCCCGCCGACCTGCCGCGCCCGCCGGATTACATGACCCGCGAGGCGGTGCAGGTGCTGCCGCAGGTTCTGGATGCGCTGGGTGCGGCCAAGGTGGTGCTGATGGGCCATTCCGACGGCGCCACGATCGCCGCCGAACATGCGGGCCGGGTGGCCGATCCGCGGGTCCGCGCCCTGGTGCTGATGGCGCCGCATTTCTTTACCGAAGCGATGGGCCTGGCCGAGATCGCGGCGGCGAAGCGAGCCTATGACAGCGGCGATCTGCGCGATCGCCTGGCGCGCCATCACGCCGATCCGGACAATGCCTTTCGCGGCTGGAACGACGCCTGGCTGGCGCCGGGGTTCCGGGCCTGGCATGTGGGCGAGGTGGTCGATTACTGGCGCGTGCCCGCGCTGGTGATCCAGGGCCAGGACGACCAATACGGCACCGCGGCGCAGGTGGCCGAGGCCGAAAGCCGCTCTTACGCGCCGGTCGAGGTGCTGATGCTGCCCGACTGCCGCCATGCGCCGCATCTCGATCAGCCCGATGCGGTGCTGGCGGCGGTGGCCGATTTCACCGCCCGGTTGCAACGGATCGAGGCCGCCGAGGTGATCCCGGCCTGACGGCGATTCGAATATGTGAAATATAATGCATATACTGATGCGGCCGGGAGAGCCGGCCGTATCCAAGCGAAAACAGGGGGTTGAGCGCTTCATTATCGTGCATCAACGGGTTGTCACCCGCCAATAAATGCACTATCTTGCAACAAACCCTCCAGGGAGAGACCCATGACCCAGCGCATCGATTTTCAGACCGACCCGTCGCAATACCGCCATTGGCGCGTCGACTATGACGGCGAGGTGGCCCATGTCTTCATGGATGTGGACGAGAACGGCGGGCTGTTCGAGGGCTACCAGCTCAAGCTCAATTCCTATGACCTGGGCGTGGATATCGAGCTGTCCGACATCGTCCAGCGGATGCGGTTCGAACATCCGGAGGTCAAGGTGGCGGTGCTGCGCTCGGGCAAGGACAACGTGTTCTGCGCCGGGGCGAATATCCGCATGCTGGGCGGGGCGGCGCATTCCCACAAGGTGAATTTCTGCAAGTTCACCAACGAGACCCGCAACACCTTCGAAGCGGCCGAAGCGGACAGCGGCCAGAAATGGATCGCCGCGGTCAAGGGCGCCTGCGCCGGCGGCGGCTATGAACTGGCCCTGGCCTGCAACTACATCATGCTGACCGATGACAGCACCTCTTCGGTGGCGCTGCCCGAGGTGCCTCTGCTGGCGGTGCTGCCCGGCACCGGCGGGCTGACCCGGGTCACCGACAAGCGCAAGGTGCGCCGCGATCGGGCCGATGTGTTCTGTTCCATCGAAGAGGGCGTGAAGGGCCGCAAGGCCGTCGACTGGCGCCTGGTGGACGAGGCGGTGCCGAATTCGAAATTCGACGCGGTGGTGGCGGAACGGGCAAGGCAATTCGCCGCCGCCTCGACCAAGCCCGTCGGGCAGGGGATCGCCCTGACCCCGCTTGACCGGACCTTCGCCGAGGATGGCTCGGTCAGCTATTCGACGGTCGAGGTGGCGATGGACCGCAAGGCCCGCACGGTCACGATCACCCTGAACGGCCCCGACGGCGCCGCGCCCGCCGACATGGAGGCGCTGCAGGCCCAGGGCGCCCGGGCCTGGATCCTGCGTGCGGCGCGCGAACTGGACGACGCGATCCTGCACCTGCGCCTCAACGAGATGGAGGCGGGCCTGTGGGTGTTCCGCACCCAGGGCGATCCCGAACAGGTCCTGGCGCACGAGGCGCTGCTGCTGGACAATGCCGATCACTGGCTGGCGCGCGAGATCCTGCAATTCTGGAAACGCGTGCTCAAGCGCATCGACGTGACCTCGCGCAGCCTGGTCACGCTGGTCGAGCACGGGTCGTGCTATGCCGGTGTCCTGGCCGAACTGATCTGGGCCGCCGACCGGTCCTACATGATGGAGGACGAATTCGAGGGCGACAACCGCCCGATGGCCACCATCACCCTGAGCGCCGCCAATTTCGGCCGCTACCCGATGGGCAACGACCTGACCCGCCTGCAGACGCGCTTTCTGGCCGAACCCGAGACGGTCGAGTCCCTGCGCGATCGGATCGGCGACCCGCTGGAGGCCGAAGAGGCCGACGCGGCGGGCCTGGTGACCGAGATCCTCGACGATATCGACTGGGAGGACGAGATCCGGATCGTCCTGGAGGAACGCGTCAGCTTCAGCCCCGATGCGATGACCGGGATGGAGGCGAACCTGCGCTTCGCCGGGCCCGAGACGATGGAGACCCGGATCTTCGGCCGGCTGACCGCCTGGCAGAACTGGATCTTCAACCGCCCCAACGCGGTCGGCCCCGATGGCGCGCTGCAGCGCTATGGCAGCGGCGTGCGCGGCGATTACAACTTGGAACGGGTCTGAGCCGGGCGCAGGCGGGGGCGCGGGCGTCAGCCCGCGCCCCCGCCCCCCCGGCGACGGCGCCAGCCGGCGCACCCCCTTCGATCCAGCACAGGAGGCCCCGATGTCAGCCCCGGTCAAACAGCACCTGATCGACCCCGAAATCTGCATCCGCTGCTACACCTGCGAGATGACCTGCCCGATCGAGGCGATCACCCATAACGACGACAACGTCGTGGTGGATGCGGACAAGTGCAATTTCTGCATGGATTGCATCCCGGTCTGCCCCACCGGCTCGATCGACGAATGGCGGGTGGTCACGACCCCCTACAGCCTGGAGGCGCAATTCGGCTGGACCGAACTGCCCGAACAGGAGGATATCGCCGAGGCCGCCGATGCGGGCGGCGACGCGCGGGACGAGGCGATGCGCAAGCTGCTGGAGGACGCCCACAAGGGCGCCGGCGGCCGGATGCGCGCCCCGGCCAGCGCCGCCAAGCCCAGCGTGAACCTCTACAACCTGGCCCGGCCCGCCACCGCCCGGGTCCAGGGCAATTACCGCCTGACCGCCGAGGGCGCCGACAGCGATGTGCGCCACATCATCCTCGATTTCGCCGGCCAGCCCTTTCCGGTGCTGGAGGGCCAGTCGGTCGGGATCATCCCGCCGGGCACCGATGCGGCGGGCCAGCCGCATCTGCCCCGGCTCTATTCGGTGTCGTCGCCGCGCGATGGCGAACGGCCGGGCTACAACAATGTCTCGCTCACCGTGAAACGCGAGGATCGGGGGCTGTGCTCCAACTATGTCTGCGACCTCGGGCCCGGCGACGCGGTGCAGGTGACCGGCCCCTTCGGCGCCACCTTCCTGATGCCCGACGATCCGGCGGCGCGGCTCCTGATGATCTGCACCGGCACCGGCTCCGCCCCGTTCCGCGCCTTCACCATGCGCCGCCAGCGCCAGGCCGGGGCCCATGGCGACATGGTCCTGTTCTTCGGCGCCCGCAGCCCCGACGCGCTGCCCTATTTCGGGCCGCTGGCGAAGGTGCCCGATGCGGTGCTGCACAAACACCTGGTGTTCTCGCGCCTGCCCGACGCGCCCAGGGAATACGTCCAGGACCGCATGATGGCCGAGCAGGAGGCCCTGGCCGGGATGCTGGCCGATCCGCTGACCCATATCTATGTCTGCGGGTTGCGCGGCATGGAGGAGGGGGTGGAAAAGGCCCTGCTCAACATCGCCGAAAGCGCCGGGATCCCCTGGGACGCCACCCGCGAGGTGATGCGCGACGACGGCCGGTTCCACGTCGAGACCTATTAGGCTACACGTTACACGAATAGCGGAGGCGCCCATGTCTGTAACGTATCGCAAGCACGGCCAATATGGCTACGTGACCCTCGACAACCCGCCGGTGAACGCCATCGGCCAGGCGGTGCGGCAGGGTCTGCAGGAGGCCGTGGCCCGGGCCGAGGCGGACCGTGTCGAACGGGTGATCGTGACCGGCGCCGGCCGGGCCTTCGCCGCCGGCGGCGATGCGAAGGAATTCGACGGGCCTGCGCGCGATCCGCACCTGCCCGATGTGCTGACCGCGATCGAGGCAAGCCCGGTGCCCTGGATCGCCGCGATTCACGGCGCCTGCCTGGGTGGCGGGCTGGAACTGGCGCTGGCCTGCCGCTACCGGGTGGCGACGCCCGATGCGGTGCTGGGCCTGCCCGAGGTGACGCTGGGCGTGGTGCCCGGGGCCGGCGGCACCCAGCGGCTGCCGCGCCTGGTGGGCCAGGAAATGGCGCTGGAGATGATCGCCTCGGGCAGATCCGTCAGCGGCACCCGGGCGCAACGGATCGGCCTGGTGGACGCGCTCGACCCCGACCCGCTGGGCTTTGCCGAGATGACCAACGGCGAATGGCTGGGCATGGCGGTGCCGGTGGGCGCGCTGAACTCGGGCGCCTTGCCCGCCGCCGCCTATGACGCCGCCCGCGCCGTGGCGGCGAAAAAGATGCCGGGCAATCCCGCGCCGCTGGCGGCGATCGAGCTTCTGGAATTGAGCCAGACCGCGGAACTGGCCGAGGGCCTGGCCCGCGAACGGGCGGCCTTTCTGCAATTGCGCGGCTCCGACACCGCCCGCGCCCTGCGGCACCTGTTCTTTGCCGAACGCGCCGCCCGGGCACCGGCCTGGCTGACCGCCGATCCGCAGGAGCCGGCCGAGGTTGCCGTGGTCGGCGGCGGCACGATGGGGGCGGGGATCGCCTATGCGCTGCTGGCGCGGGGCGTGTCGGTCACCCTGCTGGAAACCGATGCGGAGGGCGTCGCCCGGGCGCAGGCCAATCTTGACCGGATCATCGCCGAGGGCGTGACGCGAGGACGGATCACGGACGAGCCCGCCCTGCGCGCCCGGCTGACGCTCGGCGCCGATTACGGCGCGGCCGCGGGGGCACAGCTGGCGATCGAGGCGGCGTTCGAAAGCATGGCGGTCAAGACGGAGGTGATGGCCAGGCTGCAGGCGGCCTTGCCGGCAAGTGCTGTCCTGGCGACCAATACCTCCTACCTCGATATCGACCAGATCGCCGCCACGCTGGACGACCCGTCCCGCCTGCTGGGCCTGCATTTCTTCGCCCCGGCCCATATCATGAAACTGCTGGAAATCGTCCGCGGCGCGGCCACATCCGACACCGCGCTGGCCACCGGCTTCGCCCTGGCCCGGCGGCTGGGAAAGATCCCGGTCCTGGCCGGGGTCTGCGACGGGTTCATCGGCAACCGCATCCTCGCGCGCTACCGCGAGGCGGCCGACACGGTGTTCCTGGACGGCTCGACCCCCTGGGAGGTGGACGAGGCCATGGTCGCGTTCGGCTATGCCATGGGCCCCTACGAGGCGCAGGACCTGTCGGGCCTCGACATCGCCCATGCCGCGCGGCGGCGCCAGGACGCGACCCGCGACCCGGCGCGGCGCTATATCCCGATCGCCGACCGGATGGTCGAACTGGGCAAGCTGGGGCGCAAGACCGGGGCGGGCTGGTATCGCTATCCGGGCGGCGGCGGCAAGGTCGAGGACCCGATCGTCGCCGATCTGGGGATCGAAGAGGCGCATTTCGCCGGCATCACCCGCACCGATTACGGCGCCGACGAGATCCGCCACCGCCTGCTGCACGCGATGATCAACGAGGCGGCCGATATCCTGCACGAAGGCATCGCCGCCAGCGCCACCGACATCGACCTGGTTACGGTCCATGGCTACGGCTTTCCGCGCGCCAAGGGCGGGCTGATGCATTACGCCGATACCCTGGGGCCCGCGGCGGTGCTCGCGGCGCTGCAGGCGCTGGCCCGGGAAGATCCGGTCGCCTGGCGCCCCAGCCCGATGATCGAGGACGCGGTGGCGCGCGGGCTGAGCTTTGCGGATTGGTCGCAGCCGGCGTGACGCGCAAGGATTTTACGTAAAATCCTTGCGTCCGGCGGCGGCGCTCAGCGGCGGGTGTCGATCCGGCGCGGCCGGCCGTCAAGCTCGGGCACCGGGATGAATTCCTCGGTATCGCCCGGCGGCAGCATGAACCTTTCGGCGCCGGCGGCCCAGTCCTGCCGCGCCTCGTGGATCGCCGCTTCGGAACTGGCGACGAAGTTCCACCAGATGTAGCGCGGCCCCGACAGGGTCTCTCCGCCCAGCACGATCAGCCGCGCGCCTTGCGGCCCGGCGCGCAGGGACAGCGCGTCGCCGGGGCGGAACACCGCCATCTGCCCGGCCTCCAGCGCGTCGCCGGCGACCTCGACCGTTCCTTGCATGACATGGATCCCGCGATCCTCGTGGTCGTCGGGCAGGGGCAGGGCGGCGCCGGGGTCCAGAGTCACATCGGCATGGATCATGTCGGTGAAGACCCGGGTCGGCGCGGTCTGGCCCCAGCCGCGGCCGGCGATCAGCCGGGCGGTCGCGCCTTCGGCCTCGATCACCGGCAACGCCTCGGCCCCGTGATGTTCGAACCCCGCGTCGCCGGTCTCGGCCGTCTCGGGCAGGGCGATCCAGGTCTGCACGCCGAACAGGCGATGGGTGCCGGCCCGGGTCTCGGCACTGGTGCGTTCGGAATGGGTCACGCCGCGGCCGGCGATCATCCAGTTGACCGCGCCGGGATGGATCATCTGGGTCGTGCCCAGGCTGTCGCGGTGCTGGAATGCGCCTTCGTAGAGATAGGTGATCGTGGCCAGGCCGATATGCGGATGCGGGCGCACGTCGATGCCCTGGCCGGTGATGAACTCCGCCGGGCCGACCTGGTCGAAAAAGATGAACGGTCCGACCAGCTGTGCCTGGGGCGCGGGCAGGGCGCGGCGCACCTCGAAGCCGCCGATATCGCGGGCCCGCGGGATGATCTTGAAGGCGATCGGCCCGTCGCTGTCGGGGGTGGGGGCAAAGCTCATGGGCGGCGCTCCGGTCTGTCTTGGAAGAGCCTAGCGCATCGCGGCACCCGGTCCAGTCCCGAGAGCGTGTCGCGTTCAATCGGAAACAAGGGAACGCTGCCTCTCCCTTTGGTCGACCGCGTTTCTTGTTGCCTGGTGCCTCTGGTGGAACACGACACGCTTTAGTCGGCCAGTTCCAGCACCCGCTCCAGCCCGGTATTGCCGGCGACCAGTTGCTCCAGCGTCATCAGGTCGAGTTCGGCATAGAAGGCGTCCAGCGCCCGGCACAACAGCCCGCGCAGCCGGCAGGCGGTCGAAATCGGGCAGGTGTTGCGTTGCCGGTCGAAACATTCGGCAAAGGGCACGCCGCTTTCGAAGACCCGGAACACCTGGCCCACGGTGATCTGGTCGGCCGGGGTCTTCAGCCGGATCCCGCCGCCGCGGCCGCGGATCGTCTCGATGAAGCCGGTCTGGCCCAGCTGGTTGATGACCACGCCCAGATGCGCCTCGGAGGCGTTGCAATATGCGGCGACCTCGGCCTTGCGCACCACCCGGTCCGCATTCACGGCACAGAACATCAAGGTGCGCATCGCAAGGTTGGTCTTGATCGTCAGACGCATCGTTCCGCCTCCTGAAGATGGGGCGAAGATAGACCTTATCCGGGCGCGCACCTTGATCCAGATCACGCCGCACCGGCATGGGCCGGTTTGACATGGATCAAAGCATTACAATAGATGAATGTTTTATCTGGTCCGGAAATGCAGGAGGGATTCCATGTCCAGGTTGAAAACCGTCGCGACCTCGCGTCGCGGCTTTCTGGGGTTGGCCGGGGGTGCTGCGGCGCTGTCCGGCCTGGGCCTGTCGCGGGGCCGGGCGCAAAGCGTGCAGACCAATGCCAGGATCGTCATCCTGGGCGCCGGCGCGGCGGGCACGGCCCTGGCCAATCGCCTGGTCGAGCGGCTGGACGGCGCCCGGATCACCCTGGTCGACGGACGGCAGAAGCACCTCTACCAACCCGGCCTGTCGCTGGTCGCGGCCGGGTTGAAACCGGCCGATTACGTGGTGTCGGACACCGCCCAATGGCTGCCGCGCGGGGTCGAATGGATCGAGGAGCGCGCCGCCGAAATCGACCCCGAGGCCAAGACGGTGACCACCGAGGGCGGCAGGGCCTTGCCCTATGATTACCTGGTGGTGGCCACCGGGCTGGTGCTGGATCACGACGCGATCGAGGGCTTTTCGCTGGACCTGGTCGGGACCGAGGGGATCGGCGCGCTTTATGCCGGGCCCGAGGCGGCGGCGGCGACCTGGGCTTCGGCCAGCCGCTTCGTCGAAGAGGGCGGGCGCGGCATTTTCGGCCGCCCCGAGACCGAGATGAAATGCGCCGGCGCGCCGCTCAAACATACCTTCCTGATCGACGACCGGCTGCGCCGGGCCGGCAATCGCGGCAAGGCCGAGATCGTCTACGCCGCGCCGCAGCCCAGCCTGTTCGGCGTGCCGATCGTGGCCGAGAAGGTTCGGATGCTGTTCGGCGACCGGGGGATCGAGACGCGGATGCAACGCACGCTGAAATCCATCGATCCGGGCGCGAAGATCGCCACCTTCGAGGATGCCGACGGGATCGCCCACGAGGAAGATTACGACTATATCCATGTCATCCCGCCCCAGCGCGCCCCCGATGTGGTACGCCAGTCGGGCCTGTCCTGGGCCGACAAATGGACCGATCAGGGCTGGGTCGAGGTCGACATGCAGTCGCTGCGTCACCTGCGTTACCCCGAGGTCTTCGCGATCGGCGACGTGGCCGGCGTGCCCAAGGGCAAGACCGCGGCGTCGGTCAAATGGCAGGTTCCGGTGATCGAGGAGCACCTGGTGGCGCAGATCACCGGCGGCACGAGCGATGCGCGCTATGACGGCTATACGTCCTGCCCCTTGATCACCCAGATCGGCCGGGCGATGCTGGTCGAATTCGACTACCACGACAATCTGGTTCCATCCTTTCCCGGCGTGATCGCGCCGCTGGAAGAGCTCTGGATCAGCTGGTTGATGAAGGAGGTGGCGCTGAAGGCCACCTACAACGCCATGCTGCGCGGCAAGGCCTGAGGAGGAAACGACATGCAAGACCTCACATTCGGCACCCTGATCGCGGTCTTCGAAGAGATGTTCGGCCGCGGGCTGTTCTGGGCCATGGTCGCGGTGGCGATCATCGTGACGCTCGCCTATTTCTTTGTCCTGATCCGCGACCGGACGGTCAGCTGGAAGAAATTCCTCTGGGCGCAGCTGTCGATGCCTCTGGGCGCCATCGCCGCGGTGCTGTTCGTGCAGCGCATGACCAGTTCCAGCTTTTCCGACCTGGGCGGGCCGATCGACTGGATCGTGCTGCTTGGGGTCGCCGTGGCCGGGGCGATCGGGCTGGCGATCCTGGTCTACACCTTGGAATCGCTGGTCCGGCCCCCCCGAAGCCGCGAGGGGCGGGAATGACCGACGGCGCTGCCGTTGCGGCCGATCATGCCCCCTCGGTCGCGCATTTCCCGCTGCCGCTGTTCGCGGCCTCGATGGGGCTGCTGGGGTTCACCCTGGCCCTGCAGCGGGTCGAGGCGGCGCTGGGGCTGGGGGCGCTGGCCTCGGGCCTGGCGCTGGGTTTTTCGGTTCTGGTGTTCCTCGCGACATCGGCGGGCTACCTGACCAAGGCGCTGCGCCATCGGGACGAGGTGAAGGGCGACTGGAACCACCCGGTGCGGATCGCCTTCTTTCCGGCGATCTCGATCTCGGTCCTGTTGCTGGCCACGGCGGTGATGCCGTCGAGCGAAAGCCTGGCCCGCGGGTTGTGGATCATCGGCGCGGCCGGACAGGCGGCGCTGACCCTGGCGGTGGTGGCGAACTGGATCGGGGCGCGGGCCTTCCTGGCGCCGCAACTCAGCCCGGCCTGGTTCATCCCGGCGGTCGGCAACGTGATCGCGCCCATCGCCGGCGCGCATCTGGGGCTGATCGAGCTGTCGTGGTATTTCTTTTCGGTCGGCATGATCTTCTGGGTGGTGCTGCTGACGCTGGTGATGAACCGGCTGATGTTCCACGAACCGCTGCCCGGCAAGCTGCAGCCGACCCTGGTGATCCTGATCGCGCCGCCGGCGGTGGGTTTCGTCGCCTATGTCAACCTGGCCGGCGGCGTGGACGGGTTCGCCCGGGTGATGATCAATGCGGGCTACCTGTTCTTTCTGGTGGTGCTGACCCAGGCCCGCGCCTTCGGGCGGATTCCCTTCGCGCTGTCCTTCTGGGCGCTGAGCTTTCCGGTCGCGGCCCTGGCGATCGCCAGTTTCGTCTTTGCCCGGGAAACCGGGTCGGGGTTTCACCTGGGCGCGGGCTACGGGCTGTCCGCGCTGCTGAGCGTGATCATCGCGGTGCTGGTGCTGCGCACCGCGAAGGCGGCGCTGGGCGGGCATATCTTCAAACCGGAATGACGTCGGGGCGGACCAAAATTACGTAATTTTGGTCCGCGCGGTGGCGCAGGGTGCGCGGGGTTTCGGCGTCGGGCGTGCCGTGATACGCCTTGGCCAATACCCAACATCCGAAAGGCCCAGCCCATGCTGCGCAACGACCAGCTGACCCAGTGGGATCGCGACAACTTCTTTCATCCCTCGACCCATCTTGCCCAGTTCGCCCGGGGCGAGGCGCCGAACCGGATCATCTCGACCGCCAAGGGCTGTCACGTCACCGACCGAGAGGGCAAGACGCTGCTGGACGGCTTTGCCGGCCTCTATTGCGTCAATGTCGGCTACGGCCGCGAGGAGATCATCGAGGCGATCGCCGCCCAGGCGCGCGAGCTGGCCTATTACCATTCCTATGTCGGCCATGGCACCGAAGCCTCGATCACCCTGTCGAAGATGATCCTGGACCGGGCCCCGGCGGGCATGTCCAAGGTCTATTTCGGCCTCGGTGGATCGGATGCGAACGAAACCAACGTCAAACTGGTCTGGTTCTACAACAACATCCTGGGCCGGCCCGAGAAGAAGAAGATCATCTCGCGCAAGCGGGCCTATCACGGCTCGGGCATCGTGTCGGGCTCGCTCACCGGGCTCGAGATCTGGCACAGGAAGTTCGACCTGCCGATCCCCCAGGTGATCCATACCGAGGCGCCCTATTACTATCACCGCGCCGATGCCGCGATGTCGCCCGAGGCCTTCACCGACCATCTGGTGGCCGAGCTGGAGGCGCTGATCGAACGCGAGGGCGCCGACACGATCGCTGCCTTCATCGGCGAGCCGGTGCTGGGCACCGGTGGCATCGTGCCGCCGCCGCCGGGCTACTGGGACAAGGTGCAGGCGGTGCTGGCGCGCCATGACATCCTGCTGATCGCCGACGAGGTGATCACCGGTTTCGGGCGGCTGGGCAGCATGATGGGGTCGGACCATTACGGGCTGAAGCCCGACATCATCACCATCGCCAAGGGGTTGACCTCGGCCTATGCGCCGCTGTCGGGCTCGATCATCGGCGACAAGGTCTGGGCGGTTCTGGAACAGGGCAGCGAGGAACTGGGCCCGATCGGCCATGGCTGGACCTATTCCGCCCATCCGATCGGCGCCGCCGCCGGGGTCGCCAACCTCACGCTGATCGACACGCTGGGCCTGGTGCGGAACGCCGCCGAGGTGGGCGCCTACATGCGGCAGGCCTTTGTCGATGCGCTGGGCGATCATCCGAACGTGGGCGAGATCCGCGGCGAGGGGATGCTGGCCGCGGTCGAGTTCACCGCCGACCGCGACAGCCGCGCGCCGCTACCGGCCGAGGACAAGCTGGTCTATGCCATGGCCGCACATATGAACGAGAACGGCGTGATCGCCCGGGCGATGCCGCTGGCCGACCTTCTGGGCTTTGCCCCGCCGCTGTGCCTGAACCGGGAAGAGGCGGACAGGATCGTCGGCGTCACCGCGGATGCGGTGAAGGCGGTTCTGGGCTGAAAACCCGGGGGCTGTCTGCCCCGGACCCCCCAAGGATATTTGAGACCCAAAGAAGCGGGCGGGCTGGACCTTTGGGCCAGCCTGGGCTCTGCTATGGGCAAACCCGGAGGTGAAGCATGGCCAGGCTTGAGCGTCTGATCTCGGTTGCGCGGGGCGATGCGCCCGCCGATACGGTGCTGCGGGGGGGCCGCGTCTTCGACGTGGTCACCGGCGATCTGATCGCCGGCGACGTGGCGCTGTGCGGGGATCGCATCGCCGGGATCGGCGCCGATTACGAGGGGGCCGAGGTGGTGGACGTGGCCGGGCTGACGCTTGTGCCCGGGTTCATCGACACCCACCTGCATGTCGAAAGTTCACTGGTGACGCCCTATGAATTCGACCGGCTGGTCACGCCGCTGGGGATCACCACGGCGATCTGCGATCCGCACGAGATCGCCAATGTGCTGGGCCTGACGGGGATCGACTATTTCCTGGAGGCCGCCGGCCATACCGTGCTGGATCTGTTCGTGAACCTGTCCTCCTGCGTGCCCTCGACCGAGATGGAGACCGCGGGCGCCCGGATCGAGGCCGCCGACCTGGCGCCCTATCTGGCGCACCCACGGGTGATCGGGCTGGCCGAGGTGATGAATTACCCCGGCGTGATCCACCGCGACCCCGGCGTGATGGCCAAGCTGGCGCTGTTCGAGGGGCGCCATATGGATGGCCATTGCCCGCTGCTGTCCGGGACCGATCTGAACGCCTATTGCGCCGCCGGCATCCGCACCGAACACGAGGCGACCAGCGCGGCGGAAGCGCGCGAAAAGCTGCACAAGGGGATGCGGGTGCTGATCCGCGAAGGGTCGGTGTCAAAGGATCTTGCCGCCCTGACCCCGCTGCTGGACGACCGGACCAGCCCCTATATGTGCCTGTGCACCGATGACCGGAACCCGTTGGACATCGGTGAATTCGGCCATCTGGATTACATGATCCGCACCCTGATCGCCGCGGGCGTATCGCCGCTGGCCGCCTATCGCGCGGCGTCGCTGTCGGGGGCCGAGGCCTTCGGGCTGAAGGATCGCGGCCAGATCGCGCCGGGCAAGCGGGCCGATATCGTGGCTGTCGGATCGCTCGAGGCCTGCGATGCGCGCGCGGTCTGGTGCGGCGGGGTGCGGGTCGGCGCGGCGGCCTTTGCCGCGCGCGGCCGGATCGAGGCGCCGGGGCGCGGGTCGGTCCGGGCGCCCAAGGTGGCCCCGCAGGATTTCCGCCATGCGGGCAACGCGGCCGTGACGGATGTGATCGGGGTGATCGAGGGCAAGATCCTCACCGAACACCTGAGGATCGAGATCGCGCCGGACGGCGGCGACAAGCGCCCCGATCCGGGTCGCGACCTGATGCGGATCGCGGTGGTGGAGCGGCACGGGGTCAACGGCAATATCGCCACCGGCGTCGTCAAGGGGTTCGGGATGCAGGCCGGGGCCATCGCCTCGACCGTCTGTCATGACCATCACAACATCGTCGTGGTCGGCGCCGATTACGGCGACATGGGCCTGGCGGCGAACCGGCTCCATGACCTCGAAGGCGGTTTCGTCGTGGTCAGGGATGGCGCGGTCCTGGCCGAACTGGCCCTGCCGGTCGCCGGTCTGATGTCGCTGGAGCCCTTCGAAACGGTGCGGGCCCGGCTGGAGGAGCTGCGCGCCGCGGCGCAGGCGCTGGGCGTGGTGCTGCACGAGCCCTTCCTGCAGCTGGCCTTCCTGGCGCTGCCGGTCATTCCGGCGCTCAAGATCACCGACCGCGGCATGGTCGACGTGACCCGGTTCGAGATCATTTCCTGAGCCCTGTGGCGGGGTGAAACCCCACCCTGCACCACTGCACCCCCGGGATCACTCGGCGGCGAGCGCCCCGTCATCCGGCCGGTCCTGCGGTTCTGCGGTCAGGGCGGTCCAGGCGGCGTATTGGGTCAGGAACACGGTTCCGTCCAACTCGTCCAGGAAGTGCGTGCGGTGCAGGCGGTCCATCACCGGGCCCTTGACCTCGGACAGGTGCAGCTTGATGCCCAGCGATTTCAGCCGGTGGCTGATCTCTTCGAGGCTTTCCAGCGCGCTCATGTCGATCTCGTTGATCGCGGTGCATTGCAGGATCACGTGGCGGATCGCCTTGTCGCCCAGCACCCGGTCATAGATGTAATCCTGCAGGAAATGGGCATTGGCGAAATACAGGCTTTCGTCCACCCGCAGGGTCACGATGCGCGGATCGGTCTGCACCGCGTGGCGGAGGATGTTGCGGAAATGCTCGGTCCCCGGGACCAGGCCGACCTCGGCCACATGGGGGCGTGACGTCTTGTAAAGATGCAGGGCGAGCGAGATGATGACGCCGGCCGATACCCCGGTTTCCACGCCATAGACCAGCGTCAGCAGGATCGTCGCCAGCACGGCGGCGAAATCGGCGCCGGAATAGAACCAGGTCTTTTTCAGGATCGACAGGTCGACCAGCGACAGCACCGCGACGATGATCGTCGCCGCCAGCGTCGCCTGGGGCAGGAAATGGATCAGCGGGGTCAGGGCGATCGCGGCGATCGCAAGGCCGAACGCGGTAAAGGCGCCGGCGGCGGGGGTTTCCGCGCCGGCATCGAAATTGACGACCGAGCGGGAAAAGCCCCCGGTGACCGGAAAGCCGCCCGAGAAGGCCGCGCCCAGATTGGCCGCGCCCAGGCCGATCAACTCCTGGTCGGGGTCGATGCGCTGGCGTTTCTTGGCCGCCAGGGTCTGGGCGACCGAGATCGATTCGACGAAGCCGATGATCGAGATCAGCAGCGCCGGGATGAACAGCTGCTGCACCAGGGCCAGCGAATTGACCGGCCAGGTAAAGGGCGGCAGCGCCTGGGGCACGGCGCCGACGATGCGCACGCCGCTTTCGTCCAGCCGGAACAACGCGACGACCAGCGTGGTGACAACCACGGCGGCGACCGGCCCGGCCTTGGTGGCGACATCGGCAAGGCGCGGTTTCATCCCCAGGCCCAGCAGCAGCGGCTTGAGCCCCTTGCGGACCCAGAACAGGAACCCGGTGGCGGCGGCGCCGATCGCGAGCGTGATCCAGTTCACCTCGGGCAGGTGGCGCCACAGGCTTTCGAGCAGGTGGACCAGGTTGTGCCCGCCCGCATCGATGCCCAGAAGGTGCTTGAGCTGGCTGGCGGCGATGATGATGCCCGAGGCGGTGATGAAGCCCGCGATCACCGGGTGCGACAGGAAATTGGCCAGGAATCCCAGCCGCAACAGCCCCATCCCCATGAGCATGGCGCCGGACAGGAAGGCCAGGGTCAGGGCCGCCACGGCATAGCCCGCGGTGCCCTGGTCGGCGACCTGGCCGACAGCGGCGGCGGTCATCAGCGACACCACGGCGACCGGTCCGACGGCCAGGGCGCGGCTGGTCCCGAAGACCGTGTACAGCAGGATCGGCACGATCGAGGCATAAAGCCCGGCCTCGGCCGGCAGGCCCGCGAGCAGCGCATAGGCCAGCGATTGCGGGATCAGCATGATGGTGACGATCACCGCGGCGATCAGGTCGGCGCCCAGCGCGGCGCGCGAATAGCTGCGGCCCCAGGTCAGGATCGGCATGTAACGGGTCAGCGGGTGCATCGGGGCCTCTTGAGCGGTCGGATCGGGTCGGGCCAAGAAATTTACGTAAATTTCTTGGCCGCCTGCGGGAACGGGGGCGCCCGGTCGGCGCCCGCGCGGGGGGTCAGCCGGCGCTGACCTTCTCGGGTTTGGCCATCCATTCGCGGCCGCGCAGCATCGCCTTCCAGTAGATCGGCGGCAGCGCCTGTTCCTTGAGCCACCAGGCCAGGCGCGACGGCTTGGTCCCGTCGATCAGCCAATTCGGAAAGGAGGGCAGCAGCGCACCGCCATAGCCGAACTCGGCCAGCACGATCTTGCCCTTCTCCACCGTCAGCGGACAAGAGCCGTAGCCGTTGTATTGCGCCACCGCGCCCTGGCCGCGCAAATCGGCCAGCAGGTTCTCGGCCACCACCGGCGCCTGGACCCGGGCGGCGGCGGCGGTCTTGGCGTTGGGGGCGTTCATCACGTCGCCCAGGGCCCAGATATTGTCGAACCGCTTGTGACGCAGGGTCGACTGGTCGACATCGACCCATCCGGCGGCATCGGCCAGCGGCGAGACGCGGATGAAATCCGGCGCGGTCTGGGGCGGCACGACATGAAGCATGTCGAAGGCCACCGTGACCTCCTCGGGTTCCGCGTCGGGTTTCGCGACGGTGAAGGTCGCGGTCTTGCCCGGCCCGTCCACCGCCTTGAGGTTGTGGAAATAATTCACCGTGGCGCCGTAGCGATCGACATAGGACTGCAGGACCGGCACGTAGTCCTTGACGCCGAACAGCACGCCGCCGGCATTCATGAACTGGATGTCCATCTTGTTCAGGACACCGGCCTTTTCCCAGTTGGACGCCGACAGATACAGCGCCTTTTGCGGCGCGCCGGCGCATTTGATCGGCATCGGCGGCTGGGTGAACAGCGCGCGGCCGCCTGTCATGTCGCGCACCAGTTGCCAGGTATAGGGCGCCAGGTCGTAGCGGTAATTCGAGGTCACGCCGTTCTTGCCCAGCGTCTCGACCAGGCCGTCGACGCCCTGCCAGTTCAGCTTCAGCCCCGGGCAGACCACCAGGCGGTCGTATTTGACCACCCGGCAACCATCCAGAATGACGGCATTGTCCTGCGGTTCGAACGCCGCGACCGCGGATTTGAGCCAATGCACCCCCTTGGGGATCAGCCCGCCCATGGTCTTGGCGGTGGTGGCGGCGTCGAACACGCCGGCGCCGACCATGGTCCAGCCGGGCTGGTAATAGTGGATGTCGGCCGGGTCGACGATCGCGATCTCGAGCCCGGTCTTGCGCGCCAGGATCGAACTTGCCACGGCGATGCCCGCGGCGCCGCCGCCGACGATCACGATGTCATAGCTGGCATCGGCGCTGTCGGTGGGCGTCTTGCCGCCATTGACGATGCGCCGGACCACGCCGGCCATGTCATAACCGGCGGCCTTGGTGCGTTCGAGGATCTCGGACGGGGCCAGCTTGGGGGCGCTGGCGAGCGACCACAGCGTGGCCGAGCGCGTGCCGGTCCGGCAATAGGCGAAGACCGGGCCGGGCAAGGCGTCGAGCGCGGCCCCGAAGGCCGTGGCGTCGTCGTCGCCGACCTTGCCGGCGACGATCGGGATATAGCGGGTTTCCAGCCCCGCCGCCTTGGCGGCCGCCTCGATCTCCTCGAAGTTCGGCTGGTCTGCGCCTTCGCCGTCGGGCCGGTTGCAGATGATCGCGCGATAGCCGGCCTCGACGATCGCCGGGATGTCCTCGGCACTGATCTGCGGGCTGACGGCGATGTTGGGGGTGATGCTGCGGATATCCATGGGGTCTCTCTCTGCCTCGACGCGGCGGGACACGGCCGGCCCGGACCGGCGAATGGGAAAACCCCGCCCGGGCACCGAAAGCGCGCGGGCGGGGCGGGGCGTGTGCCGGGGTCAGAGCCCGTTCACCGGCACCTTGAGCATCGGCCGGCCGTCCTTGTCGGTCGGGATTTCACCGGCGCGCATGTTCACCTGCAGCGAGGGGATGATCAGCTTGGGCATGTCCAGCTGGGCGTCACGCTCGGTCCGGAACTTGACGAACTCCTCCTTCGTCTTGCCGCCGCCGACATGGATGTTGTGGGCCTTTTCCTCGGCCACGGTGGTTTCCCACTGGATGTCGCGGCCGTTGGGGCCGTAATCGTGGCACATGAACAGCCGCATGTCGTCGGGCAGGGAAAGCACCTTCTGGATGCTGTCGTACAGCGTGCCGGCATCGCCGCCGGGGAAATCGGCGCGGGCCGAACCGCCATCGGGCATGAACAGCGTGTCGCCGACAAAGGCCGCATCGCCCATCACATGCACCATGCAGGCCGGGGTGTGGCCCGGGGTATACATGGCGAAAACGGGCATGTTGCCGATCATGTAGGTGTCGCCATCCTCGAACAGGGCGTCGAACTGCGACCCGTCGCGCTGGAATTCGGTGCCTTCGTTGAAGATCTTGCCGAACGTGTCCTGCACCACCATGATCTTGCTGCCGACGCCGATCTTGCCGCCCAGCTTCTGCTGGATATAGGGCGCCGCCGACAGGTGGTCGGCATGGACATGGGTCTCGATGATCCATTCCAGCTTGAGGCCCTGGGTCTCGATCTGGCGGATCAGCTCGTCGGCATGGTCGTAGGTGATGCGCCCGGCGGCATAGTCGATGTCCATCACGCTGTCGACGATGGCGCAGCTGTTCGAGGTCGGGTCCTTCACGATGTAGCTGATCGTGTTGGTCGCCCCGTCGAAAAAGGCCTGGACGTCGGGGTGCAGGTCCATGGTCACGGGATAATCGGTCATTGTCGGATCCTCCTTTGGGGTCGTGTCAGGCGGTCGCCTTGGCGGCGCGGTTTGCGGTCAGGGTCTGCAGCGCCTTGGCGGCAAAGATGCCGGCGACAAGGGCGGCCATGAAGATCAGCACATCGGCGTTCAGCGTGCCGACGGCAGGCAGGGCGCCGCCCGGGCAGAAGCCGGCGATGCCCCAGCCGATGCCGAAGACGGCCGAGCCGCCGATCAGCCTGCCATCCAGGGCGCGATTCGACGGGATGTTGAACTTCGCTTCCATCAGCGGCGTGCCGGCCGGCCGCGCCAGGACGATGCGGTAGCCGATGAAGGCCACGGTCACGGCGCCGCCCATGACAAAGATCAGCGACGGATCCCAGGTGCCGGCGAAATCGAAGAAGTTCAGGACCTTGGCCGGATTGGCCATGCCCGAGATCATGATGCCCAGGCCAAAGACCAGGCCGATGAGGTAAGTGGAAATCAGGCGCATCGCATCAGCCTCCGAACACGTGGCGCACGACATAGACCGTCGCGGCTGTAAAAATCATGAAGGTTATCGTCGCGGCGATCGACCGCGGCGACAGCCGGGCCATGCCGCAGACGCCATGGCCGCTGGTGCAGCCCGACCCGAAGGTCACGCCAAGCCCGACGATGAAGCCGCCGACGATCATCATGGTCTTGGAAATCGGCACCTGGATCGGCGGCATCTGGCCGCTGACGGCCAGCATCAGCACCGGCGCGGTGACCATGCCGGCCAGCAGCGCGGCGCGCCAGGTCCAGTCTTCCAGCGACATCGGCCTGAAGAACCCGGCCAGGATGCCCGTGGCGCCCATGATCCGGCCCAGGGTCAGCATCAGCAGCACCGAGGCGGTGCCGATCAGCACGCCTCCGGCAAGGGATTGATAGGGGGTGAATTCAGTGATCATCGATCTCTCTCTTGCCGTTGGGATCGCGCGCCCGCGGGCCTTTCCTGTTGCAGCGTTTCGGGCGGGTGCGCCGCCTCGGAAAGACACATATTGCAATATTCAAATGTTTTCAAGAGAGGCATCGACGAAACTGGTAAATCCCGGCAAAAGGCGCGGTGACGGCTGTGCGACCGCTGGCCGCAACCGGGTCGGCGCCGACAGGTTCCCGACCGCGCGCGGGCCGGCGCCGCGATCCTGTCCGCGCCGCGCCGGATCGCCGACAGCCATCTTGCAAGACGGCCCGACGGCGCGGGAACAAAATTACGTAATTTTGTTTCCGCCCGGGACCGGTCGGGCGCCCCTGTGATCGGCGTGGTAGGGCCGGACACCGCATCGCGCCGCGGGACGGAAGGCGTCATGGCACATGGTTGGCAGGCGGCAGGCGGACCCGCGACGGACAGGGCGTGATCGGGTCGAAGGGCCTTGCCCCATGGGTCGCCCGGCAGATCGCCCGGCAAAGGCCCCGGCCGACCGGCGGGCCGATGCGCGTTCCGGCCCTGGCTGTCGTCCGCAACATCGCCGGCCGGGCGATTGGCCGGCCAGCACCGCCGGCCGAATGCGTCAGCTGAACCCGAGTCGCCGCAGCGCCTGTTGCGCATCGCGCACTCGGGCAGGATCCTTGGACAGAATGTCCTGGTTCAGATCCGCGATCAGCGGATGAAGCGCCTTTTCGGCGATCCGGCGACTGACGAAACCGGCCTCGTCTCCGGGTTGCAACGATTGCACGATGCGCACGGCGGCGCTGGTCACGCTGACATCCATTCGAGAATCCCCACAGATATGTCCCAACGACAGGTTAGCGCGATTCCCCCAGCCTGTGGACAGGCAAAATATCGCGTCTTGCCAATGCGCTAGCGGCTGTCGCCCTGGTCGATCACGATCTCGGCGGGCAAGGCCCTGGACAGAATGCGTTCGGCATTGGGGATGTCGTTGGCCTCGGCGCGACGCACCGCGACCGGGCGCGAGAAACCATGGCTCAGCCAGCGCTGGATCAGGCGACCGCGCAGATCGGCCAGCGGCACGTCCAGCCGCACGCCGATATCCCACAGCCGTTCCAGGTTGCGCCAGGGCAATTCGTCCAACAGCAGGTAATTGCCCTCGACGATCACCACCTGGATGTCCGGCGCCACCACCAGCGCGCCGGCCACCGACAGGTCGCGGGTCCGGTCGAAGGTCGGCAGAACGACCTCGCCGCCGCCGCGCAACCGCCGGATCGCCTGGACGAATCCCTCGGAATCGAAGGTTTCGGGCGCCCCCTTGCGCGGCAACAGCCCGCGCGCCTCCAGCACCGCATTGTCCAGGTGAAAGCCATCCATCGGCACCACCTCGGACGGGACCTTCTGATCGGTCAGGCGCCGGCGCAGCCCCGAGGCCAGCGTCGATTTGCCGGACCCGGGCGGGCCGGCGATGGCGACCATCAGACGGGGCACCGCCTGGCGCCGGCCATGCACCGCCTCGGCCAGGATATTCACCTGTCGCGTGATGTCGATCATGGGCCTGCCTCTTGCCTCCAGGAGAGATTTTTCGCGGCTCGCGGCGCGTCACGCAAGGAAAAACGCGCCACAAGCAGGGTCAGGCCGGCAGTTTCCTGCCGGCTTCGCGCCGGGCGAAGGGTTTCATCGCCGCGCCATGGGCGTCGAGGAAGGCACGCACCCGGTCCGGGTCGTGCCTGGACAAGTCGCGCAGCCACCAGGCGATCGCCTTCTGGATGAACCAGTCGCGGTCGGGCACATATCCGGCGGCCCAGCCCAGCACCCGGTCGCGGACCTCCAGGTCGGCCGGCCCGGGGTTGCGCAGTTTGGTCCAGGGCAGGGTCATGACCAGGGCGGCGCGGCGGGTCCACATCCGGTCCGAGGTGGTCCAGCCTTCGACCCGATCCAGCCGGCCGGGATCGGCGACCAGCCGTTTCTGCCCGGCCGTGCAGGCATGATCGGCGATCGCCCAGGCATCGAAATCGGGCACCCAGGAGGCGATCAGCGTCCAGGCGCCGTCGTCATCGGGCCGGATCCGGGCCTGGGTCAGCAGCTTGGCGGCGGCGATGCGGCCTTCGTGGATATCGCTGCGCCACAGGCCGTCGGCCAGGGCCAGGCGGTCGTCCAGGGTCAATTCCGCCCGCCAAACCCTTGTCATTGCGTCGATATCCGGGTTGGAAACCCCCAGGTAGGGACGCGCGGCCTTGTGGTAGCGGGCCATGTCGACGGCCTTGCCCGGACGGGCCCGGGCGCGCAGGGCGTCCAGCGCGGCCTCGGGGGTCACTCCACCGTCACCGACTTGGCCAGGTTGCGCGGCTGGTCCACATCCGTTCCCTTGGCCACGGCGGTGTGATAGGCCAGAAGCTGCGCCGGCACCGCATAAAGGATCGGTGCCAGGATCGGATCGACGGCCGGCATCCGCAGGCTTTGCCAGACGCCGTCGCCGGCCGCGTCGATCCCGGTCGCGTCGCTGATCAGCAGCACCTTGCCGCCCCGGGCCATGACCTCCTGCATGTTGCTGATGGTCTTGTCGAACAGCGCGTCGCGCGGCGCCATGACGATCACCGGCACGGTCTTGTCGATCAGCGCGATGGGGCCGTGCTTGAGCTCTCCACTTGCATAAGCTTCGGCGTGTATATAGCTGATTTCCTTGAGCTTCAACGCGCCTTCCAGGGCCAGGGGATACATCACGCCGCGGCCCAGGAACAGGATGTCGCGGGCCTCGGCCAGCTTGCGCGACAGGGCCCGGGTCGCGTCTTCGGTGGTCAGCGCATGGGACAGCAGCCCGGGCAGGGTCCGCAATTCGGCCAGCAGCTCTTCCTGCCTTGCGGCTGTCATCGCGCCCCGGTCGACGGCGGCCTTGAGCGCCAGCAGCAACAGCACGGTCAACTGGCAGGTGAAGGCCTTGGTCGAGGCGACGCCGATCTCGGTTCCCGCCAGGATCGGCAGCGGCAGGTCGCTTTCCCGCGCGATGGTCGAGGTGTCGACATTGACCACCGACACGATGCTGTCCGCCTTGCCGGCCATGTAGCGCAGGGCGGCCAGCGTGTCGGCGGTTTCGCCGGACTGGCTGACGAACAGCGCCACGGTGCCCGGGGTCACGGGCGGTTCGCGATAGCGGAATTCGGAGGCCACATCGACCTCGACCGGCAGGCCGGCCAGCTGTTCGAACCAGTATTTCGCCGTCAGGCAGGCATAGGAGGCGGTGCCGCAGGCGACCAGGGTCATGCGCTGGATCCGGGTGAAATCCAGCCCCGGATCGGGCAGGGTGATCCCGTGGTCGTCCAGGTAATGGTTCAGCGCATTGGTCAGCACGCCTGGCTGTTCGGCGATTTCCTTGGCCATGAAATGCTTGTAGCCGCCCTTGTCGATCTGGGCGGTGTCGATCCGGATCGTGCGCAGGGCGCGGTTGGCGATGCGGCCTTCGGCGTCGCGAATCTCGGCGCCCGCGCGGGTGATCACCGCCCAGTCGCCCTCCTCCAGATAGGTGATCTGGTCGGTCAGCGGGGCCAGGGCGATGGCGTCCGAGCCGACGAACATTTCGCCGTCCCCGTGCCCGATCGCCAGCGGCGAGCCCTTGCGGGCGACGATCAGCAGATCGTCCTGGCCTTCGAACAGCAGCGCGATGGCATAGGCGCCCGCCAGCCGGGCGATCGTCTGTTCGGCGGCGTCGCGCGGGGCAAGCCCCTGGTCCAGATAGGATTTCGCCAGCATCGACACGGTTTCGGTGTCGGTCTCGGTCCCCGGTGTCAGGCCCTTTTGCGCCAGTTCGGCGCGCAATTCGCGGTAATTCTCGATGATGCCGTTATGGACCACCGCGACGCCGCCGGTCCGGTGGGGATGGGCGTTGTCGGTGCTGGGCGCGCCATGGGTGGCCCAGCGGGTATGGCCGATGCCGGATTTGCCGGCCAGCGGGTCGTGCACCAGCAGGTCCTGCAGGTTCACCAGCTTGCCCACGGCGCGGCGCCGGTCCAGCACGCCGTCCTTGACCGTGGCGATCCCGGCGCTGTCATAGCCGCGATATTCCAGCCGCTTGAGCGCATCGACCAGGATCGGCGCCGCTTCGTGGCGGCCCAGGACACCGACAATTCCGCACATTCTCAGGCCCCTTTCCGGCTTTTTGCCTTGGCTGCCTTCAACTTTTCGAACATCCGCCGGGCCAGGCCCGGTTTGTTCTCCTGCCGGCCGCGGGCGATGGCCAGGTCGCCCGCGGCCACGTCGCGGGTGATCACCGAGCCGCTCGCGGTCATGCTGTCATCGCCCAGGCGGACCGGCGCCACCAGCATGGTGCTGGAGCCGACAAAGACGTTGCGGCCGATTTCGGTGCGGTGCTTGAACACCCCGTCGTAATTGCAGGTGATCGTGCCGGCGCCGATATTGGTGCCCGCGCCGATCTGCGCATCGCCGATATAGGACAGGTGGTTGACCTTGGCGCCGGCGTCGATGAGTGCGTTCTTGACCTCGCAGAAATTGCCGATCCTGACGTCCTCGGCCAGTTCGGCGCCCGGGCGCAGGCGGGCATAGGGGCCGACTTGCGCGCCGCGGCTGACATGGCAGCCCTCCAGGTGCGAAAAGGCGCGGATCAGGGCGCCGTTTTCCACCGTCACGCCGGGGCCGAAGACCACATAGGGTTCGATCACCGTATCGGGGCCGATCACCGTGTCATGGGCGAAGACCACGGTTTCGGGCGCGACCAGGGTGACCCCGCTGTCCAGCGCGCGCGCGCGGGCGCGGGCCTGGAACGTGGCCTCGGCCACGGCCAGGTCGGCGCGGGAATTGACCCCCAGGGTTTCGGCCTCGGGGCAGCGCACGACCCCGGTGGACAAACCGCGGGCCCGGGCCAGCCCGGGCACGTCGGTCAGGTAGAATTCGCCCGCCGCATTGTCGTCCGTCACCGCCTCCAGCAGATCGAACAGGGTGGCGGCATCGGCGGCCAGAACGCCGGAATTGCACAGGGTGATGGCCCGGACATGGTCATCCGCATCCTTGAATTCGACAATCCGTTCAAGGGTATCGCCATGGGTGACCAGCCGGCCGTAACGGCCCGGATCCGCCGCCTCGAAGCCCAGAACGACCACGTCGTGAACCTGCCGCGCCGCCGCCAGCGCCGCCAGCGTTTCGGGCCGGATGAAGGGCGTGTCGCCATACAGCACGATCACGTCGCCGTCGAACCCGTCCAGCGCGGGCCGGGCCATCCGCACCGCGTGGCCGGTGCCCAGCTGCTGGTCTTGCCGCACCACCTCGGCGGTGTCGTCCCGGTCCTTGGCGGCGCGTTCCACCGCCGCGGCGCCGTGCCCGGCGACCACCACGATGCGTTCGGGATCAAGCGCGGCGCCCGAGTCCATCGCGTGGATCAGCAGCGGCGCGCCGGCCACCTGGTGCAGCACCTTGGGCAGGTCGGATTTCATCCGCGTGCCCTTGCCCGCTGCCAAGATAATGAGTGCCGTGCCCATCCGCCTCGCCTGACCCTTGTTTTGCGCCCTGTCTATCGCAAGCCGGTCGTGCCACAAGGGCCGCGGCATCACAACAGGTGTCGCTTGGTTACAGCGGGAGGGGACATGAGCACGGTGATCTTCGATCTGGACGGGACGCTGGCGGATACCTCCCGGGACCTGATCGCGGCGGCCAATGCCTGTTTCCGCGGGCTCGGCCTGGGCGATGTGCTGGACCCGGTCGGTGATGCCGCCACGGCCTTTCGCGGCGGCCGGGCGATGCTGAGCCTGGGGTTCCAGCGGCTGGGGCAGGGCGGCGCGGCGGCGGTCGAGGCGCAGTTCCCCGTGTTCATCGATCATTACGCGGCCGGGATCGACGTGCATACGGCCCTCTATCCCGGCGCGATGGAGGCTGTCGCGGCCCTGTCGGACGCGGGCTGTCGCGTCGGCATCTGCACCAACAAGCCCGAGGCGCTGGCCGAGGATCTGCTGGTCCGGCTGGGCGTGCGCGACGCCTTCGCGGCCCTTGTCGGGGCCGACACGCTGCCGGTGCGCAAACCCGATCCGGAACCCCTGCGAGAGGCCGTGCGCCGCGCCGGGGGCGATCCGCGCCGGGCTTTGCTGATCGGCGATACGGTGACCGACCGCGACACGGCCCGCGCCGCCGGGCTGCCCTGCGTTCTGGTCACCTTCGGCCCGCTGGGCCGGTCGGTGGCCGAGCTGGCGCCCGAGGGTCTGATCGGCCATTTCGACGAATTGCCGGATGCCGTGGCCCGGTTGATGCCGGATTGACCGGGCCGGGCCCAGCGCGCACAAACGGCATCATGGAAATCTTTACCGGCAGCTTCACCCAGCAGGATCCGATCCCCGACGAAGGGATCGCGGCGGCCCTGCAGGTGCTGCGCCATGGCCGCCTGCACCGCTACAACACCGCCCCCGGCGAGGTCGCCGAAACCGCCCTGCTGGAAGAGGAATTCGCCGCCCTGACCGGGGCGAAATACTGCCTGGCCGTCGCCTCGGGCGGCTATGCGCTGGCCACGGCGCTGCGGGCTTGCGGGGTGCAACCGGGCGACCGGGTGCTGACCAATGCCTTCACCCTGGCCCCGGTGCCGGGCGCGATCGCCGGCCTGGGCGCGGTGCCGGTCTTTGTCGGCGTCACCCAGGGGCTGGTGATCGACCTTGACGACCTGGCGGCGAAACTGCCGCAGGCGCGTGTCCTGATGCTGTCGCATATGCGCGGCCATATCTGCGACATGGACGCCCTGATGGCGCTGTGCGACGCGGCCGGCGTCACGGTGATCGAGGATTGCGCCCACACCATGGGCGCGCGCTGGAACGGCACCTTGTCGGGCCGCCATGGCCGCATGGCCTGCTATTCGACCCAGACCTACAAGCACGTCAATTCCGGCGAAGGCGGCCTGCTGATTTCCGACGATGCGGCGGCGATGGCCCGGGCGATCATGCTGTCGGGCAGCTACATGCTGTTCGACCGGCACCGCGCCGCGCCACCGCCCGAGGCCTTTGCGACCATTCGCTACGAAACGCCGAACATTTCGGGCCGGATGGACAATCTGCGCGCCGCGATCCTGCGCCCGCAACTGCGCGACCTGGAGGCGCAATGCGCCCGCTGGAACGACCGTTACCGGGTCGTCGAGGACGGGCTGGCCGACACCCCCGGCCTGACCCGGATCGACCGGCCCGCGGCCGAGCACTTCGTGGCCTCGTCCTACCAGTTCCTGCTGCTGGACTGGCCCGACGACGCGATCCGCGCGGTGCTGTCGCGCTGTGCGGCCCGCGGGGTCGAGCTGAAATGGTTCGGCGCGCCCGAACCGCACGGCTTCACCTCGCGCTACGACAGCTGGCGCTATGCGCCTTGCACGCCGATGCCGGACAGCGACCGCATCCTGCGCGGGATCGTCGACATGCGCCTGCCGCTGACCTTCAGCCTTGAGGATTGCGCCCTGATCGCCCGGATCATCCGGGCCGAGGTGTCGGCGGTGTTCCAGTCCGCCTAGCCGCTCGGCGCCGCCACCCAGACCACGAGGCCCAGAATCTCGACCGTCACCGCCTCGAGCCCCGAAATCGGCGTGACCGGGTGGTCGGGATCGGCATGGACCAGCAGCATCAGCTTGTCGGTCGGCCGTTCGATCCGGGCCAGGCGCAGCCGGTCGCGATGCCGCAGGGCCCAGATGCCCGGCCCGTCGCCCGCGCGCCGGTCGGTATCGATCAGGGCCAGCGCGCCCTGCGGCAGGTCCGGCGCCATGGCGGCATCGGGCACCGGGACGAATCGCAGCGCGTCGGGATCCTTTGCCAGGTCGCGCACCAATGTGTCCGCCAGCGCGACCGGGGCCGGGCCCGCATGGTCCGGCGCCAGCGCCGGGTGATAGGGGATCGCGACAAAGCCCATCTCAGCCAGCGCCGCCGGCGTGTCGACCCGGGACGGCCCGGCCCGGGGCGGGCCGAAGTAAAGTTCCAGGTCCAGGACACGCGCCAGTTTCATCAGGGCATCGACATTGTGACGTTTGCGCCCCCCGGCGGCCCGCATGTTCTTGATCAGCGCCGTATTGCCGACGGCCAGCCGCGATGCGGCCGAAGCGCTGAGCCCTTTCCGATCGAGCGCGCGCTCTATCACCGCAAGAATATCGTCCATGACTTTCGCTAGACACAGATCGACGGAAAGGGCAAGAACGACCATTAATGGCCCTGGACTTAAGTATAATTACGGCCATGGTTCGGTTTTGGGTTGGGAGGGAGTATGATTGGCGCATGACTAGGTCCGGACTATCGACTGAATTCGAAAACATCCGGTTACTGCGCCGCAGGGTGCGGATACACTCGCAGCTTATCGAGGTGGCGCAGACCGATGCGGAGCGCCGCAGCGCGCAACAGGATGTCGACGCGCTTGTCGAAAGCCTGCTGAACGCGATGCATGCCTTCGCGGATGCCGGCCACGAAGAGACGCTTGCGAGGCTTGCCGACGACGGCGCCGATTGAGCCGCCGGGCGCAGGGCAGGGCCGTCTTTCGTGGGTTTCGCGCGCGCCGCGCCCTTGGCGCCGGGCGCCGGGCGCACTAGAACCCCGTGCATGACAGACCCCAGCCGCTCCCGTGACGAACGCGCCGACAAGATGACCGGCATCCCTTGGGTCTATGTCGGTCGCGCCGCCGCCCATGCCCATCCCAAGGGGCAGCTCGGCCCGCTCGAATGGGCGATCGCGGTCTTCATGATCCTTGTCGGGCTGGGCAAGATCTGGGCCTTGCTGGCCGACGGGTCGGGGGTGCCGATGGCGCTGGGGGTCGCGATCTGGCCGGTCCTGGCGGGGGTTGGGCTGATCATCCGCATCCCCTGGGCGCTGGTGCTGACGGTGATCTCGGCCGGGCTGACCCTGTTGCAGCTGTTCCGCGGCCTCAAGGGCGGCATTGTGGGCGACATGGTCGCCTGGATCTACCTGGCCGAGATGCTGATCTTCACCGGCATCCTGTTCTACCTGATGGACGGCGAACGGCCGAACCTGATCTACCGGCACCGCTACCGCAAATATTCCGTGCTGCGCGATGGCGACGACGCTTGAGGCCGCCCTGGCGCGCTATCCCGGCGCGCAGTGCTTTCGCTTCGGCGACGGGCCCGGGCTGTGCGCCGATCTGCTGGACCTGGTGCGCCGCGGGACAAAGACCGCCACCTGCGGCGCCCTGCGCGATTACGAGGCGGGCGCCGAGGCCCTGCCCGAACCCGGCCGCATCGACATCGCCCTGCATTGGGACGGCACCCCGGCCCTTGCGATCGAAACCACCGAGGTCACGCAGCGCCGTTTCGACGCGGTCGATGCCGATTTCGCCCTGGCCGAGGGCGAGGATGACAGCCTGGCCGGCTGGCAAGAGGGCCATCGCCGCTATTTCGAGCGCAACGGCGGCTGGAGCCCCGACATGATGCTGGTCTGCGAACGGTTCCGTCTGGTCGAGGTCTTTGCGTGATCGGCGCGATCACGGCAGGACCGGCGGCGATAGGCCACCCGAAGGACCGGCCGCCGCCCGATACGGCGTGACCGGCGATCGCGAACCCGCCCGCCGTTGACCCCGCCCGTCTGCGGCGCTAGGGAAGGGCAACGCCCAAGCCAGGGGGATGCAAGTGCAAGCCTTTCTCGCCGAATATCTGCCGATCATCGTCTTTCTCGGCCTCGCGCTGGGCATCGGCATCGTGCTGATCCTGGCCGCCGTGGTGATCGCCGTGCGCAACCCCGACCCCGAAAAGGTCAGCGCCTATGAATGCGGCTTCAACGCCTTCGACGATGCGCGGATGAAATTCGACGTGCGCTTCTACCTTGTTTCGATCCTGTTCATCATCTTCGACCTGGAAATCGCCTTCCTGTTTCCCTGGGCGGTGGCGTTCCAGGACATCTCGATGGCCGGGTTCTGGTCGATGATGGTGTTCCTCGCCGTGCTGACCGTCGGCTTCGCCTATGAATGGAAAAAGGGCGCGCTGGAGTGGGAGTGACCCCCCCGGTGGACCTATCCCTCCAGCGACGCGGCAAGCCGGGCATCTGCCCGGCTTTTTCATTTCCGGGCGCAGGGGCGACGTGCCAGGCTATCCGCAACCCGGAGGGAGGCCGCCCATGCCCGACGACACGATCGATGTCCTGACCCGCGACGGCAAGGCCTGGCGGGTGAACCGCGCCCGGTTCGAAGACATGGCGCAGGCGTTGATGGCCGTGCTGCCCGATGGGCCGCCGGGCATGACGGTGCCCGAGGCCAAGGCGGCGCTGCTGCCCAGGCGCGACCCGGCGGTGTTTGCCGGCGGGGACAAGGCCGGCTGGTGGCTCAAGGCGGTTCAGCCGGACCACGAGGCGCGCGGCCTGATCGCCCGGGCCGACACGCTGCCGGTGCGGCTTTACCGTCCCCAGGGCATGAAAAAGGGCGCCGCGAGGGCGCCCTTCCTGCAGATATTCTGTCCGGCGCTCAGCCCTTGCGGCGCCGCAGGGCCAGCCCGCCAAGACCCGCCAGCAGCAACAGCCCCGAGGCCGGAAGCGGCACGGCGGCGACCGGCGGGGCCGAGGAAATCGCCCCGATCGCATCGATATCCGGCCCGGCAAAGGGGTTGCCGCTGATCACGCCGCCGGGAACGTCCGTGACCCGGACATAGGAATACTTGGTCCCCTGGGTCACGCCCGCCACGCCGTCGATATCGATGGTCGACGGCTGGCCGGTGATCTCAGCGACCTCGATCCAGTCCACCGCGTTGACCGAGATTTCGACCTTGTAGCTTTCGACCGCGCCGCCGATTTCCCACACGAACAGGTCAGCACTGTCGTCGCCCGACGTGGTCAGAGAATTGTCCGTGAACTTGATCGTGACGAAACCGAACTGGTCATCGGGCAGGTTGTCCGGCGACAGGCCCGGACGACCCAGCGAAAACGACCCGATGGGGCCGCTGTAGTCGGGGGCGCCCAGAACGTCGTTCGGATCGTCGTAATTGGCGCCGACGCCATCGCCGAGAGCATAGGCGATCACTTCGTCGGCAAAGGAGGCGTCTCCGTCGGGAAAGGTGATCCCGTCGTAGATCGTCGCAGCGGTCGCGGGCAGTGCGCAGATCGCGAACAGCGCGCCGATCAGGGGTGTCTTCAATCGCATGGTCTTTTCCTTTTTTGTCAAAATTTTCCAAGAACTCGTTCAAACAATCCGAAGCGTCACCGATTCGCGCAGTGCCGGTCAACGCTTCGGCGTCGACCCCGCCCGAGCCGGTATCGAACGCAGCCCGATTGCCGCGACCCGACGGGGACGGGTCGACATGACCCTTGGCGACCCCGGCGTTTCCGGCAGGTGGTTCCATCAACGACAGGCTTGCGCCCGGGCCGCGCGACGACGGCCCGCGGCGGCGTCAATCCCTGCGGCGGCGCAGGGCCATGCCGCCCAGCGCGGCGAGCAGCAGCAGGCCCGAGGCCGGCAGCGGCACCGCGGCCAGGGTCGTGGCCGTGAAATTGGCGAAGAATTCGTTGTCGTTCGACCCGGTCGTCTCGCGCACGCGGAACTGGTCGAACACAAAGGCGCCCTCGGCCACGTCGACACCGTTGATCGTGTTCACGGTCGGAAAGAAGCTGAAGCTGTTGACCGAAACGCCGTTGTTGAAAAGCTCCAGCGAAAAGGTGCTTTTCACGCAGGTGGTGTTGCAGCCTTCGAGCCGGGCAGGGCTGTCGGGTTCGTAGATTTCGAAGCGAAGCGAGGTCATCTTGGCGCCCGAGGCAAGGCTGCCGTCGAAATTCTCCACGCCGCTGATCGCAAAGCCGGCGCCGCCGAAGATGTTGCCGACAAAGGGCGTGCTGTCCCCGGGGATCGTGGATCCCGGGGCCGCCGAAATCGCGAAGGGGCTGCCCGGGTCGGTCGGGGTGGCCGAGAACACCAACGTTCCTGCTGTCGCGGCGACCGGAAAGGCGAGAAGGGTCAGGGCGGTGGCAAGGATGCGGCGCATCGGGTTCTCCTGAATGCAATGGGTTCGGTAAAAAGCCTTGTCGCAGCTTAACAAATCCGGCCCTGCAACGCAATGTCGGTGACGGGTAAGGGGCCTGCGGGACGGGTGGATGGGCGATGTGCCCGCGCCGCTGTTTCGGGATGCGGGACAATGCGCGACACCGCGGATGATTGTTCGCGAATTGCCGCGGCTAGCGTCCCGCCAACCCCTCCACCATGCTTTCGGTCACGCTGCGGCCGACCGTTTCGGGGTCGGCGCCGTGCAGCTGTGCGGATACCGCCTCGGGATCGGACAGGCCCCAGCGCGCATCGGACCGCACCAGCCGCGCCGCGACCGTCACGGTATACAGCCCCTCGCCGCCGAAAAGCCGCTCCAGCATCTCGCGCTGCGGCCCTGCCGGGATCTGCGGCGCGACGCCGAAGGTTTCCACCTCGACCTGCGCCGTGCAATCCAGCGGACCGGCCTCGGGGCCGGTGCAGGCCGTGCCGGTCACATCGCGGATCGCCCAGGACAGCCGCGGGGTGGAAAACAGCCCCAGCCCCAGCGCATTGGTCCCCACCAGCCGATAGCCGGCGGCGGAATGTTCGACGATCACCCGGGCGCCACCCTCGGTCACGTCGATCTCGGGATTGGCCTGCAGCGCCGCGATCACCATCAGCCGCCGGAACACCGCGTCCGAGGGCGGGCCGGGATCGTGCCGCTGGGTCTGGTAGGCGCGCAGCCGGTCGCAGACATCGGCCTTCATCTGCGCGTCGAACAGCGCCGCGCGCAGGAAATCGCTGTCGCCGATCGCCGGGCCGCAGGCCAGCACCGGGCAGGCCCCGGTCTCGGCGCAGCCGGGTTCGTCCGGCGCCGGGTCGCGGGGCGGGGTGAAGGCATCGGTTTCGGCCTGGCCCAGCAGGGCGGCAAAGACCTCGAGCCCCGGCGGGGCGGGCACGAAATCGCCGCGGACCGGGCGCAGACGGTGCACCTGGGTGACCGTCTCGCCCGTCAGCGTCACCTCGACCTGCCAGATCTCGGCGCCGCCGACGATCACGGTCAGCAGGGTCCGGCCATCCTCGGCCGGTTCGCGCCCCGCCACCCAATGGCCGGCCTCGGCCAGGGCACAGGTCAGATCACCGGCATGGCGCCGTTCCAGCGGCAGGTCGGCCTCCAGCCGGATCGTGGCGAAATCGAAATCGCTGGTCGGGTCGATGTCGTTGGCCGTCATCACATCGGCGCGGGTCAGGCCCTTGGCACAGGGGCGCACCACGGGGCTGGGAAAGGTCTGGTAGAGCGTTTCGAACAGGGCCTCCATCTGATCGGGCGGCAGGGTCATGGGCTGGGCGATCACCTCCGCTTCGGGGATCAGACCGTCGGTGGCGCGCATGCCCTGCGCGGCGGCGGGGGCGGCGGCCAGGGCCAGGACTATGGCAAGACCCAGGGCAAGGCCCAGCGCGGGGCCCGGGGTCAGACGCAGGGTGGCGAACGGGGGCAGGGGCATCCGACAGGCTCCTTGACCATAAGAATCGCCCGGCCAAGGATGGCAGGATACCCCGCCCTGTCACCCCCTTTTGCGGCTTTGGTGCGTTGACCCTTGCCGCCCGGACCGCTAGATCGTGACCCGAAGACGGACCGGGGCCGCCGCCGCGCCGCCCCGGGGCCCCGCAGCCTGAAGGATCACGCCATGGGTGTCACCACCAACGCAACGACCGCCGGCTACGACAAGGAGGTCGCCACGCAGGCGCTGAACCGCGAATTGCAGGACAAGGGCTTTCTCGTCACCTCGTCCGCCGACCTGGTGAACTGGGCCCGGACCGGCAGCTTGCACTGGATGACCTTCGGCCTGGCCTGCTGCGCGGTCGAGATGATGCATACCTCGATGCCGCGCTATGACGCCGAACGCTTCGGCATCGCGCCGCGCGCCAGCCCGCGCCAGTCCGACGTGATGATCGTCGCCGGCACGCTGACCAACAAGATGGCCCCGGCGCTGCGCAAGGTCTATGACCAGATGCCCGAGCCGCGCTATGTGATCTCGATGGGCTCCTGTGCCAATGGCGGCGGCTATTATCACTACAGCTACAGCGTCGTGCGCGGCTGCGACCGGATCGTGCCGGTGGACATCTACGTGCCCGGCTGCCCGCCCACGGCCGAGGCGCTGCTTTACGGGTTGCTGCAATTGCAACGCAAGATCCGCCGCACCGGCACGATCGTCCGCTAGGCGCCGGGGAAAGGGAAAGCCATGACCGAAGCCCTCACCGAACTCGGCACCCATATCGAGCTCAAGCGCCCCGATTGCGTGCTCGGCTGGGAGGTCGTGCAGGACGAACTGACCGTCAGCGTCGCGCCCTCCAACATCGCGGGTTTCGTCGAATTCCTGAAATCCGACCCGACCTGCCGGTTTTCGACGCTGGTCGACATCACCGCCGTAGATTACCCGGGCCGGCCGGAACGCTTCGACGTGGTCTATCACTTCCTGTCGATGTACCAGAACCAGCGGATCCGCCTGAAACTGGCCGTGCGCGAGGATCAGATGGTCGCCTCGATCACCGATATCCACCCCTCCGCGGGCTGGTTCGAGCGCGAGGTCTTCGACATGTTCGGCATCCTGTTCTCGGGCCATCCCGACCTGCGCCGGATCCTGACCGATTACGGCTTTCGCGGCTATCCGCTGCGCAAGGATTTCCCGACCACCGGCTATACCGAGGTCCGCTATGACGAGGCCGAAAAGCGCGTGGTCTACGAACCTGTCAAGCTGACCCAGGAATACCGGCAATTCGATTTCATGTCGCCCTGGGAGGGCGCGAAATACGTGTTGCCCGGCGATGAAAAGACCGAGGAGGCGAAGTGATGGACGGCTCCAAGACCCTTTCCAAAGGCTTTGCCGACGCCGAGACCGGCGAACAGAAGATCCGCAATTTCAACATCAACTTCGGACCGCAACACCCTGCCGCGCATGGTGTTTTGCGCATGGTGCTGGAACTGGACGGCGAAATCGTGGACCGCGCCGACCCGCATATCGGCCTGCTGCATCGCGGCACCGAAAAGCTGATGGAAAGCCGCACCTACCTGCAGAACCTGCCCTACCTGGACCGGCTCGATTACGTCGCGCCGATGAACCAGGAACATGCCTGGTGCCTGGCGATCGAAAAGCTGACCGGCACGCAGGTGCCGCGCCGCGCCAGCCTGATCCGGGTGCTTTACAGTGAAATCGGCCGGGTGCTGAACCACCTGCTGAACGTCACCACCCAGGCGATGGATGTGGGCGCGCTGACCCCGCCGCTGTGGGGGTTCGAAGAGCGCGAAAAGCTCATGATCTTCTATGAACGGGCCTGCGGGGCGCGTCTGCACGCGGCCTATTTCCGCCCCGGCGGCGTGCACCAGGACCTGCCGCCGCAATTGATCGAGGATATCGACCAATGGGCGGTCGAGTTTCCGGAGGTGCTGGACGATATCGACGGGCTGCTGACGGAAAACCGCATCTTCAAGCAGCGCAATTGCGATATCGGCGTGGTGACCGAGGACGAGATCCTCGACTGGGGGTTCTCCGGCGTCATGGTGCGTGGCTCGGGCCTGGCCTGGGATCTGCGCCGCGCGCAACCCTATGAATGCTATGACGAATTCGACTTCCAGATCCCGGTCGGCAAGAACGGCGATTGCTATGACCGCTACCTCGTCCGGATGGAAGAGATGCGCCAGTCGGTCAGCATCATCCGCCAGGCCTGCGAAAAGCTGCGCAACGAACCGGGCGAGGTTCTGGCCCGCGGCAAGGTCACGCCGCCCAGCCGCGGCGAGATGAAGACCTCGATGGAAGCGCTGATCCACCACTTCAAACTCTATACCGAGGGTTTCAAGGTCCCGGCCGGCGAGGTCTATGCCGCGGTCGAGGCGCCCAAGGGCGAATTCGGCGTCTACCTTGTCGCCGACGGCACCAACCGGCCCTACCGGGCCAAGCTGCGCGCGCCGGGCTATCTGCACCTGCAGGCGATGGACCATGTCGCCAGCGGCCACCAGCTGGCCGATGTGGCGGCGATCATCGGCACGATGGATATCGTCTTCGGCGAGATCGACCGATGAGAGCGGCGGCGGCCGTGCTGCTGGCGCTGGCGCCGCTGGCGGCGGCGGGGCAGGGTTTGCCCGTTTTCAACGACGCGGCAGGCTTTACCGTCTCCGCCGAGACCGACAGCGGCATCTGGGTGCAGAATGCCGGACGGAGCTTCCTGTGCACCCGCGCGCCCGAGCCGGGCGATCATGTCGTGCTGACCGACTGCCTGCCGGTGCTGAGCGCCGAGGAGGCCCGCGCCCACGAGGCTCTGGACCGGGCCGCGTCCCGCGAAGAGGTGCTGGTCGATACCCTGGCGCTGTTGCCGCCGGCGATGTTCATTCCCGCGATCGAGGATGCGATGCGGCAGATGGGCTGCGCGGTGGAACGCCGGGACGAAGACGTGCTTGTCGCGCGCTTGGCCGCCAATGTCGCGGCTTTGGTCGGACACAGCGACCCCCTGACCGGAATGACCGGGGAACGGATCGCCGAACTGGTCGAACCGGCTGGCGAACAGATGGTCGAGGCCGGCCAGTTGGCGATTGTCGGCCCGGACAACACGCTGGTGCTGGCGGATTGTACGCGACCGTGATTTCATGACCGGGCGCGGGTTCCGCATTTCTGGGAGTTTTTCATGCGTCGCATTCTTCTGACCCTTTCCGTTTGCACCTTTCCGCTGTCCGCCTGGGCCCAGCAGGCCCCCTCGGTCGACGAGATGGCCGAAGCGATCGGCACGGTCTTTGCCCGGATGGGCTGCAGCCTGGACGTTTCCGACGGGGAAGAGGCCGAACTGGCCTTCGCCACGCTGATCGGCGAAGAGATCGGAGAGCCGGTCGAGCAGGTGATGAGCCAGGACGATGGCGGGCTATATGACGTCGTCGGCGACGCGCTGGGCAGTCTGACCGAAAGCGGCGCGCTGGTCTTCGACGAAGAGATGGCCACCCTGACGATGACCGACTGCACACCCGTCGAATGAAGGACCGCGAAATGACCCGATACCTTGCCCCCGCCGCCCTGGTGATTGCCCTTGCCGCGCCCGTCCTGGCCCAGCCGGCGCTGAGCGTCGACGACGCGGTTCCGCTGCTGGAACGGATCTGGACGGCCGAAGGCTGTGCCTTCGATTTCGCCAACCGGCCGGAACGCGAGCTGGGCGCGCTGATCGCGGCCGAGCTGGGCGTCGAGACGGATGCCGTGATGGATCGCGACGGCCCCTATTTCCATGTCATCGACGATGCGCTGGAACGGATGGCCGACGACGGCTCGTTCGACTGGAACGACGAGACCGGCCTGATCACGCTGGTCGATTGCGCGGCGCAATGAGCCTGACGGGCCTGCTTGCGCGGCGGGTCTTCCTGGCCACCGGTCGGAGCTTTCACGCCTTGCCGGTGGCGGTGTTCCTGTGCAGCATCGTCGCGGCCCTGTCCGGAGGATCGAGCGGATGAAACGACTGACCCTTGCCCTTGTTCTGGCCGCGCCCGCCGCCCTGGCGCAAGAGGCCGACCCGGCCGATATCGCCGCCATGGTCGCCGCGATCGAACAGGCGGGCTGCGTCGTGACGATGGACAACGGCGACGCGGTCCAGCAGGCCTCGGGCCTCGGCGAAGACCAGATCATGGCCGTGATCGCCACGCTGTACGGCCAGGGCGCCATCGCCATGACCGAGGACGGCTCGGTCCGGCTGACCACCGGCGCCTGCGAGTGACCGCCGCGCGCTGGTCCGGCCGGTCGCAAATCGCGACTTCGGTGGTTGAGGTCGCCGCCCGAAAGGCTTATGGCCCGGGCATCCGAAAGGTTTAGCGGAGCCTGCGCCGATGCTCAGACGTCTTCACCACGAACAGCCCGACGATTTCGCCTTCACCCCGGCGAACCAGGCCTGGGCCGAAGCGCAGATCACCAAGTATCCCGACGGCCGCCAGGCCAGTGCCATCATCCCGCTTCTGTGGCGCGCCCAGGAACAGGAAGGCTGGCTGAGCCGCCCGGCGATCGAACATGTCGCCGACATGCTGGGCCTGGCCCATATCCGCGCGCTGGAAGTGGCGTCGTTCTACTTCATGTTCCAGCTGCAGCCGGTGGGCTCGGTCGCCCATATCCAGATCTGCGGCACGACGTCGTGCATGATCTGCGGCGCCGAGGATCTGATCGGTGTCTGCCGCGACAAGATCGCCCCGAACCCGCATCAGCTGTCCGCCGACGGCAGGTTCAGTTGGGAAGAGGTCGAATGCCTGGGCGCCTGCGCCAATGCGCCGATGGCCCAGATCGGCAAGGATTACTACGAGGATCTGACGGCCGAGAGCCTGGCCGATATCCTTGACCGGCTCGCCGCCGGCGAGGTGCCGCTGCCCGGGCCGCAGAACGGCCGCTTCGCGTCGGAACCCCTGTCGGGGCTGACGTCGCTGGACGGTGGCGATGGCGTGCGGCACCAGCAGAACGCCTCGGTTCAACTGGCCGCCGACCTGGGCGACAGTGTCAAGCGGATCGACGGAACCGAAGTGCCGCTGACCACGCCCTGGCTGGCCGATGCCGCCAACAAGACGACCAGGCCGCCGGTGACCAAGGCCCGGCCCAGCACCTCGCGCAGGACCGGGGATGCCTCGGACAAGGTCTCGGAGGTCGAGGGCGAGGCGAGGGGCGTCACGGCCAAGGCCCGGCCCAAGGACAGCGCCGCCCGCGGCGATACCGCCGGCACCGCCAAGGCCCCCGCTGCGACATCGAAAGCCCCGGACACGCCGGCAAAATCCGACACGGCCCCCGCTTCTGCGCCCGGTTCTGCTCCTGTGGCCGAGGAACGCGCGCCCGAACGGCTCGATGCGCCGCAAGGGGCGGCTGACGACCTCAAGCGGATCAGCGGCGTCGGTCCCAAGCTCGAAGCCCTGCTGAACGAGATGGGCTTCTGGCATTTCCACCAGATCGCCGCCTGGGGCGCGCAGGAAATCGCCTGGGTCGACGCGCGGCTCAAGTTCAAGGGCCGGATCGAGCGGGACGACTGGGTCGCCCAGGCCCGCAAGCTGGCCGAGGGTTGAGCGGCCCGCCCGGCGCCCGGACGAGGGTGATCTGCGGTGCAGACAGCCGGGCCTGTCCCATGTAAAAGGGGGTGTAATCTTGTGCATCACCTTGAACAGGGGGACAGACGATGAATTCGAATACCGGAGGCCCGGGCTGCGGGGTGACCTGCTGGATCGTGGCGGCCCTGGCCGGCCTGCTTGGGGCCGTGTTGCTGTGGGTCCTTGGCGAATGGGGCTTTCTGCAGGGGGCCTTTGTCGGCATCGTGATCTGCGGCCTCCTCGGCGCGCTGCTGTCCATGACCATGTGCGGGTCGATGGATCGCCCGGCCGCGCGTTCGGATGCCGCGACCGCTGGCACGGGCGCGACGACCGCGCCGAACGCGGCCGATCCCGCGCCGGCTGCGGCCACCGCCACGGCCATGGCTGTCACCGCCGATTCCGCGCCCGCCGCCGAGGCGCCGACCGGCGCCGTGACCGCCAGCAGCCCGGGCACCGGCCCGAAACGGCCCGAGCCGGCGACCCGGGGCGATGGTGGCGATGGCCCGACCGGCGCCGCGACCGCCAGCGAACCCGGCACGGGTGCGAGAAAGCCCGACCCGGCCCCCGCCGCCGACCCGGCCCCCGCCGCCGACCCGGCCCCCGCCGCCGACCCGGCCCCCGCCGCCGAAGCGACGCCCGATTATGACGGCGACGGCGTGCTGGAAGGCACGCAGGAGGGCACCAGGCCCGCCACCCTGTCGGCCCCGCGCGACGGCGCCGCCGACAACCTCAAGGAGATCAAGGGCGTCGGTCCCAAGCTGGAAAAGATGCTCAATGGCATGGGCTTCTGGCATTTCGACCAGATCGCCAACTGGACCGGCGACGAGGTCGCCTGGGTCAATGCCAACCTCACGGGCTTCAAGGGCCGGGTCAGCCGCGACAATTGGGTGGAACAGGCGAAAATCCTTGCCTCGGGGGGCGAGACCGAGTTTTCTAAGCGTGTCGACAAGGGCGACGTCTACTGATAGGCGTGCCCGCAGATCGCCCCGGTCGGACGGCATGATCCGACAGGGAGGACGGGGCTCACATCCGGCGGCGTCATGCCGCCAGTCAGGCTGACTGAAAGGAGCCTATGATGATGAGCCACACCCTGATCGAAACCACCCTGCGCATGCCGCGGGTCTGCGCGGGGATCGCGCTGAACGCCGCGACCCCGGCGATCGCCGCATATGGCGGCGGGCTGCATCTGTGGCGCATGGCCGTCGCCGCGCCGATGCTGGCCGCCACCTGGCCGAGCCGCAGCGCCGCGGGCTTGTCCGGTGACGCCCCGGTCGCCGCGCCCGAACCGGCCGCGCCCCGGCCCGTCGCCAAGGCCGCGCCCAAGCCCGCCGCGAAACCCGCGCCGAGGCCGGCCGCGACAGCTGTGCCGCAACCGGCTGCCGAGGCCGCACCCCAGCCCGCCGCAAAAGCCGCGGTTACGGCCAAGCCGAAGCCGGCCGCGAAACCCGCACCCAAGCCCGCCGCAAAAGCCGCACCCCAGCCCGCCGCAAAATCCGCGCCCCAGCCCGCCGCAAAACCCGCGTCCAGGCCGGCCAAGGCCAGCTCCGCGTCCGAAGCCAAGCCCGCGCCCCAGCCCGTGCCGGCCGAACCTGCCGAATCCGCCGCGTCCAAGCCGGCCAAACCCGTCGCGGCCGCTCCGGCCCCGGCCAAGCCCGACGACCTGACCCGGATCAAGGGCGTCGGCCCCAAGATCGCCGCACAGCTGGCCACGCTGGGCGTGACCCGCTTCGATCAGGTCGCCGCCTGGACCGGCCCGCAGATCGACCGGTTCGACGACAAGCTCGACGGTCCCGCCGGTCGGATCCGCCGCGACGACTGGATCGGCCAGGCCCGCGCGCTGTCGGGCCTTGACGAGGCGCCGAAACCCGCGCGCCCCTCGACCACGACCTACCAGGCCCCGAACAAGGCCGGGCGCTCTGGCGCCGTGACCCTGCCGGCCATGCCTGACGGGACACCGCGCCACGATACATGACCGACCCCACGCGCCAGCAGATCGCCAGCGGCGCCCGAACCGTGGCGCTTGTCATCGCCGCATCGGCGCTGCTGTCGATCTTCGCGCCGCAGATCGTGGACGGGCTGGGCCTGGCCCCCCGGTTCACGATCCTGCTGACGCTTTTCGCCCTGGCGGGGTTCATTTGGGCACTGGTTGTCACCTGGAAACTCTGGCAGAAGACCCGCGACGAACAGGACTAGGGAGCACGCCCGATGCTTGCCGACACGGACCGCATCTTCACCAATATCTACGGCATGCATGACCGCAGCCTTGCCGGCGCCCGGGCGCGTGGCCACTGGGACGGCACCGGCGACCTGGTCAAGAAGGGCCGCGACTGGATCGTCGACGAGATGAAGAAATCCGGCCTGCGCGGCCGCGGCGGGGCGGGCTTTCCCACCGGGCTCAAATGGTCCTTCATGCCCAAGGAAAGCGACGGCCGCCCGTCCTATCTGGTGGTCAATGCCGACGAATCCGAGCCGGGCACCTGCAAGGACCGCGAAATCTTGCGCCACGATCCGCATACGCTGATCGAAGGCTGCCTGATCGCGTCTTTCGCGATGAATGCCCATGCCTGCTACATCTATATCCGCGGCGAATACATCCGCGAACGCGAGGCGCTGCAGGCGGCCATCGACGAAGCCTATGACGCGGGGCTGCTGGGCAAGAACGCGGCCGGCAGCGGATGGGATTTCGACCTGTATCTGCACCACGGCGCCGGCGCCTATATCTGCGGCGAGGAAACCGCCCTGCTGGAAAGCCTCGAGGGCAAGAAGGGCATGCCGCGGATGAAGCCGCCGTTCCCGGCCGGCGCGGGGCTTTATGGCTGCCCGACCACGGTGAACAATGTCGAATCCATCGCCGTGGTGCCGACGATCCTGCGCCGCGGCGCCGAATGGTTCGCGGGTTTCGGCCGGCCCAACAATGCGGGGACCAAGCTGTTCGCCGTCTCGGGCCATGTCAACACCCCCTGTGTCGTCGAAGAGGCGATGTCGATCAGCTTCGAGGAGCTGATCGAAAAGCATTGCGGCGGCATCCGCGGCGGCTGGGACAACCTGCTGGCGGTGATCCCGGGCGGCTCTTCCGTGCCTTGCGTGCGCGGCGAGAACATGCGCGACGCGATCATGGATTTCGACTATCTGCGCAACGATTTGCAGTCGGGCCTGGGCACCGCGGCGGTGATCGTGATGGACAAGTCGACCGACATCATCAAGGCGATCTGGCGGCTGTCGAAATTCTACAAGCACGAAAGCTGCGGCCAATGCACGCCCTGCCGCGAAGGCACCGGCTGGATGATGCGGGTGATGGACCGGCTGGTGAAGGGCGAGGCAGATGTCGAGGAAATCGACATGCTGTTCGAGGTCACCAAGCAGGTCGAGGGCCACACGATCTGCGCCCTGGGCGATGCCGCCGCCTGGCCGATCCAGGGCCTGATCCGCAATTTCCGCGACGTGATCGAGGACCGGATCAAGGCCAAATCCGCCATCGCCGCGGAATAGCACCAAATTTACGTAAATTTGGTGGCGCCTCCAGACTTACGTCATTCCGGAGACCCCCGCCGAGACGCGTCGGTACTGGACCGTCCCGGTCCAACCGCTAAGGTGGCGCCAGACGGAATGCCTATGCGAAAGGACAGGGCGATGTACATGAAAGCGGTGCTTCTGGGTCTGGGGATGCTGGCCCTGGCCGGGTGCGAGACGGCCCCGGCGACCGGGTCCGCAGGTGGCAGTGTCTCGGCACAGATCGAAAGCTTCATCGAGGACGCCGCCACGGCCGAACTGATCGCCTCCGAATGCCCCGACCTGTCGATGACCGCCAGCACCGAGACCCTGACCACGACGTTCGTCAACCAGATGATCGCGTCCGGGGTCTCGCCTGTCGTGATCGCCGAGGCGGTCGATGGCCTTGATGATTACGCGATGGCGGGACAGATCGTGTCCGACTTGCTGCGCGCCGGTGTCGATCCGAGCAACGCGACCAGCATGTGCGGCTACGGCCGCCAGCAGATCACCACCGGCAGCCGCGTCGGTCGGTTCCTGCGCTGAGCCGGCTGGGCCGGGCCGCATTTAGAAGGAGCTACGATGGACTGGCATGACCTGTTCGGACCGATCGGAACCGAAGGCACGCGCAGGATGCGTATCGTCACCGGCCTCATCGGGGCGCTGGCGGGCGGCGGCATCGGCTACCTGTGGTGGATCGCCGAGCTGGGCGATCCGATGTCACCGGTCCTGACGGTGCTGATCGGCGCGGCCCTGGGCGGGGCCTTCGGCGCCTTGTTTTCCTTGTTGGTTGTTGGTGCCCTGCTGGCCATCCTCGCCGTCGCCGCGATCATCGCCTGGCAAGTCGTCGTGAAAGGATAGCGCATGCACCTGGCAGAGTTGAACATCGGGCGCCTGTCGGCCCCCACCGATGATCCCCGCGTGGCCGAGTTCATGGAGGCGCTCGACCTGGTGAATGGTCTGGGCAAACGGATGCCCGGGTTCGTCTGGATGATGGAAGGCTCGGGCGCGCCGGGCACCGGCAATACCGAAAACTGCATCGGCGCGGATCCGCAATTCGTCGCCAACCTGACGGTCTGGGAAGACGTGGCGTCCCTCGAGAAATTCGTCTGGGACACGATCCACAAGCGGTTCTATGACCGCCGCGCAGAGTGGTTCGAGGTGCTGGGCGACCAGCATTTCGTCATGTGGTGGGTCGCGCCCGGCCACAGACCGACCTTGGACGAGGGCCTGGCCCGGCTGGACCACCTGCGCGCCCACGGCGCCAGCGACCATGGCTTCGGCTGGGACTGGCTGAAACAGGCCGGCCTCTGGCGTGACCGGCGCTGCGCCGCCGGCTAGCCCCCGCCCGTCGAGCCTTGTCCGGCGCGTCCTGTCGGGACGGTTTCGGCGTGACGGAGCATCGGGTTGACCCGGGGTCCCGCGATCGGTATCCTTTCCGCCATTGATCGCAATACACTTTCAAACGACCTGATTGAATTGGAGTTTTCCGAATGCGTATTTTGTTTCCTCTTGTTGCGAGCGTGATGCTTGCCTCGGGCGCCGGTGCGGCGACCATGACCCTCGATTTCAGCGGCGATATCTGCAACGGCGGCGGAAGCTGCGGCAGCGGATCGCAGATCGACCAGTCCTATGGCGATGTTGCCGGTCAGGTCGACGTGATCCACGACGCGGACCGGTCACTCCCCGGTCTGCAGGACCTGCGACATTGGGGTCCGGGGTATGAAACCCTCGACCATGTCGCCTATGGTCTTCTGAATGGTGGCGGTCTGTCGATCCTGTTCGACGCCCTGGCCGGCTACGAAGTGACCGTGCATGGCTTCGACATCGCGCCCTATGCCGACCGCGAACGCGATACGCTCGTCCAGGTGATCGACATGATGGACGGAACGAAGCTGGTCTATGAAACCTACACGCCGCTGTCGACTGCGGGGATCACGTCCTTCAGCGGCACCTGGACCTCGGCGGCGGGCATTCAGATCAACCTGGGCCCGGATGCCTGGGATATCGGGATTTCCAACATCGAATATTCGGTCGCTCCGACCCAGGTGACGGGCCCGGCTGCGGTGCCGCTTCCGGCTGCCGGCTGGATGCTGATAGCGGGGCTTGGCGGGCTGGGGCTGATGCGCCGGCGCAAGACCGCGTAACCCTTGCAGGCGGCCTGCGACGGGCCTTGCCGCGAGGCGCCCGATGCGAGCCTGCCATACCCTTGTCGGCCGCGCGCCTCCGGGTCGCGCACCGGCCTTCGACACGACCCTTGGACCTTCCTTTTCAACCAGACAGATGGACAACAGATGCCTTTGGATTTTTCCAGCGTGACGCGCTTTTTCGCCAGCCTGCCGATCTGTGCGCTGCTTGCCGCACCGGTGGCCGCCGCCACATTCGATTTCGACATCAGCGGCACCTTCGACGGGGCCGTCATCAACGGCACCGCGATCGACCAGGACTTCCGCATGACCGGAACCGCCGTCAACCCCAGCGGCGTGCCCGCGCCCGGGGCGGCCAACACCGTCACGGCAGAGCTCGATCCGGCCTCGCTCGTGCTCAGCTATGGCGGATCGGTTCTGGCCAGCACCTTCTTTGCCGGTTCGGGCGAATACGGGCTGTCCGGCGGGCCGGTGACCCTGAACGCACCGCGCATTCTGGAATTCAGCATGGGCAGCGGCGGTCTTGCCGCGCTTGACATGCGGGCGCTGACCCCGGCGGATTCCATCGTCCTGGAGTTCGTTCTGGAGGGCGAGACCGTCTGGCTCGGCTGGGGTGGCCAGGGCCGGAACTTGGGGATCACGTTGATCCGGGATACCGACGGCGTGGTTCAATTCGGCGAGGACGACTGGTTGGCGCCGACCCTGTTGCAGGGCCAGACCACGCGGAACGTGACCTATACCCCCGCGCCGTCCCCGTCGGCGGTGCCGCTTCCGGCCGCGGGCTGGATGCTGATCGCGGGTCTTGGCGGGCTCGCCCTGATCCGCCGCCGCCGGACCGGCGCGACACTCTGACCCCGTCCGGACCGGACATCGGGGGGTCGGACCAGGCAGTGGTCCGGCCCCTTTGTCGTCGCCGCGACCCACCGTGATCGCCGGCAGCCCGCCCGGCCCGTGCGACGGGAACGGCGGCAACGGCGGCACGGGCGGAAGTCCGCCAACCCGGGTGCGGGAACGGGCCGCGTGGTCCCCTGCTATTGAATATCATCGCCGCTTGGCCAATCTGGGGCCAAAGATCGCGCCACGACCGGCGCCACGGAGACCGAGCAGATGAAACGCACCCTCTGGGCCGCCGCCGTCGGGCTGGCTGCCTCGGCCGCGCAGGCCAACCCGCCACTCGGGGATGTTGCCCATGTCCGCGAGGGGCTGATCCTGGCGGCGATGGTCGACGAGATCACCGGGAATTGCCCCGACCTGAAGGTGCGTGTGATCCGCGGCCTGAACTTCCTGCAGGGGCTGGAACGCCATGCCCGCGACCTGGGCTATTCGCCTGCCGAGATCGACGCCTATATCGACGATGAGGTCGAAGAGGCCCGGCTGCGCGCGATCGGGTCGGGCCGGCTGCAGGCCCTGGGCGCCGACCCCGAGGATCCGGCCAGCTATTGCACCGTCGGCCGCGCCCAGATGCAGGCCGGAACCGAGCTGGGCCGGTTTCTGCGCTGAACGCGTTAAACATTCGCTTTCATTGATGAATCGCGGCCGCTGCGCCGGGGGGACCGGATTCGGCATCGCAGAAAAAACACTCCCCCTTGGGTCGGTTCGCGCTGGCATACCCGGACATGTCGCGTTAGAAGGCGCCTGATCCCGGTCCGGGACGTGCCTGCCCATGGCGCAAGGCCCAGTCCCGGCGGAACATGCCACGAGGGGATTGAGGGAACTGCCCATGTCCGATCTGCGCAAGATCATCATCGATGACCAGGAACTCGAAGTCCCCGCGGCGATGACCCTGATCCAGGCCTGCGAAGAGGCCGGGATCGAGATCCCGCGCTTTTGCTACCACGAACGGCTGTCGATCGCCGGCAATTGCCGGATGTGCCTGGTCGAGGTCGTGGGCGGCCCGCCGAAACCCGCCGCCTCCTGTGCGATGCAGGTGCGCGACCTGCGCCCGGGCCCCGAAGGCCAGCCGCCGGTGGTCAAGACCAATTCCCCGATGGTCAAGAAGGCCCGTGAAGGGGTGATGGAATTCCTGCTGATCAACCATCCGCTGGATTGCCCGATCTGCGACCAGGGCGGCGAATGCGACCTGCAGGATCAGGCGATGGCTTACGGCGTGGATTTCAGCCGGTTCCGCGAACCCAAGCGCGCGACCGAGGATCTGGACCTTGGCCCGCTGGTCGAAACCCACATGACCCGCTGCATTTCCTGCACCCGCTGCGTGCGCTTCACCACCGAAGTGGCGGGGATCACCCAGATGGGCCAGACCGGCCGGGGCGAGGATGCGGAAATCACCGCCTATCTGGGTGAAACGCTCGATTCGAACCTGCAGGGCAATATCATCGACCTGTGCCCGGTGGGGGCGCTGGTGTCGAAACCCTATGCCTTCACCGCCCGGCCGTGGGAGCTGACCAAGACCGAGACGATCGACGTGATGGATGCGCTGGGCAGCAGCATCCGCGTCGATACCAAGGGCCGCGAAGTCATGCGCATCCTGCCGCGCAACCATGACGGCGTGAACGAGGAATGGATTTCCGACAAGACCCGTTTCGTCTGGGACGGGCTGCGCCGCCAGCGGCTGGACCGGCCCTATGTGCGCGACAACGGCAAGCTGCGGCCCGCGACATGGCCCGAGGCGCTGACGCGCGCGGCCGAGGCGATCAAGGGGGCCTCGAAACTCGCCGGTCTGGTCGGCGACCTGGCCCCGGTCGAGGCCGCCTTCGCGCTCAAACAGCTGGTCGAAGGTCAGGGCGGCGCTGTCGAATGCCGCACCGACGGGGCGAAACTGCCCGCCGGCAATCGCTCGGCCTATGTCGGCACCGCGACGATCGAGGATATCGACACCGCCCGCGCGATCCTGCTGATCGGCACCGATCCGCGCAACGAGGCGCCGGTGCTGAACGCCCGGATCCGCAAGGCGTGGCTGGCCGGTGCCACCGTGGGCCTGATCGGCGAAGCGGTGGATCTGACCTATGAATACGAGCATATCGGCACCGACCGTGCGGCGCTCGAACAGGTGATGTCGCGCGCGGACGACCAGTCCGGCGCGGACCCTGTCATCATCCTCGGCCAGGGCGCGTTGACCGAGGCCGACGGGTCTGCCGTGCTGGCCCTTGTCCAGAAGATGTGCACAGCGTCCGGATCGAAGCTGCTGGTCCTGCATACCGCCGCCGCGCGCGTCGGCGCGATGGATGTGGGCGCCGTGACCGACGGCGGCATGGCCGCCGCGGTCGAGGGGGCGGATGTGATCTACAACCTGGGCGCGGACGAGGTGGACATCGCGCCGGGTGCCGTCGTGATCTATCAGGGCAGCCATGGCGACCGCGGCGCGCATCGTGCCGACGTGATCCTGCCCGGCGCCGCCTGGACCGAGGAACAGGGCCTTTTCGTCAATACCGAAGGCCGCCCGCAACTGGCCCTGCGCGCCGGCTTCGCCCCGGGCGAGGCCAAGGAAAACTGGGCCATCCTGCGCGCGCTCTCGGCCGACCTGGACGCGACCCAGCCCTGGGACAGTCTTGTGCAGCTGCGCCAGGCCCTGGTGGCCGAGGTGCCGCATCTGGCCGAGATCGACGAGGTGCCCCGGAACGCCTGGACCCCGCTGCCGGCCGGCCCCCTCGGCAAGGCCGATTTCCGAAACACGATCAAGGACTTCTACCTTACCAACCCGATCGCCCGGGCCTCTGAAGTGATGGCCGAGTTGTCGGCCATGGCGCGCGACCGCGCCGGTCAGAGGATCGCGGCGGAGTGAGGGGGATGTCCGCAGGGCTCATAGCGACCATGGCGCTTGCCGGCTGCGAGGCGCCCGGCCCGGCGCCCTTGGGCGTGCCGGATTACCTCGGCTCGGAAACCCGCCTGCTGGACGGGGAGCTGGTGAATGTCGAGGTCCGCGTCGGCAATACCGACGATCGCGAGGTCGTGCGCGCCTATGCCGACTGCGTCGCGGCGCAATACGCGCTGATCCGGGGCTATGGCTTTGCCCGCCATGTCCGCACCCAGATGGACGCCAAGGGTGGCGTCTGGACCGGGGATGCGGTTTACACCATCTCGCCGGGCCTGCCCGCCGGGGTCAGGACAATCGACGCAGAGGTCGTGGTGTCGAACTGCGCCCTTTCGGGCATACCGACGGTATGAGGACCAAGGAATGATCGAGTTTTTCACCACGAACCCAATCGGCCAGGTCCTGCTGATCGTCCTGCAATGCCTGCTGATCCTGGTGCCTCTGCTGGTCGCGCTGGCCTTTCTGCTGTATGCCGACCGCAAGATCTGGGCGGCGGTGCAGATGCGCCGCGGGCCCAACGTGGTCGGCGCCTTCGGCCTGCTGCAAAGCTTCGCCGATTTCCTGAAATACATCACCAAGGAAGTCGTGGTGCCCGCCGGGGCCGACAAGTCGGTGTTCTTCCTCGCGCCGCTGATTTCCTTTACCCTGGCGATCATCGCCTGGGCGGTGATCCCGTTCAATGACGGCTGGGTGCTGGCCGATATCAACGTCGCCATCCTTTATGTCTTCGCCATCTCCTCGCTCGAGGTCTACGGCGTGATCATGGGCGGCTGGGCGTCGAACTCCAAGTATCCGTTCCTCGGCTCGCTGCGCTCGGCCGCGCAGATGATTTCCTACGAAGTCTCCATCGGGTTGATCATCATCGGCATCATCATTTCGACCGGATCGCTGAATTTCGGCGATATCGTGCGGGCCCAGGACGGCGCCTACGGCATCTTCAACTGGTATTGGCTGCCGCATCTGCCGATGCTGTTCCTGTTCTTCATCAGCGCCCTGGCCGAAACCAACCGTCCGCCCTTCGACCTTCCGGAAGCGGAATCGGAACTGGTGGCGGGCTACCAGGTGGAATATTCCTCGACCCCGTTCCTGCTGTTCATGATCGGCGAATACGTGGCCATCGTGCTGATGTGCGCGCTGGTCAGCCTGCTGTTCCTGGGCGGCTGGCTGTCGCCGATCCCGGGGCTGCCGGACGGCATCTTCTGGTTCGTGTCCAAGATGCTGTTCGCCTTCTTCCTGTTCTCTCTGGTGAAGGCCGTGGTGCCGCGCTACCGCTACGACCAGTTGATGCGCCTGGGCTGGAAGGTGTTCCTGCCGATGTCGCTGGCCTGGGTCGTGATCGTGGCGTTCCTTGCGAAATTCGAAGTGCTGGGCTCCTTCTGGGCCCGCTACACGATGGGGGGCTGAGATGACCCAGATCGACTATACCCGCGCCGGCAAGTATTTCCTGCTGTTCGACATTTTCAAAGGCTTCCGGCTGGGGCTGAAATACTTCTTCAAGCCCAAGGCGACGCTGAACTACCCGCATGAAAAGGGCCCGCTAAGCCCCCGGTTTCGCGGCGAACATGCCCTGCGCCGCTATCCCAACGGCGAGGAACGCTGCATCGCCTGCAAGCTGTGCGAGGCGATCTGCCCGGCCCAGGCCATCACCATCGACGCCGAACCGCGCGAGGACGGCAGCCGCCGGACCACCCGCTACGACATCGACATGACCAAGTGCATCTATTGCGGCTTCTGCCAGGAGGCCTGCCCGGTCGATGCCATCGTCGAGGGGCCGAATTTCGAATTCGCCACCGAAACCCGCGAAGAGCTGTTCTACGACAAGGACAAGCTGCTGGCCAACGGTGACCGCTGGGAGGCGGAAATCGCCCGCAACCTCGAACTGGACGCGCCCTACCGATGAGTGATCCGAAAAACCCCTTCGAGGCCATGATGAAGGCCGGCCAGGATTGGGCCAGGGCGCTCAACCCGGCGCTGGAATCCTTCACCCCCAAGGGGTTCGAGGCGATGTGGCCGACCATGCCGGCCGAGGCGATGGAAGCGATGATGGGCAAGACCTTCAACCCCGAGGGGCTGGACGCCAAGACGCGGCTGCTGCTGACCCTGATGGGCCTGACCATCATGGGCGCCCAGGCCGATGCGCAATTGCGGATGACCGTGCGCCATGCGATCGCCGCCGGTGCGAGCAAACAGGAAGTCGCCGAAACCATCGCCCAGGCCGGGCTGTTCGGCGGCGTGCCCTCGATGACACGGGCGATGGAACTGGCCCGCGAGGTCATGGACAAGGACGAGGACGAATGACGGCTGTAGCGCTTGCCTTCTACCTTTTCGCGATCTGCACGATCGGCGCCGGGCTGATGACCGTTCTCAGCCGCAACCCGGTCCATTCGGTGCTCTGGCTGATCCTGGCCTTCCTCAGTTCGGCCGGGCTGTTCGTGCTGCTGGGCGCCGAATTCGTCGCCATGCTGCTGATCATCGTCTATGTCGGCGCGGTCGCGGTGCTGTTCCTGTTCGTCGTCATGATGCTTGACGTCGATTTCGCCGAGCTGAAGGCGGAAATGGCGAAATACATGCCGCTGGCGCTGCTGATCGGGGTGGTGATCCTGATGCAGCTGTCCATGGGCCTGGGCGTCTGGGCCTATTCGGACGGGTTCGAGACCCGGCTGGTCGCCCCGGTCGATGGCGGCATCCAGAACACCAAGGGCCTGGGGCTGCTGCTTTACGACAAGTATTTCCTGCTGTTCCAGCTGGCCGGGCTGATCCTGCTGGTGGCGATGATCGGCGCCATCGTGCTGACCCTGCGCCACCGCAAGGACGTCAAGCGCCAGGACATCCTGGCCCAGATGTATCGCGATCCGGCCAAGGCGATGGAGCTGAAGGACATCAAACCGGGGCAGGGGCTGTGAGGCGCGCGCTGCCCCTGGCCCTGGCACTTGCGGGGCTGGCCCCGCTTGCCGGCGCCGACCCGCTGGATTGCCTGCCCTGGATCAACCAGGCAACGCCCGAGGGCTACAGCCTTGATCCCGATCCATCCCGGGACAGCGCCAGCGTCGAAACCCTTGCCGACGATGTCGTCCTGTGGACCCGCGACGGGGGCCCGGATCGCGGCGCGCTGGCTGCGTTGACCACATGTCCCGGAGGTGGGCTGTCGGTGATATTGTTTCTGCCGGGTGACAGGCTGCAGGACAGCGTTGCCCGGATGCGTGAGATGACCCCCGGGCCCGGCAGCGAAATGGGCAGCGCATACCTGATGTTCAATCGGCAGGCCTCCGGCCTCGCCCATGCGTCCGGTGGGCATTCGGATCGGCTTCCGGATGAGTTCGGCGCATGTGTTTGCGCGGCCGCGGGTTTGCAATAGGAGACGACGATGATCGGACTTGAACATTACCTGTCGGTCGCCGCCGCGCTGTTCGTGATCGGCATCTTCGGGATCTTCCTGAACCGCAAGAACATCATCATCCTGCTGATGAGCATCGAATTGATGCTGCTGGCGGTGAACATCAATTTCGTCGCCTTCTCCAGCTTTCTGCAGGACATGGTCGGGCAGGTCTTCACCCTGTTCGTGCTGACCGTCGCCGCGGCCGAGGCCGCGATCGGCCTGGCCATCCTGGTCTGTTTCTTCCGCAACCGCGGCACCATCGACGTCGAAGACGTCAACGTGATGAAAGGCTGACCCCATGATCGCCAATTTCGGCATTCCCGGCCTGACCTTCCTGCTCAATAGCTGGACCTTGCCCGTGGGGGCGGTCGGCCATGGCGCCGCGATCATGATGTATCCGCCGCTGTTCCTGTCCACGCTGTCCGCGATCTTCGGCTGAAGGGGCCTCAAGACCCATGGAAACGATCCTCCTCTTTTCGCCCCTGGTCGGCGCGCTCATCGCGGGTTTCGGCTGGAAGATGATCGGCGAACAGGCCGCGCAGGTCACGGCCACCGCGTTGCTGTTCCTGTCCTGTCTGCTGTCCTGGATCGTCTTTCTGACCTTCGACGGCACGACCGAAAGCATCACCGTGCTGCGCTGGATCGAAAGCGGCAGCCTGTCGGCTGATTGGGCGATCCGGATGGACCGGCTGACCGCGATCATGCTGATCGTGATCACCACCGTCTCGGCGCTCGTGCACCTCTATTCCTTCGGCTACATGGCCCATGACGAGAACTTCAAGGAGGGCGAGCATTACAAGGCCCGCTTCTTTGCCTACCTGTCGTTCTTCACCTTCGCCATGCTGATGCTGGTGACCGCCGACAACCTGGTGCAGATGTTCTTCGGCTGGGAGGGGGTGGGCCTGGCCTCCTACCTGCTGATCGGCTTCTACTACAAGAAACCCAGCGCCAATGCCGCGGCGATGAAGGCCTTTGTCGTCAACCGGGTCGGCGATTTCGGCTTTGCCCTGGGCATCTTTGCGCTGTTCTTCCTGGCCGACAGCGTGCGTTTCGACGACATCTTCGCCTATGCGCCGGTGCTGGCCGAAACCAACCTGACCTTCCTGTGGGCGGAATGGAACGCGGCCAACCTGATCGGCGTGCTGCTGTTCGTCGGCGCCATGGGCAAGTCGGCGCAGCTGCTGCTGCATACCTGGCTGCCCGACGCGATGGAGGGGCCGACGCCGGTGTCGGCCCTGATCCACGCCGCGACCATGGTCACGGCGGGTGTGTTCCTGGTCTGCCGGATGTCGCCGATCTACGAATTCGCGCCGGACGCCAAGACCTTCATCGTCTTCATCGGCGCCTTCACCGCCTTCTTCGCGGCCACCGTGGGCCTGGTGCAGAACGACATCAAGCGGGTCATCGCCTATTCGACCTGCAGCCAGCTGGGCTACATGTTCGTGGCCGCCGGTGTCGGTGTCTATTCGGTCGCCATGTTCCACCTGCTGACCCATGCCTTCTTCAAGGCGATGCTGTTCCTGGGCGCGGGCTCGGTCATCCACGGGATGCACCACGAACAGGACATGCGGAATTATGGCGGGCTGCGGCACAAGCTGCCGATGACCTTCTGGGCGATGATGATCGGCACCCTGGCGATCACCGGCGTCGGCATTCCGCTGCTGTACCTGGGCTTTCCGGTGGGCTTTGCCGGTTTCGTCAGCAAGGACGCGATCATCGAAAGCGCCTATGCGGGCACCGCCGGCGGCTATGCCTTCTGGCTGCTGGTGATCGCCGCGCTGATGACCAGCTTCTATTCCTGGCGGCTGATGTTCCTGACCTTCTACGGCAAACCGCGGGGCGACAAGCATACCCATGAACATGCCCATGAAAGCCCCCGGGTGATGCTGATCCCGCTGGGCGTTCTGGCGGTGGGCGCGATCCTGGCCGGGATGATCTGGTACAAGCCGTTCTTCGGCCATACCGACAGTGTCGCCAAGTTCTTTGGCGTGCCCTATGAAGAGGTCCATTCCGAGGACGGCGCCGCGGACGAGGGCGATCACCATTACGTCTTTGCCGGCCAGCCCGGGCAGGGCGCGATCCATGTCGGCCCCGACAACCACGTGCTGGACGAGGCGCATGCGGTGCCGGTCTGGGTCAAGCTCAGCCCCTTTGTCGCCATGCTGATCGGGCTGGCCACCGCCTGGACGATGTATATCCGCCAGCCCGACCTGCCGGGCCGGGTCGCCGCGGCCAACCGTCCGCTTTACGACTTCCTGCTCAACAAATGGTATTTCGACGAACTTTACGACGCGGTCCTGGTCCGGCCCGCCCAGGCGATCGGGCGGTTCCTGTGGAAAGGCGGCGACGGCAAGGTCATCGACGGGGCGATCAACGGGGTGTCGATGGGGATCGTTCCCATGGTCACCCGGGCGCTCGGCCGGGCCCAGTCGGGCTATATCTTCACCTATGCCTTCTTCATGGTGATCGGCATCGCCGCGCTGATCACCTGGGTCGTGCTGGCCGGGGGGGCGCAGTGATGGACAACCTGCTTTCGATCACCACCTTCATCCCGCTGATCGCCGCCGCCATCCTGGCGCTGTTCCTGCGCGGCGATGACGAGGCCGCCCGGCGCAACGCCAAATGGGTCGCCATGGCGGCCACGGTGCTGACCTTCATCGTGTCGCTGTTCATCCTGTTCGGCTTCGATCCCGCGAATACCGACTTCCAGTTCGTGGAAGAGGGCGACTGGCTGATGGGCTTCACCTACAAGATGGGCGTCGACGGGATCAGCGTGCTGTTCGTCATGCTGACCACCTTCCTGATGCCGATCACCATCGCCGCCTGCTGGACCGTCACCCACCGGGTCAAGGAATACATGATCGCCTTCCTGGTGCTGGAAACGCTCATGCTGGGCGTGTTCATGGCGCTGGACCTGGTGCTGTTCTACCTGTTCTTCGAGGCCGGGCTGATCCCGATGTTCCTGATCATCGGCATCTGGGGCGGCAAGGAACGCATCTATGCGGCGTTCAAGTTCTTCCTTTATACCTTCCTCGGTTCGGTCCTGATGCTGGTGGCGATGATCGCCATGTATGTCGATGCCGGCACCACCGATATCCCGACGCTGCTGACCCACGAATTCGGCACCGAAACCTTCAGCCTGTTCGGCATCCAGATCATCGGCGGCATGCAGACCCTGCTGTGGATCGCCTTTTTCGCGAGCTTCGCGGTCAAGATGCCGATGTGGCCGGTCCATACCTGGCTGCCCGATGCCCACGTCCAGGCGCCCACCGCGGGCTCGGTCGTGCTGGCGGCGATCCTGCTCAAGATGGGCGGCTACGGGTTCCTGCGCTTCAGCCTGCCGATGTTCCCGGTCGCCTCCGACCTGCTGGCGCCCTTCGTGCTGTGGCTCTCGGCCATCGCCATCGTCTATACCTCGCTGGTGGCCCTGGTGCAGGAGGACATGAAAAAGCTGATCGCCTACTCCTCGGTCGCGCATATGGGCTTTGTCACCATGGGCATCTTCGCGGCCAACCAGCAGGGCGTCGACGGGGCGATCTTCCAGATGATCAGCCACGGCTTCGTCTCGGGCGCGCTGTTCCTGTGCGTGGGCGTGATCTACGACCGGATGCACACGCGGCAGATCGACGCCTATGGCGGGCTGGTGAACCGGATGCCGGCCTATGCGCTGATCTTCATGCTGTTCACCATGGCCAATGTCGGCCTGCCGGGCACCAGCGGATTCGTCGGCGAATTCCTGACCCTGGTGGGCGCCTTCCAGGTCAATACCTGGGTCGCCGCCGTGGCCACGACCGGCGTGATCCTGTCGGCGGGCTATGCGCTCTGGCTTTATCGCCGGGTGGTGATGGGCGACCTCATCAAGGAGGCGCTGCGTTCGATCACCGACATGGACCGGCGCGAACGCTGGATCTTTGCGCCGCTGGTGGTCATGACCCTGCTGCTGGGCGTCTACCCGGCGCTGATCACCGACATCATCGGGCCCAGCGTCACCGCCCTGGTCACCCATGTGGAAACCGCCGCCGCCAATTTCGAGCCCGCCACCCGGCTGGCCCAGCACTGAAAGGCCTGACCCATGCTTTCGGCTGACCTGAACATCCTGCTGCCCGAGATCCTGCTGTCGGTCTTTGCCATGGCCGCCCTGCTGGGGGCGGTCTACACGACCAGGGACAAGCTCGCCCCGGCGCTGACCTGGGCCACCGCGGCGGTGTTCGTCATCGTCGCGCTGTGGATCGGCACCTCGGGCGAGGGCACCAACCGCGCCTTCGACGGCATGTTCGTCGACGATGCCTTCGCGCGGTTCGCCAAGGTCGGCATCCTGCTGGCCGCCGCCGCGATCCTGGTGATGAGCCTCGACTGGATGCAGCGCCGCGACCTGTTGCGCTTCGAATACCCGGTGCTGATCACCCTGGCCGTGGTCGGCATGATGGTCATGGTCTCGTCCGGCGACCTGATCGCGCTCTACATGGGGCTCGAACTGCAATCGCTTGCCCTTTACGTCGTTGCCTCGATGCGCCGCGACAGCGTGAAATCGACCGAGGCCGGTCTGAAATACTTCGTCCTTGGCGCGCTCTCGTCGGGCCTGCTGCTCTATGGCGCCTCGCTGACCTATGGCTTCGCCGGCACCACGGAATTTTCCGGCATCATCGCCGCGACCGAAGGCGGTGTCTCCACCGGCCTGCTGTTCGGGCTGGTCTTCCTGCTGGCGGGCTTCGCCTTCAAGGTCTCGGCCGCGCCGTTCCACATGTGGACGCCGGATGTCTATGAAGGCGCGCCGACCCCGATCACCGCCTTCTTCGCCACCGCGCCCAAGATCGCCGCGCTCGGCCTGTTCGCCCGGGTGGTGCACGATGCCTTTGGCGGCGTGATCGGCGACTGGCAGCAGGTCGTGGCCTTCCTGGCGGTGCTGTCGATGTTCGTCGGCTCGATCGCCGCGATCGGCCAGCGCGACATCAAGCGGCTGATGGCCTATTCCTCGATCGGGCACATGGGCTTTGCCCTGATGGGCCTGGCCGCCGGCACCGCGCTGGGCGTGCAGGCGATGCTGATCTATGTGGCGATCTATGTGGCGATGAACATCGGCACCTTCGCCTTCATCCTGTCGATGGAGCGCGACGGCCGCCCGGTCACCTCGATCGACGCGCTGAACATGTATTCCGCGCGTGAACCGCTCAAGGCGCTGGCGATGCTGATCCTGCTGTTCAGCCTGGCCGGGGTGCCGCCGATGCTGGGCTTCTTCGGCAAGCTCTACGTGCTGCGCGCCGCCTACGAGGGCGGTCTGGCCTGGCTGGCCGTGGCCGGGGTGATCGCATCGGTCATCGGCGCCTTCTACTACCTGCGGATCGTCTATTTCATGTATTTCGGGGCCGAGCGGGACGAGGTTCTGGATCGCAATGCCAACCCGGTGCTCTGGACCTTGCTGGTGGCCTCGGCGGCGGTGATGGTGTTCGGCGTGATCAACCTGTTCGGGCTCGACCCGATCGCCGGCACGGCGGCCGCGGCGCTTGTCAACTGACACCCCGCTCTGGGAGGCGCCGGAAACGGCGCGGTTCTGGCCCGCGGGCGTCGACCGCGTGGTGCTGGAGGAAACCACCTCCACCATGGACGAGGCGCGCCGCCTGGCCGCGCAGGTCGCCGGCCCGACCTGGATCATGGCGCGGCGCCAGACTGCCGCCCATGGCCGCCGCGGACGGCCCTGGGCCAGCCCCGAGGGCAATTTCGCGGCCACGCTGCTGCTGCGCCCCGATCTGGACCCGGGCCGTGCCGCGCTGCATTCCTTCCTTGCCGCCAATGCCCTGCGCCTGACCCTGGCGATGTGCGTCGCGCCCGACAGGCTGGCGCTGAAATGGCCCAATGACGTGCTGCTGGACGGCGCCAAGGTGGCCGGCATCCTGCTGGAAAGCGGCGGCCGGGCCGGGCGGGTCGACTGGCTGGCCGTGGGCATCGGCGTCAACCTGCAACAGGCGCCCGATCCCGGAACGCTCGACCCCGGTGCGGTGTCGCCGATCTCGGTCGCCGGGGCCGGGGGCAGCCCGCACAGCCTCGACGACATGCTGTTCTGGCTCGCCAGCCATTATGCCGACCAGATGCGGCTGTTCGCCGAGCAGGGCTTTGACCCGATCCGCCGGCTCTGGCTGCGCCATGCCGCGCGGCTGGGCAAACAGGTCACCGCCCGGCTGCCGAACGCGACACGCAGCGGAACCTTTGAAACGGTCGACGAAGACGGGTATCTGGTGCTGACAACCCCCACGGGCCAGGAGCGTATCGCCGCGGCCGACATCTTTTTCGGAGCGCCCGATGCTTCTGGCCATTGATTGCGGCAATACCAACACGGTCTTCTCGATCTGGGACGGCAGCCGCTTTCTGTGCACCCTGCGCACATCGACCGAACATCAGCGCACCGCCGACCAGTATTTCGTCTGGTATTCGACACTAATCCGCCATCACGGCATCGATGCGCGGATCACCGACGTCATCATCAGCTCGACCGTGCCGCGCGTGGTGTTCAACCTGCGCGTCATGGCCGACCGCTATTTCGGCACCCGCCCCCTTGTGGTCGGCAAGCCGGACTGCCATCTGCCCGTCAACCCCCGCGTCGATGCGGGCACCGCGGTCGGGCCGGACCGGCTGGTCAACACCGCCGGCGCCCATGACCGCCATGGCGGCGACCTGATCGTCGTCGATTTCGGCACCGCCACCACCTTTGACGTGGTCGCCACCGATGGCGCCTATGTCGGCGGGGTGATCGCCCCGGGGGTCAACCTGTCGCTCGAGGCGCTGCATGCCGCGGCCGCGGCCTTGCCCCATGTCGACGTGACGAAACCGCCGCAGGTGATCGGCACCAACACGGTGGATTGCATGCAATCGGGCGTCTTCTGGGGCTATGTCGGCCTCGTGAACGGCGTCTGCCAACGGATCAAGGGCGAATATGACCGGCCCATGACGGTCATCGGAACCGGAGGCCTCGCACCGCTTTTCTCGACGGGCGAGGCGCTTTTCGACCAGATCGAGGATGACCTGACGATGCACGGGCTGACCGTGATCCATCGCTACAACAAGGATAGAATGTAAGAACATGAGCAGCGACAGATTGATTTACCTCCCCCTCGGTGGCGCGGGGGAGATCGGCATGAATTGCTACGTCTACGGCTACGGCCCCGAGGGCGCCGAGCGCCTGATCGTCGTCGACCTGGGCGTGACCTTTCCCGACATGGACGGCAGCCCCGGCGTCGACCTGATCTTTCCCGACATCTCCTGGCTGGCCGACCGGCGCGACCGGATCGACGGGATCTTCATCACCCATGCCCACGAAGACCACGTGGGCGCCGTGGGCCATCTGTGGGAACGGCTTGGCGCGCCGGTCCATGCCCGCGCCTTCACCGCCCACCATGCCCGCCGCAAGATGGAGGATCAGGGCTATTCCGGCGACAGCGTGCGCACCGCCCAGCCCTGGCCCGAAACCATCCAGGCCGGGCCCTTCACCGTGGGCTTCGTGCCGATCTCGCACTCGATCCCCGAAAGCTCGGGGTTGGTGATCGACAGCCCGGCGGGCCGGGTGATCCATACCGGCGATTTCAAGATCGACCATACCCCGCTGGTCGGCGAGCCCTTCGACGAAGCGCTCTGGGCCGAGGTGGCCAGGCCCGGCGTGCAGGCGCTGGTCTGCGATTCGACCAACGTTTTCAGCCCGCACCAGGGCCGGTCCGAGGCCACGATCGGCCCCGACATCACCCGGCTTTTCGCCGGCGCGCGCGGCATGGTCGTGGCCACCACCTTCGCCTCCAACGTCGCCCGCCTGAAGACCCTGGCCGAGGCGGCGCAGTCCGCCGGCCGCTCGGTCTGTCTGCTGGGCCGGGCGATGCGCCGCATGGTCGAGGCGGGGGTGGAAGCCGGCGTGCTGACCGATTTCCCCAAAGTCGTCCCGCCCGAGGAAGCCGCCCAGATCCCGCGCGAAAACCTGATGCTGCTGGTCACCGGCAGCCAGGGCGAACGCCGCGCCGCCTCGGCCCAGCTGGCCCAGGGCAAATACATGGGGCTGAAGATGAAAGAGGGCGACCTGTTCCTGTTCAGCTCCAAGACCATTCCGGGCAATGAACGCGGCGTGATCCGGATCATGAACGCGTTTTCCGAAATGGGCGTGGACGTGGTCGATGACAGCGGCGGGCTTTATCACGTTTCGGGCCATGCCAACCGGCCCGACCTGATGGAAATGCACCGCATCACCGACCCGAAGATCGTGATCCCGATGCATGGCGAACATCGCCACCTGCGCGAACATGCCCGCCTGGCCCAGGAATCCGGCCGCGCCAGCGCCATCGCCGTCAACGGCATGATGCTGGATCTGACCGGCGCCACCCCGAAGGTCGCCGAATATATCGAAACCGGCCGGGTCTATCTGGACGGCAAGATCCAGATCGGCGCGCTGGACGGGATCGTCCGCGACCGGATCCGCATGGCGCTGAATGGCCATGTCACCGTCACCCTGCTGATCGAGGAGGACGGCACGCCGCTGGGCGATCCCTGGTGCGACGTGAAAGGCCTGTCCGAGACGGGCCGCAACAATGTGCCGCTGGTCGAGGTGCTGGAAAACGCCCTGGGCGGCTTCCTGCAGCGGGCCGCTGACAAGGTGCTGGCCGATGACGATCTGCTGGAAAAGGACCTGCGGATCATCGCCCGCCGCACCACGGAAAACGAGATCGGCAAGAAACCCGAAGTCACCGTGGTGATCAGCCGGCTTGAATGACGCGCGCGGGCAGGGCAGGGTCGGGCCATGGAAAAACCGATCCTCGCCGCCGCGTTCGCGCTTCTGTCGGCCCCGCTTGCCGCCCAGACCCTGCCCGAACCAGGCACGGTCTTTGTCTATGACGTGATCGAGATCCGCGATGGCCAACCCGAAGCGCCGGTCCGGGGTGAGGTCACGATCCTTGGCGTCGACGGGGCCGAAGTGACCCAGCGCATCTGCCGCGAGGGCTACTGCCAGGCCACGGTGCAGCGCGACCTGATGAAATATCTCGGATCGCTCTACGGCCTCGACACGGAGATGAGCGGCCTCGACCGCGACGCGATCCTGAACGACCCGAACACGATCGGCGTGGTGATCGGCGATGAAGAGGGCGGGGGCATTTTCCCGCTGTCCGACGGCAAGGAGCTGATCTGGACCGAAAGCTGGAACAGCGAGGCGTTCAACGCCGATTACACGATGGGCCTGACGCAATCCTGTTGCGTGCCCGCCGATCATCGCCTGGCCCGGTCAGAAGAGCTGTGGACGTTCGACTACAGTTTCGAACGGACCGACGGGGACGAGCTGCAGGAGGGTGAAACCCGGATCCTGTTCGATCCGGAACTGGGCTGGACTGTCGGCACCACGACCACCAGCCGGGTCCAGATCGGGGACGACGTGTCCAACCTGATCCTGCGGATGGAGCTGCGAGAGGTCATCCGGCCCTGAGCGGGCGGCGATGGCACCGACGCGATACCGACGAAATACCGACGTATGCCGCAAGCGGTTTTTCAGTGACTTCAGGGGGGTGTGCGGCAATCGTTGCGCGCGGGCCTGAGATGCGCGCGCAACGGTCAGGATCCGTTTACCCGGCCCGGCGCTGTTCGAAGCTTTTGGCGATGAAGGCGGGGACATCCTCGCCCATGCCGACCGTGTCGGACTCGTCCCGGCGGCTACCGCGTCCGCTACGGGCGCGCCGTGGTTCGTCGGATTTCTTCTCGGTCTGCTCGGCGGGCTCCGCCCGGCGCGCGGGGGCTTCGACCGGCGCCGGCGGCGCGTCCTCGGGTGTCTGCCGACGCGGCGACCGGCTGCGCCGTTTGGGGGCCGGGGCCTCCTCGTCGCTGCGCGCCTCGCTCGGCGCTTCGGGGGTGGACCCCAACGGGTTGTCCAGCCTCGGAATTTCCTTTTCGATCAGCCGCTCGACGGCTTCGAAATACTTCTCGTCTCGGGTCGAACAGATCATCAGTGCCGTGCCCTCGCGCCCGGCGCGGCCGGTGCGGCCGATCCGGTGGACGTAATCCTCGGCATGGGAGGGCACGTCGAAATTGATCACATGGGACACGTTGGGAATGTCGAGCCCGCGCGCGGCCACGTCCGAGGCGATCAGGAATTTCAGCGACCCGTCGCGGAACCCGTCCAGGGTGCGGGTCCGGTGCGATTGTTCCAGGTCGCCATGGATCGGAGAGGCGTCATATCCATGTTTTTTCAATGACTTGGCAACGACATCCACATCGACCTTGCGGTTGCAGAAGATGATCGCGTTGCGCAGCTTGTCCCCCTCGCCGTCGATCAGCGCGCGCAGCAGGGCGCGTTTTTCGCCATCGGCCTTGTCGCGGCGCGAGGGTTTGAACATCACCACGCCCTGGCTGATCGTTTCCGAGGCCGTCGCCTGCCGCGCCACCTCGATCCGGGCGGGGTTGGACAGGAAGGTGTTGGTGATCCGCTCGATCTCGGGCGCCATGGTGGCGGAAAAGAACAGGGTCTGGCGGGTGAACGGGGTCAGGCCGAAGATGCGTTCGATATCGGGGATGAACCCCATGTCGAGCATCCGGTCGGCCTCGTCCACGACCATGACCTTGACATCCGACAGGATCAGCTTGCCGCGTTCGAAATGGTCCAGCAGGCGGCCCGGCGTGGCGATCAGCACGTCGACGCCCTTGTCGATCAGCGCGTCCTGTTCCTTGAAGCTGACGCCGCCGATCAGCAAGGCCTTGGTCAGCTTGGAATGTTTCGCGTAATTGTCGAAATTCTCGGCGACCTGGGCGGCCAGTTCCCGGGTCGGGCACAGCACCAGCGAGCGCGGCATCCGCGCCCGGGCGCGGCCGCGTTTCAGCAGGGTGATCATCGGCAGGGTGAAGCTGGCGGTCTTGCCGGTGCCGGTCTGGGCGATGCCCAGCACGTCGCGCCCCTCCAGCGCCGGCGGGATCGCGCCTTCCTGGATCGGGGTCGGCGTGGTGTAGCCGGTCTCTTCGATGGCCTTGAGGACCTTGGGGTCGAGCGCGAGGTCGGAAAATTGGGTCAAGTGGTGCCTTTCACGTGGGTTGCGGCTGTCATGGCCGCAAGACTCGCGCGGCCCCGCCCGGCCGGATTGCCGGGACGTCCTGTCCGCGCGGGCATACGCGGTGGGCGCCGAAAGGTCAAGGAAATCAGGAAAGGCGCGTGCGTTGCGCCCGAAAATCAACCCACCGGCGCCGCAAAACCAACACAGGGTTAACGGAACCCTGCCGAATGCGCTGTGAAAAGGAGCACCTGCGATGCAAATCGTTGTCCCCTACCTGATCCCCGGCGCCGCCACCCTGGCGGTCCTGGCTCTGGTCTATCTGCTCTTCGTGTTCTGGGTCCGTCGTCCGGGCCGGGCCGAAGATCTGGCTGCGCGTCAGAACGCCGAATCCTGAACCGGAACCGGTCTGACGCGGCGCCCGTCGGAGGTTTCGACCCCGGCGGGCGTTTCGCGTTCACACCATCATTTCCTTGGTCGCCGACAGGGTCACGTCCGGGAAATCGCGTTCGATCCGGTCGATGTCCCATTGCAGGCGCGTGAGATAGACCACGTCGCCGTCATGGTCGTGGCTGATATGCTGCTTGTTGGCGGCGGCGAATTTCTCGACCGCGTCTTTCGGGCCGCCGACCCAGCGGGCCGAGGTGAATTGCGACGGCTCGAACCGCACCGGCAGGCCGTATTCCTGCTCGATCCGGGCGGCCAGAACCTCGAATTGCAGCGCGCCGACGACGCCGACGATGAAACCCGACCCGATCGCCGGCTTGAACACCTTGGCGGCGCCTTCCTCGGCGAATTGCATCAGCGCCTTCTCCAGGTGCTTGGCCTTCATCGGATCGCCCGCGCGCACCCCCTGCAGCAGTTCCGGCGCGAAAGAGGGGATGCCGGTGACGCGCAGCTTCTCGCCCTCGGTCAGGGTGTCGCCGATGCGCAATTGGCCATGGTTCGGGATGCCGATGATATCGCCGCCCCAGGCCTCTTCGGCCAGTTCGCGGTCGGCGGCCAGGAACAGGACCGGGTTGCTGATGGCCATGGGTTTGCCGGTGCGCACCTGGGTCAGCTTCATGCCGCGCTGGAAATGCCCCGAGGACAGGCGGACAAAGGCGACCCGGTCGCGGTGCTTGGGGTCCATATTCGCCTGCACCTTGAAGACGAAGCCGGAAACCCTTGATTCCTCGGGTAGAATCTGGCGCGGCTCGGCCGCGGTCGGTTGCGGTTCGGGGCCGTATCTGGCGATGCCCTCCATCAATTCGCGCACGCCGAAGGAATTGATCGCGCTGCCGAACCAGATCGGGGTCATGTGCCCGTCCAGCACCTGGGCGGGGTCGAGCGGCGGCAGGAGTTCCCTGGCCATCTCGATCTCTTCGAGGAAGGTTCCCAGCAGATGGCCGGGCACGTGCTGCGCCAGTTTCGGATCGTCCAGCCCGTCGATGCGGATGCTTTCGGCCACCTTGTTGCGGTCGGCGCGGTCCATCAGTTCCAGCCGGTCGCGCAGGATGTCGTAGCAGCCGATGAAATCGCGGCCCTGGCCGATCGGCCAGGAGGCGGGGGTGACGTGGATCGCCAGCATTTCCTGGATTTCGTCGATGATCTCGAAGGTATCGCGGCTTTCGCGGTCCATCTTGTTGCAGAAGGTCAGGATCGGCAGGTCGCGCAGGCGGCAGACCTCGAACAGTTTCCGGGTCTGGCTTTCGACGCCCTTGGCGCCGTCGATCACCATCACCGCGGCGTCGACCGCGGTCAGGGTGCGATAGGTATCCTCGGAAAAATCGCTGTGGCCCGGCGTGTCGACCAGGTTGAAGCGGTAGCGGTCATAGTCGAAGGACATGGCGCTGGCCGAGACCGAGATGCCCCGGTCCTGCTCCATCTTCATGAAGTCCGACCGCGTGCGCCGCGCCTCGCCCTTGGCGCGCACCTGCCCCGCCATCTGGATCGCGCCGCCGTAAAGCAGGAACTTTTCGGTCAGCGTGGTCTTGCCGGCATCGGGGTGGCTGATGATGGCAAAGGTGCGCCGCCGGGCGATTTCCGGCGGCAGGTCGGGGCGATTTGCGGGCGCGTCAAGCATGGGGCGCATATAGCGGCGGGGCCGGGGGGCCGCAACGGCCCTCAGTTGGACGAGGCGCGGCGCAGCAGGGCGACGGCGTCGGGCGTCGACAGCAGGGTCTCGGCGACCTCGTAATCCAGGTGCTGGCGGTCGGAATGGCCGGGCAGGTGTCGTGCCAGCCGGTCGTTGACCTCGTCGGGCAGGGCGACGCGGGTGCGTTGGTCGATCAGCAGGGTTTCGGCCGCGATCCCCTCGGCATAGATGATCTGGTGATCGTCGAACAGCAGCTGGAAATAGTCGATGAAGCCGCCGTCCTTCTGATAGACCGTATCGCCGTTGATCAGGTGGCGGACCTTGACCAGAACCTCGGCCCGGCCGGCGCCGATCCGGTCGCGGCGCTGGTAGACGAAGATCCGGTGATCGGGCGACAGCACCAGGTCGCGGCTGTTGAACAGCGCCCCCTCGCGGATCACCACGGGGGCGAAATCGCCCACGGCGCGGAAGGTCGATTGTCCGATCCAGCGGATTTCCTGGGCGCCGTCATCCCGGGTCAGGACCCGGTCGCCGACGGCCAGATCCTCGATCGGGACCTGCCGCCCCGAGGCCAGCGCGATATGGGTGCCGCGGGCGAAACTGACGCAGGCGACCTCGGCAAAGCGGGTGGTGGCGGTGCGCCGGTCGGCGCCGACCAGCCGGTAATCGGCCGCTTCGGCCAGCCGGGCAAGCGGCAGCAGGTAGGTCTCCACCGCTTCGGTCCCGTCGACCTCGACCAGGATCAGCGCCTCGTAGGTGGTGCTGTCACTGGCCATCAGCGTGACGCAGCTGTCCAGGTGCACGACATTGCCCGGCGTGCCGGCCTCGGACCGCTCGTGCACGCGGAACGGCGCCCGGTCGGTGTCGATGGCCAGGGTCAGCGGGCGGCGCACCGCGCCTTTGCGCAGCTGGTAGATGTCGTCCATCACCAGTTCATCGGCGAAACTGATCGCATCGCCTTCGGCCACGCCGTCGGTGACGCGGAATTCCTCGGCCGGGTAAACCGGGAGCGTCTGGGCGGCGGGATCGGACTTGGACATGGATACCAAAAGGTTGAGACTGGTCTTGCAGGGACGAGGTAGAATAGGAATTGGGCGAAATCGGGTCAACGGTCGGGCATTTGCCCGGGCATTGTCCACCGACATGGTTAAGGAGAGATGGCATGGACCTTGGAATCAAGGGAAAAACCGCGCTGGTCTGCGCAAGTTCCAAGGGATTGGGCCTGGGCAGCGCCCGGGCGCTGGCCGAAGCCGGCTGCGCAATCGTGATGAATGCCCGCGGCGCCGAGGCGCTGGAGGCGGCGGCCGAGGGGATTCGCCGCGACTTCGGCGTGAAGGTCACCGCGATCGCCGCCGACATCACCACAGAGGATGGCCGCGCCCGGGTGCTGGAGGCGGCCGGGACGCTCGATATCCTGGTCACCAATGCCGGCGGGCCGCCGCCGGGCGCCTGGACCGACTGGACCCGCGACGATTTCATCGCCGCTTTCGATGCCAACCTGCTGACGCCGGTGGCGCTGATGAAAGCGACCCTGCCGGCGATGATCGACCGCGGCTGGGGCCGGGTCGTCAACATCACCTCGGTCTCGGTCAAGTCGCCGATCGCCGCGCTGGGCCTGTCGAACACCGCGCGGACCGGGCTGACCGGCTATGTCGCCGGCGTGGCGCGCCAGGTCGCCCCGCACGGCGTTGTCATCAACAACCTGCTGCCCGGGCTGCATGGCACCGACCGGATGGTGCAGCTGGAAAACGCCGCCAGCGCCTCCAGCGGCAAGAGCGTCGACCAGGTCCGGGCCGAGCGGCTGGCGACGATCCCCGCCGGCACCTATGGTGACCCGCGCGATTTCGGCGCCACCTGCGCGTTCATGTGCTCGCAATTCGCGGGCTTCATGGTGGGCCAGAATATCCTGCTGGATGGCGGTGCGACGAATTCGACGCTCTGAATAGGGTGCGCGGGGTTGCTTTCCGGTCCGGTTTCTCCGATGAAAACGGTCGGAATATCGCAGGCAAGCCCTTGACCGAACAGACCCCACGGCTGGAAATCCGCAACATCACCCGCACCTTCGGAGGGCGCCGGGTGGTCGATGACGTGTCGTTGCGGCTGGGTCCGGGGCAGGTCACCTGTCTGCTGGGGCCGTCGGGCTGCGGCAAGTCGACGACCTTGCGGATCATCGCCGGGGTCGAGATGCAGGACAGCGGCACGATCTGGGCCGATGGAGAACTGGTCTGCGACACGGTGTTCCGCGTGCCCCCCGAAGGGCGCGGGATCGGGCTGATGTTCCAGGATTTCGCGCTGTTCCCGCATCTGGACGTGGCCGGCAATGTCGCCTTCGGCCTGGGCGGGACCAAGGACGCCAAGCGGGCCCGGGTCGAGGAATTGCTCGAACGGGTCGGCATGTCGGCCCATATCCACGCCTATCCGCACGAATTGTCGGGCGGCGAACAGCAGCGCGTCGCCCTGGCCCGGGCGCTGGCGCCGCGGCCGCGGATCATGCTGATGGACGAGCCGTTCTCGGGGCTCGACGACCGGTTGCGCGACGAGATCCGGGACGAAACGCTCGATGTGCTCAAGGCCGAAGGCGCCGCGGTCCTGCTGGTCACCCATGAACCGGCCGAGGCGATGCGCATGGCCGACGAAATCGCCCTGATGCGCGACGGCCGGATCGTCCAGCAGGGCGCGCCCTACAATATCTACAATACCCCGGCAGACCGCCAGGCGGCGGCGTTTTTCAGCGATATCAACGCGATAGAGGGCGTTGTCAAAGGGGCCCTGACGGATACGCCCTTTGGCCAGTTCCTGACCCCGGGTTTCCCCGATGGCGCCGCGGTCGAAATCGTGGTGCGGCCCCAGCACCTCAAGATCGACCTGGACCGGGCCGGCAAGGGGCCGAACCCGACCCTGGCCGACGGCACCGCCGCGCGGGGCGAGGTGACGCGGGCGCGGTTCATGGGCTCCGAAAGCCTGGTCGAATTGCGGATGGATTACGGTGGGCGGCTGGTGGCCAAGGTGCCGTCGGTATTCCTGCCGCGCGCCGGCACGCCGCTGTGGATCATGATCCGCCGCGACCGCTGCTTCGTCTTTCCCAGCCCGGGCCGCACCGGTCAGCCGGCCGCGCCGCGGTAATCGGCCAGCCGCTTGCCGGTTTCGTCGACAAAGAGGCTGGGCAGGGCGCGCAGGGCGGTCAGCCTGTCGATGCGCAATTCGTCGAACCGGCGCAGGGTTTCGCACCAGACCACCGCGGTCCAGAGCCGGCCCCAGTATTCCAGGGCCAGGGGTCGCACCGTCCGGTCGCGCCCCTCGATCGTGATCGCCAGTTTCTGCCGCGCCCGGATCGCCTGACGGATCCGCGGCAGGTGCTGGAATCCCCGGGCCGCGTCGGAAAAGGGATGCACCGCCAGCAGCGGCGGGGCCGGGCGGCCGATTTCGGGCAGGACCGCGTCGATCTTGGCCGCCAGGCTGCGCGCGGCCCCCGACAGGTCGGGATCGGCGGCCTGGCCCATGGCGGCCAGCGCGACATGCAGCGCCTCCATTTCCGCATTGGTCAGGTTCAGCGGCGGCAGGGTGATCGCGGCGGTGATGTGGTAGCCGACGCCGCGCTCGCCCTCGACCGGCACCCCCGAGGCGGCCAGCGTCTCCATGTCCCGGTAGATCGTGCGCAGCGACACGCCGGTGGCCCGGGCCAGGGCTTCGGCCTTGTGCAGATTGCCGCCCCTGAGCAGGCGAATCAAGGTCATCAACCGATCCGAACGGCGCATGGCGGCCCTCCCTTTGGCGGGAGTTTTGACAAAAATTCGTCAGTTGACAAGATCGTGTCACGAAATCCCTGAAATCCCGTCGGACAGGGGCTTTGGGGCGTGATTCACCTCTTTCCAACCGGTGGGTTCGGGCCTAAAGCCGAGGCTCAGGAATTCAAACCGGGCGGCATCGCCCGAAGAGGCGGAGAAATACCATGATGACACTCACCGGCGCGCCCGAGCTTGCGTTCATCCAGAATGTCGGGCCGATGGGGGCGATCCTGATCGCCGTGGTGGTCCTGGTCCTGTTCGGCCGTGGCAAGATTTCCAGCATGATGGGCGAGGTCGGCAAGGGCATCAGCTCGTTCAAGAAGGGCGTCGAGGACGGCAAGAAGGAGGTCGAGGACCAGACCGCCGAGGCCGCCCGCGACGTCACCCCCGAGGACGACAAGGACAAGGCCTGATCGGGCCCCGGGAGTCGCGCGATGTTCGACCTGGGCTGGACCGAGCTTCTGGTGATCGGCGTGGTCGCGCTGATCGTGGTGGGCCCCAAGGACCTGCCGCAATTGTTCCGTGCCGTCGGCCGCTTCACCGGCAAGGCCCGGTCGATGGCGCGCGAATTCAGCTCGGCGATGAATGCGGCCGCCGACGAGGCCGGGATGAAGGACATCCAGAAGACGATCAACGCCGCCGCCGACCCGGCCAAGGCGGCCGGCCAGAGCCTGCGTCAGGCGACCAGCGACATCACCAGGTCCGCCTCTGCGCGCGGCCCCGAACGCAAGGCGCAGGCCGACAAGACCCCCGCCCAGAGCGCCGGGGGCGCCGAAGACCCGCTTGACCGCGCGGCGGGGGTGGCGGCCGCCGCCGCCGATGCGCCGGGCAAGGCCCCGGCGGACCCGCCCAAGGACAGACCCGCATGAGCGCGACCGAGACCCGGGACGATATCGACGACAGCTCGGCCCCGCTGATCGAACACCTGGCCGAATTGCGCACCCGCCTGATCCGGGCGGCCCTGGCGTTTTCGCTGGGCATGGTGCTGTGCTTCACCGTCTGGAACCCGATCTTCGATTTCCTGACCCGCCCGCTCTGTTCGGCCATGGCCGATCGCGGGATGGAGAATTGCGGCCTGATCCTGATCAAGCTGCAGGAAGGGTTCTTCGTCGCGGTGTCGATCTCGCTTCTGGGCGGGCTGGTGCTGGGCTTTCCGATCATCTCCTACCAGCTATGGCGTTTCGTGGCGCCGGGGCTCTATCGGTCTGAAAAGAATGCGTTTCTGCCGTTCCTGGTCGCCTCTCCGGCGATGTTTTTCCTGGGCGCGGCCTTTGCCTATTACGTGGTCACGCCGCTGGCCTTCGACTTTTTCCTCGGCTTCCAGCAACCCGGATCGGTGCTGGACGAGGGCGCGGTCGAGAACGCCACCGCCGGCATCGCCTTCCAGGGCTCGGCCGGAGAATACCTGTCGCTGACGATCAAGTTCATCGTCGCCTTCGGGCTGTGTTTCCAGCTTCCGGTGCTGCTGACCCTGATGGGCAAGGCCGGGCTTGTCGGGGCCGAGGGGCTGCGCAACGTGCGCAAATACGCGGTGGTCGGCATCCTGGTGCTGGCCGCTCTGGTGACACCGCCGGACGTGATCACCCAGGTGATCCTGTTCGTCGTGGTCTATGGCCTCTACGAGATATCGATCTTCCTGGTCGGCCGGGTCGAACGCCGGCGCGAGGCGCAGCTGAAGAAAGACGGGCTGTGGTTCGAGGACGAGGACGACCAAGGCGACGCGACCGACGAGGACAAGGCGTGAGCGACCCGCTTGAGCGGATCGCCGCGGCGCTGGACCGGATCGCCCCGCCGCCGGCACCGGCGCCGGATTTCTCTGTCGCGTCGGGCTTTGTCTGGCACGTGGAGCCGGACCGGCTGGCGCCCGTGTCGACCGTCAACCGGGTCGCTCTGCCGCTGCTGGTGGGCATCGACCGCGCACGCGATACCCTGCTGGCCAATACCCGCCGCTTCGCCGCCGGATTGCCCGCCAACAATGCCCTGCTCTGGGGCGCGCGCGGGATGGGAAAGTCAAGCTTGGTCAAGGCGATCCACGGCGCAGTCGAGGTCGATCACCCGGGTCTGAAACTGATCGAGATCCAGCGCGAGGACCTGCCCTCGATCGGACGGTGCCTGGCGCTGCTGCGCGGCCGGACAGAGCGCTTCGTGCTGTTCTGCGACGACCTGTCGTTTTCCCATGACGACGCCCATTACAAGTCGCTCAAGGCGGTGCTGGATGGCGGGATCGAGGGGCGGCCGGACAATGTGGTGCTTTATGCCACGTCGAACCGGCGCCATCTGATGCCGCGGGACATGATCGAAAACGAACGCTCCAGCGCGATCAGCCCGTCGGAAGCGGTCGAGGAAAAGGTATCGCTGAGTGACCGGTTCGGGCTGTGGCTGGGGTTTCATCCCTGCGACCAGGACGAATACCTGGCGATGATCCGCGGCTATTGCGATGCCTACGGGGTGCGGATCGACGACGCGACGCTGCGGGCCGAGGCGGTGGAATGGCAGGCCACCCGAGGGGCGCGGTCCGGTCGGGTGGCCTGGCAATTCTTCACCGATCTGGCCGGTCGCCATGGCGTCGCGATCTGAACGAATTTACGTAAATTCGTTCGTCCGACCAGAATGACGTAATTTTGATCGTCCCTAGGGCAGGTAATCGGCCGGGTTGACGCTGTCGCGGCCGTCGCGGACCTCGAAATGCAGGAAGCCGGCATTGCTGACCTGGCCGATGGTCTGGCCCTGGCTGACCGTATCGCCACGCTCCACCGTCAATCCCTGCAGGTTCATGTAGACGCTCAGGATCGTGCCGGTATGGCGCATGACGATGAACTGTTCGCCCGAGGCGGTTTCGCTGACCGCGGCGACGGTGCCCTGGGCTGCGGCCTTGACCGGAGTGTCGGCGCCGGCGTCGATGTCGATGCCCTCGTTGCGGGGCGGGTTGTAGTCACGGATGATCGGGCCGGCGACCGGCAGGATGAACGGCGCCGAGGTCGCGGGCGCCGCGGTCCCGACATCGGGGGCGGGCGGGAGGTCCTCGGTCTCGGCGGCGGTCGAGGTCGTGTCGTCTTCGGGCAGCGGCTGGCTGGCGCTGGGCGGTGTCGGGGTCGGGGTGCCGGTGCCCGGGGAGGTGGCGCTGTCCGTCCGGGGCGGCGGGGCCGCGCCGGCGACCGGGATGATCAGCTGCTGGCCTTCGCGCACGCCCAGATCGGTGCCAAGCCCGTTCCATTCCCCCAGCGCCTGCACCGGCACATCATAGAGCCGGGCGATGGAATAGGCGGTTTCGCCACGCCGGACCTGGTGACGGACCGGTTCGGCTGCGGTTTGTGCGGACTGCGCCGCGGCGTCGGGCTGGGTCGCGGCGGGCTGTTGCGGACCGGCCCGGTCGATCGCATCCGAGGCCAGCGTGGTCACGTCGATCTGCGCCGGCGGCTGCAGCGGGCCGGTGGTCACGGCGCCGGTGGCGGGCGAGGGTTCGGCGACCCGGGACGGCAGGGAGACGATTTCGTCGCGCCGCAGCGGCACGTCCGGGTCGATGCCGTTGTGCCGGGCCAGGGCGGTGGGGTCGAGCCCCAGCCGGGTCGCGATCTGACGCGCCGTTTCGCCCTGTTTGGCGACCACCACCTGATAGCCGGGATAGGAGATCACGCCGCGATCGTCCGGCGCCGGCCGGTTGGCCAGGTCAGCCGCCGCCTGCGAGGTGTCGAAGCCGCCGCCCAGGTTGCGCAGGTCCAGGTCGAAATTGCCGTCGTCGTCGCAAGCGGCCACAAACGCGAGGCCCGAGGTCGCGATGATCAGCGCGGTCCGGCGGGCGGAAAAGGGGGAAGCGGCCATGGCTCTGTCCTCAATCGTCGCTGCGACGGCTCTGGCGGCCGCCGTCACGGGGGTTATACGCCGAAATCATTCCTTGCCCAACCCCTCGAGCAAGGGAACGAAGCGGACCGGCAGCAATTCGGTGTAGTCGAAGCCGCCATCTTCCAGCCGCCGCACCCGGATCAGCGATTGCACGGCATCGGACTGACCCACCGGCAGGACCATGATCCCCCCGGGCTTGAGCTGCGCCAGCAGCGGACCGGGCGGATCCTCGGGGGCGGCCGTCACGATGATCCGGTCGAAGGGCGCCTGGTCGGGCAGCCCGTGCGAGCCATCGGTGGTGACGGCGGTGATATTGGTCATGTTCAGACGTTCGAACAGCGCCCGCGCCTCGGTCACCAGGCGCTTGTAGCGGTCGACCGTATAGACCCGGCGCGCCAACTGGCTGAGGATCGCCGCCTGGTAGCCGCTCCCGGTGCCGATCTCGAGCACCTTGTGGCGGGGCTGCACATCGAGCGCCTGGGTCATCAGACCGACGACCGAGGGTTGCGAAATCGTCTGGCCGCAGGCGATCGGCAGCGGCATGTCCTCGTAGGCGCGGTCGGCGAACAGGCCGGTGACGAAGTCGGCCCGGTCGATCCGCTCCATCGCGGTCAGCACCCGCTGATCGGTCAGCCCTTTCGAGCGCAGGGCGAACAGGAACCGCATCTTGGCCTCGGCGTCCCAGGTCATTCGAGCGCCTTTCGCAGCGGGGCGAGCGCGTCATGGGCGGTCAGGTCGGCCCGCATCGGCGTGACCGAGATATGGCCCGCAAGGTTCACCGCCGCATCGGTGCCCGGTGCGGTGACGATGTCCTGGCGGCCGCCCTTGATCCACAGGAACCGCCGGCCCGAGGGTGAATGGGTGGGTTCGACCGCGAAACAGGTCCCCTGCCGGAACCCCTGCGCGGCGACCTTCAGCCCCGCGACCCGATCCGCCGGCACGGGCGGAAAATTCACGTTGTAGAACAGCCGGTAAGGCGCGTCGTCCCAATGGCCGTGATCCAGCAGCTTGCGGATCGTCGGCACGCCGTGCTGGGCGGCGGCCGCGAACGGGTCGGCTTCGCGGATATTGTCGGGGCCCAGATATTGCGACAGGGCGATGGCGGGCAGGCCCTGCAGTGCCGCCTCCATCGCGCCGCCGATCGTGCCGGAATAGAGCGTGTTTTCGGCCGCGTTGTTGCCGCGGTTGACACCCGACAGCACCAGGTCGGGCGGGGCATCGGCCATCACGTCATGGATCGCGGCCAACACGCAATCGGCCGGGCTGCCCTCGGCGGCATAGCGGCGCTCGTCCAGCCGGGCGATCATCGTCGGATGGGTGTAGGAGATGCAATGCCCGACGCCGGATTGTTCGAAGGCCGGGGCAACGGTCCAGACTTCGCCCCCGTCGCCGGCGATTTCGGTGGCGATACGGTGCAGCACGGTCAGGCCGGGGGCGTTGATGCCGTCGTCATTTGTGATGAGAATGCGCATCGCTTCGGCCCCTGTTTGGGCCGTGATAGGGCAGGCCGGGGCGGGCGGCAAGGTGGTGCGCCCGCCGGGCGGGCAGGGCGTGGCGGCGCTGCAATGACCGGGCCGGGGGCTGCGGGTTCAGTCTTGCGGATCCAGGATCCGCGGCAACAGGCGCGCGGCCTCGTCGGCGGGCTGGGCCAGGGCGCTGCGATCCTCGCCCGGGTGGAACTTGGCGCGCAGGGCGGTGGCCATCGGGCGCGGTTCCAGGATCCGGACCTGCGGGCCGGTCCGAACGGTTTCCGCGGCCCAGGAGCGGGCCAGGGCGATCTGCGCGGCCTTGCTGCTGCCATAGGCGCCGTGGAACGCCTCTCCGCCCCGGGGGTCGTCGAAGAACACCGCCCGCCCGGTCCGGCCCAGCAGCGGCGCGACATAGGTGATCAGCCGCGCGGTGGCGAGGTGGTTGACCGCCGAGGTGCGCTCGACCTCTTTCAGCGCCGCATGGGCGATGGGCGACAGCGGGCTGGGCTGCACCGCCGTGTGCAGCCAGAGCGCCAGCCCGCCCCAGCGGTCGTGGATCGACCGGCACAGCTGCTGCATGGCGGCATCGGTGGTGATGTCCATCGGCGCCAGCGTCGCCTCGCCGCCGGCGGCGCGGATGCGGTCGTCAAGCTCTTCGAGAGCGCCGGTGGTGCGGGCCACGGCGACGATGTGATGGGTCGGGGCCAGGGCTTCGGCCAGGGCGGCGCCAAGGCCGCGGCTGGCCCCGGTGATGAGGGCGATCGCTTGGGTCATGCTGCGCGCTTTAGGTCAGGGAACCGGGCAGCGCAATCCCGGCGTCGATCAGCCGGGCGGTCGTGATGTCGCGGATCAGCGCGTCGGCCAGGGGCGTTTCGGGGGTGAAGCGGATCGTGCCCTTGGCGATGGAATGGCCCGCCAGACGCGCGGCGAAGCGGCCGATCACATCGCCGTCGAAGGCGTAGAAGGCCAGATGCGCGGCCGTCGCCGCGTTGCCGACGATGACCTTGCCCTTGCCGGGCCCGGCGCGCCAGGCCGGGATGCCGTAGGACATCACCGCGCGCGCATCCGTCGGCAGGGTGCCGGCGATCGTCGCGCGCAGGTGCTGCAAGGCCCCGCGCCGGTCGGCCGGCAGGGCGGCAAGGTAGCTGTCGTGATCGGTCGCGGTCATGGGGCCATCTGACCCGGCGCGGCGACCCCTGGCAAGAGGTCAGCCGCCGGGCAGGGTCAGCACCTGTTGACCGCCCGGCCGGCGCAGGATCACCCGGTCCTCGCCCACGGCCAGGACCTGTCCGGCGCGGCTGTCGTCACCGGGGGCGACGCGCAGGATGTCGCCGCTGGCCAGGCGCAGCAGGGCGCTGGCCCCCTCGGGTCCCGAAAGGACGCCGATCAGGATGGTTTCGCTCAGCGGCACGGCGGCCTCGACCGTCGCCGCCGCGGCGGTGAATTCATTGGTGTCGTCGGACATCGCTTGCCTCGTCGCGCCCCGGTTCGGCCGGGGCCATGTGTCGAAGCACGCCGCTTGCCAGTCCTGGCGGTCGGGGGAAAGCCCGGGTGGTGCGCGATGCCGCAATGCAGCGAAAACCTGCCGATCAGGCGGTCATTCCGCCGCCGTCTTCATCCGGAATCCCTGGTCGATCATGTCCGCCGGTTCGACCGGGTATTCGCCCGAGAAACAGGCATCGCAATATTGCGGCGCCTTCGGGTCGCGTCCCCCGGCCTCGCCCACCGCGCGATAAAGCCCGTCGAGCGAGATGAATTTCAGGCTGTCGACGCCCAGATGGTCGCGCATCTCGTCCTCGGACATGGTGGCGGCCAGCAGCTTTTCGCGCTGCGGCGTGTCGACGCCGTAGAAACAGGGCCAGGCGGTGGGGGGCGAGGCGATGCGGAAATGCACCTCGGCCGCACCGGCATCGAGGATCATTTCCTTGATCTTGCGGCTGGTGGTGCCGCGCACGACGCTGTCGTCGACCAGGATCACCCGCTTGCCGCGGATCAGGGCGCGGTTGACGTTCAGCTTGAGCCGCACGCCCATGTTGCGGATCTGTTCGGTCGGTTCGATGAAGGTCCGGCCCATGTATTGATTGCGGATGATGCCCATCGCATAAGGAATGCCGCTTTGCAGGCTGAAGCCGATCGCGGCGGGCGTGCCGCTGTCGGGAACCGGGCAGACCAGGTCGGCATCGACCGGGGCCTCCTTGGCCAGTTCGCGGCCGATCGCCTCGCGGGTTTCATAGACCGACCGGCCGCCGAGGATCGAATCGGGCCGGCTGAAATAGACATGTTCGAAGATGCAGAACCGGGACCGCTTGGACCGGAAGGGAAAATGCGACTGCACACCCGTTTCGGCCGAGATCACGACCATTTCGCCCGGCTCGATCTCGCGGATGAACTCGGCGTTGATGATGTCGAGCGCGCAGGTTTCGCTGGCCAGCACCCAGCCCTCGCCCAGCCGGCCCAGCACCAGCGGGCGCACGCCCAGCGGGTCGCGGCAGCCGATCAGCTTGGTCCGGGTCATGGCGACCACGGAAAAGGCGCCCTCGACCTTGCGCAGGGCCTCTTCCATCCGGTCGGGGATGGTGCGGCCCATGGAGCGCGCCATCAGGTGGATGATGCATTCGCTGTCGGAACTGGATTGGAAGATCGAGCCGCGCTCGATCAACTCGCGGCGCAAGGTGATGGCATTGGTGATGTTGCCGTTATGGGCGATCGCCGCGCCGCCCATGGAAAATTCGCCGAAGAACGGCTGCACGTCGCGGATCTGGGTCGCGCCCTTGGAGCCGGCGGTGGAATAGCGCACATGGCCGATGCCGATATGGCCGGGCAGCGTGTTCAGCAGCTTTTCGGAGGTGAAATTGTCGCGCACCAGCCCGAACCGGCGGGCCGAGTTGAAGCCAAGCGCCGCGTCATGGGTGACGATGCCGCCGGCCTCCTGGCCGCGATGCTGCAGGGCATGCAGGCCAAGCGCCACGATGGAGGCCGCGTCGATGACGCCGACGGTTCCGAAAACCCCGCATTCCTCGCGCAGCTTGTCGTCGTCGGCATCGGTGCCGGGGTAGTCGAAGGGATGCGCGGGGGGCATGGGCTTCGGCATCGGGGCAGCTCCGAATCCGGGGTGGCGTTGCTGCTACCTCCTTAATCGGCTTGCGGGTCGGTGTCACGAAAGGATCACATTTGCGCCCGGCTTGCGTCCGACCATCCTGTCACAATACCGTGCATCAAAGGTGACGACGAGGTAGAGCGATGAGATCGAACGCAGCGGTAGCTCTGGGTGGTGGCGCGATGGCCGCCAGCTATTTCCTGCCCTGGATCGCGGACGGATTCGCGGGCGGATTGCTGGGCGGCTCGGCGGTCATCCCGCACGAGGCGCTGACGCCCCTGGTGCGCGACCGGGGCGCCGAGACCCCGGTCGAATTGTTGGGCTTCATCGCCACCTTCGCGCTGGCGGGGATCGTCACCGTGCTGGCGCTGGTCAATGCCGCGTCGCGGATCCTGGTGCTGGCGGCCGGGGCCGCCCCCTTCGCCTGGCTCGGCTGGATGTTCCTGCGGCTCCGGGACGGGGCCTCGGCGGCCGGCCTGCCGATGCCGGCGCCGGACAGCGCCGATCTTTCGGCGCTGTGGGAGATCCTGCGCGAGGTGTCGCAGATCGGGCTGTGGGCCTATCTGGGCGCCGCCGTGCTGTTGCTGATCCTGGCGATCGCCGATCCGGGCTGAGCCGGGCCTATTCGGTCGCGCCGCATTCCCCGACCAGCTGTTCGTACTGGGTCGTGATCCAGCCCAGCGCCGCCTCGGGGTCCTGTTCGGCGATGGTGCCGGTCAGTTGCGAAAACACCGCCTTGGCGCGGCTGTCGTCGACCATGTCGACCTGCTGCGCCGACAGCACGGTTTCGTAGACGAAGAACGCCACCGCGACCAGCAGGATGCCGCGCAGCGCGCCAAAGACAAAGCCCAGCCCCTGGTCGACCCCGCCCAGGACCGAGCGTTGCACGACCGAGGAAAACAGCGGCGTGAAGATCGACACCACCACCAGCACCACGGCAAAGACCGCGGCGAAGGCGGCGATGATCGACAATTGGCAGCTGTCGCCGATGAAATCGCCCAGCATCGGGATCTGCTTGACCAGCGGCACGGCGCGGTCGGCAAAGACGAAGGCGACGATCGTGGCGGCGATCCAGCCGACGATGGCCAGCGCCTCGCGGACGAAGCCGCGGGCATAGGCCAGCAAGGCCGACACGACGATGACCAGCGCCACCACGCCGTCGATGATGGTGAAATCGCCCATGCCTGCCCCTCCTACGCCGGGGCTTGACGGTCCCCGAACACCTGGTTCACGAAGTCGGGCAGCGTGGTCATTTCCCGCAACGCCAGTCCCGCATCCCCGCCACGCTTGGCGCGTTCGGGGGTGATCGCGGTCCTAAAACCAAGTTTCGCGGCCTCTTTCAATCGGTTTTCCGTCTGGTTGACCGGACGCAGGCCACCAGAGAGTGAGATTTCGCCGAAAATGACACAATCGGCGGGCAGGGCCGCATCCTCGCGCGCGGACACCAATGCCGCGGCGACGGCCAGGTCGGCGGCCGGTTCGCCGACCCGCAGCCCGCCGGCGACGTTGAGGTAGACATCGAGCCCGGCGAAGGGAATGCCGGCCCGCGCCTCGAGCACCGCCAGGATCATCGACAGCCGCCCGCCATCCCAGCCCACCACCGACCGGCGCGGCTGGGAATGCGGGCTGGGCGCGACCAGGGCCTGGAATTCGCACAGCATCGGCCGCGAGCCTTCGATGCCGGCAAAGACCACCGATCCCGGCGCCGGCTGCCCCCGTTCGGACAGGAACAGCGCCGAGGGGTTGCGCACCTCGACCAGGCCGCGGCCGGTCATTTCAAAGACCCCGATCTCTCCGGCCGGGCCGAAGCGGTTCTTGACCGCGCGCAGCAGGCGGAACTGATGGCCGCGCTCGCCCTCGAAATAGAGCACCGTGTCGACCATGTGTTCGACCACGCGCGGCCCGGCGATGGTGCCTTCCTTGGTGACATGGCCGACCATGACCACGGCGATGCCGCGCTGCTTGGCAAAGGTCGTCAGCTCATGCGCCGCCGCGCGCACCTGGCTGACCGAACCGGGCGCGGCCTCGACCGTGTCGAGCCACATGGTCTGGATCGAATCGATGATGACCAGGTCCGGGGCCTCGGCCTCCAGCGTGGTCAGGATGTCGCGCAGACCGGTTTCGGCGGCCAGCCGCACCGGGCTTTCGGTCAGGCCCAGCCGGCGGGCGCGCATCTGCACCTGGGCGACGCTTTCCTCGCCCGAGACATAGACGACCCGCAGCCCGTTGCGCGCGAACCGGGCCGCGGCCTGCAACAGCAAGGTCGATTTGCCGATGCCCGGATCGCCCCCCACCAGCAGGGCCGAGGCCTTGACCAGCCCGCCGCCCAGCACCCGGTCCAGTTCCTCGACGCCCGACAGGGTGCGCGGCGGTTCGGCCTCTTCGGTGGCCAGATCGGTCAGCGGGACGGCCCGGCCGCGCGCGCGCCCCAGCGCCTTGGCCCCGGGGCCGGACGACAGCGGCTTGACCTCTTGGATCGTGTTCCATTCGCCGCAGGTCTCGCAGCGCCCGGCCCATTTCGAGGTGGCGGTGCCGCAGGCGGTGCAGGTGAAACTCGGATCCTTGGCCATGTTCACCTTTTGGACCGTTTCGCGCCCCGCATCAATGGCCCTGCGTCTTGGGGTGTCGAATATCCTCGGGGGGCGGCGCGCCCGCGGCGCGGCGAGGGTCGGACAGCCCGCCTTGCCGGGCCATGGCGATCGAGATCGCGATCGAGGCAAGGACACAGGCGGTGAACAGATAGAGCCCCCAGGCGCCCTCCACATGGGTCCGGCTGACGCCCTTCACCACCACCACGTAAAGCGCGATCAGAAAGATGTCGGCCATCGCCAGCTTGCCCAGATAGGACAGCCAGGGCAGGGTCCGCGCATCCAGCAGCCGGAATTGCACCAGGGCCAGGCCGATGGTTTTCAGATAGGGCGCGAAGATCGCGAAGGCGGTGACCACCAGGGCCAGGAAGACATCCGTGCCCCACAGCGATTGCAGCCCCGAGATGATCGAGATTTCGTTGAGCCCGAAGATCGGCAGCATCGCCGCGCGCAGCAGCGGCGCGAACCAGGCGATGGGGAACAGGACCAGCAGGGCCAGGTTGAGGATGCGCAGGGTCATGGCGCTTCAAGTGGCGCCTGCGCTGCGGCTGTTCAAGCCTATTCCGCGGCCGGGCGGTCCGGGATCGGCACCACATTGGCGCCGTCGCGGCCCAGGGTATAGCCCAGGGCGGGCAGGGTGGCCTGCAATTGTTCCTCGAGCTGGCCCAGTCGCGAGGCGACGACGCTTTCCTCCAGCTCGACCTGCTGGGACCATTTGCGGATGCCGCGCAGGGCGTGGTGGGCCTCGACGATCAGCTGCTGCTGGCGTTCGGCCTCTTGCTGGCGCTGGCGCAGGAACATCCTGGCCCTTGCGACCTTTTCGTCGGAATAGATATCGGCCAGATCGCGCGCGGTGTGCGACATCTGCGCGGCCAGCTCCAGAAGCTCCGGCTCCAGCCGGTCCAGCTCGGGGTGATCGCGCAGATAGGCGAGCCGTTCGCGCACCGCGTCGAATTCGCTCGACAGGCTGAAGACGCCGGCGCGGTCGGCGGTATGGGCCAGGTGATAGGCGCGGGCGACATCCTCCATCGAGACCTGGAATTGCCGGTGGCTGCGTTCCAGCGCCGCGACCCGGCGGGTGGCCGGCAGATAGAGCAGCAGGCTGCACAGCAGGAGGGTGATGCCGATCTGGGTGGCGTGGCCGGCATGGAGCCAGGTCAGGTCGCCGAACTGCGCATAAAGGGTGAGCCAGGGCAAAAGGCCCAGGGCGGCGGCGAGGGTGTAGCCCAGCGCGATCAACGCCATGAGGACGATAAGGCCGGTGGCCAGAACCCGAAGCCCGGTCTGGGCCTGTTCGAACACAACACGCACGGACACCTGACAACCCCCCAGTCGCTTTGCCCAACAAAGCGACGATAAGCAAAAACTTGCCGATGGCTAAAGGGGAAAGTCGGCCATTCCTGCTCAAGCACCGGAAAAACCGAAGAAATCCGGACCGGACGTTGCTTTGTTGCGGTATCGTGGACAGTCTCGCGAACGTCCGTGTCGGTGTTTCCGATGCCCGGCCCCGATATCTGCCGGTCGGTCGGGTGCGCCCGGCTGTGGATCGGGCCTGGTGCAGGATGTTGTGGGCCATGTCCCGGTCGGCCGCAACGGGCGCCGATTCGGATCGCCTAGCGCAGGGTTTCGATCGGGCCCTCGGCGCGGCCATGGATGAACTGGGTGACATAGGGGTCGTCGCAGGTATCGAGCTGCGCCACCGGGCCGGTCCAGCGGATCTTGCCGGCATGCAGCATGGCGACATCGTCGGCGATGGCGCGGACGCTGGTCATGTCATGGGTGATGGTGATCGCGGTGGCGCCCATCTCGGTCACGATTTCGCGGATCAGATCGTTGATCACCCCGGCCATGATCGGGTCGAGGCCGGTGGTCGGTTCGTCGAAAAAGATGATTTCCGGCTCGGCGGCGATGGCCCGGGCCAGACCGGCGCGTTTCTGCATCCCGCCCGACAATTCGGCGGGGTAGAGGTCGGCGACCTCGGGGCCCAGGCCGACGCGGGCCAGTTTCTGCAGGGCGATCTCGCGCGCCTGCGCCTTGGGGCGTTTCTGCGCCCCGCGCAGCAGGCGGAAGGCGACATTCTGCCAGACCGGCAGGCTGTCGAACAGCGCCGCACCCTGGAACAGCATCCCGAACCGGGCCAGCAGCGCGTCGCGGTCGCTGCGGGTCACGTCCCGGCCATCCACGCTGACGGTGCCGCCATCGGGGGCAACCAGGCCCAGGATGCACTTGATCAGCACCGATTTGCCGGTGCCGGACCCGCCGATCACCACCATGGAATGGCCCTTGCCGACCGACAGGTCGACGCCGCGCAGGACGGCGTTGGATCCGAAGCTCTTGGTGACTTGGGCCAGTTCGATCATGCGGAAAAGAACGCCTCCGTCAGCAGGAAATTGGCGGCCAGGATCAGCACCGCGGCGACCACCACCGAGGTCTTGGTCGCGGCCCCGACACCTTGCGCGCCCCGGGCGGAATTCATGCCGAAATAGCAGCCCATCAGGGCGGCGATGAAGCCGAAGACCGCGCCCTTGGTCAGCGACGAGATGATGTCGAGCGGTTCGAGGAAATCGGCGGTGTTCTGCAGGTAGACATGGGGCGAAAAGCCCAGCCGCTCGGTCGCGACCAGGTAGCCGCCCAGGATGCCGATCACATCGGCCACGGCGACCAGCAGCGGCATCACCAGCGTCGCGGCCAGCAGCCGCGGCACGGTGAGGTATTTCATCGGGTGGGTCGACAGCGTCACCAGCGCGTCGATCTGTTCGGTGACCTTCATCGTCGCGATCTCGGCCGCGATGGAAGAGGTCACCCGGGCGGCGAACATCAGGCCCACCAGCACCGGCCCGAGTTCGCGCACCATGCCGATGGCGGTGATCTGGGGCATGACCTCTTCGGCGTTGAACCGCGCGCCGCCGGCATAGATCTGCAGCGCCAGCGCGCCGCCGGTGAACAGCGCGGTCAGGCCGACCACGGGCAGCGACAGGTACCCCACCTGCCACAGCGCGGCGGCGAATTCCCGGCCATAGAAGGGCGGGCGCGCCAGGTGCGACAGGGCGCGGGCGGTGAACAGGATCAGCCGCCCGATACTGGCCAGAAGCGCCAGCACGGCCGCGCCGATCATGGCCAGCGCGCGGGTCATCCGCCGTGGTAATGGCGCTGGTAGCGCGTGCCGAGGCCGGTCAGCACCTCGTAGCCGATCGTGCCGGCCAGGTCGGCGATGGCGTCCACGCCCTGCTGCGGGCCAAGAAGCGTCAGCGCGCCCGGGACCTCGGCCAGGTCGGTGACATCGGCGGTGATCAGGTCCATCGAGACGCGCCCGACCACCGGCACCGGCCGGTCATCGGCCCAGAGCCGCCCCTGGTTCGACAGGATCCGGTGGATGCCGTCGGCATAGCCCGCGGCGACGGTCGCCAGCCGGGTCTGGCGGGTCGCGGTCCAGGTATTGCCATAGCCCACGGTTTCGCCCGGCTCCACGTCGCGCAGCTGGATCACCGGCAGGTCGAGATGGGCGACGGGCCGGGCCGCGTCGAAGGGCCGGCCGCCGTACAGGCCGATGCCGGGGCGGGTGACGTCGAAATGATACTCCGGACCCAGCAGGATGCCCCCCGTCGCCGCCAGCGATCGGGGCACGGCGATGCCGTCGGTCATCAGGTGGAACTGGTCCAGCTGCTGGCGGTTCATCGGGTGATCGGGGTCGTCGGCGCAGGCCAGGTGGCTCATCACCAGGACCGGATCGCGCGACAGGGCCAGTTCGGCCACCGCGGCCCATTCCGGCAATTCCAGCCCCAGCCGGTTCATGCCGGTATCGAGCTGGAGGCCGAAAGGATGGCCGGGCAGGGCCTCCAGGTGGCGGGTCAGCTGGCCCACGGTGTTGATCATCGGCACCAGGCCCAGGTCGGCGATCATGTCGGTATCGCCGCGCATATGGCCCGAAAAGACGCAGATTTCCGCGTTCGGCCCCAGCGCCTGGCGCAGCGCCGCGCCTTCCTCGGCCACGGCGACGAAGAACCGCCGGGCGCCGGCCCGGGCAAGCGCGCGGGCGACCTTTTCGGCGCCGAGGCCATAGCCGTCGGCCTTGACCACGGCCGCGGTTTCGCAGGCGGTTTTGCCATCCAGCGCACGCCAGTTGGCGGCCAGCGCATCGAGATCAACAGTAAGACGACCGGTACCCATGGCGCCGGGTTTTGGCAGGCGCTTGCCCCGCCGTCCAGAGTGAATAGCGACCGGGCGCGCGGTTATCGAAAGGAGCGCTTCCGCGCGCTTTCATTCCGCACGCGGCACCGCGATGCGCCGATGCCGCGCCGGGGCGCGTGGCCGCCGGTCCGGGGGCGCCGGCCCCGGACGGGCGCGTATGCCCCGCGGCATGTTCGGGACCCGACGACGCCGCGGGCGTCAGCCGAAATCGCCGCCCGAGCTTTGTTGCCAGGGTTTGACCAGGTTGCCGAACCGGGTGAATTCGGCCTCGAAGCTGAGCTCAACCGGGCCGATCGGGCCGTGGCGCTGCTTGCCGATGATGACCTCGGCCTTGCCGTGCAGGCGCGACATCCGGTCCTGCCAGGCGGCCATTTCCTCGAGCCGGTCGTCCGAGGGTTTTTCGCGTTCGGCGTAATATTCCTCGCGGAAGACGAACATGACCACGTCGGCATCCTGTTCGATCGAGCCGGATTCGCGCAGGTCGGACAATTGCGGGCGCTTGTCGTCGCGGCTCTCGACCTGGCGCGACAGCTGCGACAGGGCGATGACGGGGATGTCGAGCTCCTTGGCGATCGCCTTCAGACCCATGGTGATTTCGCTGATCTCGTTCACCCGGTTCTCGGTGCGGCCGGCGCCGCGCAGCAATTGCAGGTAGTCGACGACCAGCAGGTCGAGCCCCTGGTTGCGCTTGAGCCGCCGGGCCCGCGCGGCGACCTGCGAAATCGGCAGGGCGGGCGTGTCGTCGATATAGAGCGGACAGGATTCGAGCTGCTTGGCGGCCTCGACGAAGCGGCGGAACTCGGTTTCGTCCATGTCGCCCTGGCGGATCTTGTGGCTCGAGATCCGCGAGGCTTCGGCGAGGATCCGGCCGGCAAGCTGTTCGGCGCTCATCTCCAGGCTGAAGAAGCCGACGACCCCGCCATCGAGCGTGCCCTCGGTGCCATCGGGCAATTGCCCCTTGCGATAGGCCTTGGCGATGTTGAAGGCGATGTTGGTGGCCAGCGAGGTCTTGCCCATCGACGGCCGGCCGGCCAGGATCAGCAGGTCGGACTTGTGCAGCCCGCCCAGCTTCTTGTCGAGGTCGACCAGGTCGGTGGCGATCCCGGCCAGCCCGCCATCGCGCTGATAGGCGGCATTGGCGACATTGACCGCGGTGGTGACGGCCTTGAGAAAGGATTGAAAGCCGCTTTCGGTCTTGCCCTGTTCGGCCAGCTTGTAGAGCGCCTGTTCGGCCTCGACGATCTGTTCGCGCGGTTCGCTGTCGACATCGACCCGGGCGGCCTTGTCCGAGATGTCGCGGCCCAGGCGCATGAGTTCGCGCCGGATCGCGAAATCATAGATCATCTGGGCGTAGTCGCGTGCCGCGAAGGCCGAGATCGCGGCACCGGCCAGGCGGGCCAGATAGGCCGGTCCGCCCAGTTCCATCAGCCCCGGATCGTCCTCGAGAAAGGCCTTGAGCGTGACCGGGCTGGCCAGGGCGTTCTTGGAGATCCGATCGGCCGCGGTGCGGAAGATGCGGGCATGCACCGGGTCGTAGAAATGATCCTCGGTGACGATCGCGGCGACCCGGTCGTAGATGTCGTTGTTGGTCAGGATCGCGCCCAGAAGCTGCTGTTCGGCCTCGATCGAATGGGGCATCTTGTCGGCATCGGCGGTATCGGTGCCGGATGCGTTGAAGCTTGTAATCTCGTTCATGCCTGCCCCTGTTGTTGTTGCCGTCATCCCCGTGGCGTCGGGCCATAGCAGAGCGACCGGGCGGCGCGCCATCTGGAAATCTGCGGGGAAAAGCCTGTGGACAAGGCCCGATCGCGACGCGCGCGATCAGCATGTAGCATGCCCAGGCGGAGTCGTCACCAGATCACGTGGGTCGCACCCGCAGCATCGACGATTCTGTGGGCGATTTGTCCACCCTCTGCCCACAGGGCGGTGTGACGTCAGGTCAGGTTTTCGCCGCCTGCCAGGCCGCGGGGTCGCGCAGGAAGACCTCGACCGCATCGCAGGTTTCGGCGGTGAAGCTGCCCGCGGCGCGGGCTTCGGCCAGCACGTCCCACCAGGTGCACAGATGGATCAGCTGCACGCCGTGGTCCGCCAGCGCGGCCTCGACGCCCTCGAAGATGCCGTAGTAGAAGATCACCGCGGTGGCCGGGCAGGTCGCGCCGGTGGCGCGGATCGCGTCGACGAAAGAGAGCTTGGAGCCCCCGTCGGTGGTCAGATCCTCGACCAGCAGCACGCGCTGGCCCGGCGTCATGTCGCCCTCGATCCGGGCGTTGCGGCCGTAGCCCTTGGGCGTCTTGCGGACATAGGTCATCGGCAGCGCCAGCCGTTCGGCGACCAGCGCGGCGAAGGGGATGCCCGCGGTTTCGCCGCCGGCGATGTTGTCGAAGGCCTCGAACCCGGCCTCGCGCAGGATCGTGACCGCGAGGAAATCCATCAGCACCGCGCGGATGCGCGGAAACGAGATCAGCCGGCGGCAGTCGATATAGGTCGGCGACAGCTTGCCCGAGGCCAGGGTGAAGGGCTCTTCGGGGCGGAAATTCACCGCGCCGATTTCCAGCAGGGCCCGGGCCGTCAGGCGGGCGATTTCATCCTTGGGGGGAAAGCTGGCGGAGATCATCGGCAAGGTCCTGAAAGCAGGGACGGATTTTCCTTCGAAAATCCGCGGTGGCAGCGGCGCGCGCCTGCGGCGCGCGGGACGGAATTTACGTAAATTCCGTTTGCGGCGGGACGGGACCCGACGCAGGAGACAGATCGACGGGAGGTCATGCCCCGTCGACCCGCCAATGCAGCGGGAAGCCCGGATCGAAGACGGTAACGGGGCCTTCGCCGGTCTCGATCCGGGCAGGGTAGACAACCGGGTCGCCCTTGACCAGGGTCACCCTGGCCTCGTTCGGCGGCAGGCCGTAGAAGGCCGGGCCGTTGAGCGAGGTGAAGGCTTCGAGCCGGTCCAGCCGATCTGCGGCGTCAAAGACCTCGGCCAGGCAGGACAGGGTATTGGGCGCGCTGAAGATCCCGGCACAGCCACAATCCTGCAGCTTGGCCGGGTCGGCATGCGGCGCGCTGTCGGTGCCCAGAAAGAAGCGCCAGTCGCCGCTGGTCGCGGCGTCGACCAGGGCGATGCGGTGGGATTCGCGTTTGGCCACGGGCAGGCAGTAGTAATGCGGGCGGATACCGCCGGCCAGGATCGCGTTGCGGTTGATGATCAGGTGATGGGTGGTGATCGTCGCCGCCAGCCGCTTGTGATGGTCGCGCACGTAATCGACCGCGTCCTGGGTGGTCACGTGTTCCATCACCACGCGCAGATCGTCCACGCGTTTGCGGATCGGGTGCAGCACCTTGTCGATGAACACCTTTTCGCGGTCGAAGATGTCGATGTCGCTGTCCACTACCTCGCCATGGACGCACAGCGGCATCCCGATCTCGGCCATCCGTTCGAGCACCGGCATGACCTTGTCGAAATCGCGCACGCCCGAGGCGGAATTCGTCGTCGCCCCGGCGGGATAGAGTTTCACCGCCGTGGCGATCCCGGCCGCATGGGCGGCGGCGACGTCGTCGGGGTCGGTCTCTTCGGTCAGGTAAAGCGTCATCAGCGGGGTGAAACCGGCGCCGTCGGGCAGGGCGGCCAGGATCCGGTCGCGATAGGCGGCGGCCTGGGCGCCGGTCACCACCGGCGGCACCAGGTTGGGCATGATGATGGCGCGGGCGAAATGGGCCGCCGAATAGGGCAGCACCCCGTTCAGCATGGCGCCGTCGCGCAGATGCAGGTGCCAGTCGTCGGGGCGGCGGATCGTCAGGGTCTGTCGGGTCATGCGGCAGCCTTTACACCGGCGCCGGCCCGCTGACCAGAGCGGGCGGGGCTTGCGCGCCGCGGTGGCGGGTGCCTATCTGACACCAGGGTCCATGCCCGGAGAGGGAGGTGTCGGATGGTCGCGTTTCTTCTTGCACTGGTCGCCGGTTTCGTCACCCCGGCCCTGGACGGGGCGATCAGCCGGCCGCTGGCCCGGTCCCTGTCGCGGGTCATCGCGATCGAGGATCGCGAACTGCGCCTGGTCAGTTTCCTGATCGCCCTGCTGGCGGTCGGCCTGTTCTGCGCGATCTTCGACACCGGATCGGTCCTGGGCGTCGCGTCGGGCATGATCCTGGGCTATTTCGCCCTGCGGCTGAGCACGGCTTTGCGGGCGGCGCTCGACCGGCGCTAGGGGCTTGTGGGCGACGCATGGCGGGAATGCTTGTTTTGCAGCACAAAAGTCAAAGAGGGTGACCTATATACCGGTCAGGGAGGCCGGACAAAGGACACATATCATGGCTTTTCTCACCGCCACCGCCACCGCCACCGCCACCCCCACTTCCGCCGCCACCGCCACTTCCACCGCCCCGAAACGCCCGATGCTGGAGCGTCTGGGCGATTGGGTCGACCGGCTGTCCAGCGCCCAGGCGCATGTGCGCGAAATCGCCGCCCTGCAGGCGAAATCCGATGCCGAGCTGGCCCGGATGGGCCTGGCGCGCGAGGATATCCCGGGCCACGTGATGCGCGCGCGCTATTACATCTGAGACACGCGACCGGTCGGCCGGATCAGGCCTCGGCCGGTTCGGCGACACCCAGCTCTTCGAGCTTGCGCAGGAAAAGCGGGCGGCGCTGCTTGCGGGTGGCGTGCCGGCAGACCCTGGCGATCATCGCCGGGCGGCCTTGCGCCTCCAGCCGGTGCAGAAGCGCCCGCAGATAGGGCACGTGGTCGCGCCGTTCGCGCCACAGTTCGGCAAAGGCCGGCGCGTCAAGCGAGCCTTCCATCGCCATCTCGACCATATCGGTCAGGACCTCCATCCGCGCGAAGTCCTTTTCGATCGCATCTCCCAGCCCCGGAACCCGGCAGAACGTGACGTTGCGCGCGCGAAACAGCGCGGCATGCATCGCATCCTCGGCCACCCGGGGATCATAGACGACCCAGGCGCGGGCGGCGGTTTCGATCATGTCCGGGGCATAGCCGAAGCGCGCGGTGAAGTCCTGCCGGCGCTGGCCGGTGAACCGGCGATCCCAGCCGGCGACGCGCGGATCCAGCGTGGCCTGCGGGCGCAGGGCCAGCACATGCGCCTCGGGCGCGCAGACCGAATAGGCGGCGGCGGCATAGCCGCAGGCCCCGGCGCCATGGAACAGCACCCGGTCGAAGGCGTCGAAGAACCCGTCGTCGATCAGCCGGTCGAAGAAGGCATAGATGGCCTCGCCGCGGAACCAGCTGTCGGCCTCGGCCAGCAAGGTCAGCGAGGACCAGTCCAGCGTCGCCGCGAAACCATAGCCCAGCGGCACCGAGCCTTCGTTGATCCGGCGGACCTGGGGCGCGGTTTCGAAACAGACCAGCAGCACCGGGCCGCGATCGACGAACAAGGCCCTGTGGCCGCCGTCCAGGTGTTCGGCAAAGCCATGGGTTTCGGCGATCTCGTCGATCCGCGCCGACCAGCCGGACCGGTCCAGGCCGCTTACATCCGCCGAGAAATCGAGGCCTGAATCGCCCATGTCGCCATCCGTTTGGTTAACCATGTTCCGTCATCGGTTGTCTTATGACATTGGGGCAAACTTGCGCAATGCAAGGACCGATTTGAGGGTCATGGGTTAACGCCCGGTTATCAGAAGAACGCCTGAAGCCCGGTTTGTGCACGCCCCAGGATCAATGCGTGGATATCATGGGTGCCTTCGTAGGTGTTCACGGTTTCCAGGTTCACCATATGGCGGATGACCTGGAAATCCTCGGAAATCCCGTTGCCGCCATGCATGTCGCGGGCGTGGCGGGCGATGTCCAGCGCGACCCCGCAATTGTTGCGCTTCATCAGGCTGATCGCCTCGGGCGCCGCGCGGCCGGCCTCCATCATCCGGCCCAGCTGCAACGCGCCGGACAGGCCCAGGGCGATGCCGGTCTGCATGTCGGCCAGTTTCTTCTGGAACAGCTGGGTCTGGGCGATCGGGCGCCCGAACTGCTTGCGATCGAGGCCATAGTCGCGGGCCGCGTGCCAACAGGCCTCGGCGGCGCCCATCACGCCCCAGGCGATGCCGTAGCGGGCGCGGTTGAGGCAGCCGAACGGGCCCTTGAGCCCCTCGACCCCGGGCAGCAGCGCGTCGTCGCCGACCTCGACCCCGTCCATCACGATCTCGCCGGTGACCGAGGCGCGCAAGGACAGCTTGCCGGCCACTTTCGGCGCCGACAGGCCGGGGCTGCCCTTGTCCAGGGCGAACCCGCGGATCTTGCCGCCATGGGCTTCGGATTTCGCCCAGACCACGAACACATCCGCGATCGGCGCGTTGGAAATCCACATCTTGGTGCCGGTCAGGCGATAGCCATGGGCGGTCTTTTCGGCCCGGGCCTTCATGCCGCCGGGGTCCGATCCGGCATCCGGTTCGGTCAGCCCGAAACAGCCGATCAGGCGGCCCTCGGCCAGGCCGGGCAGGTATTTCTGCCGTTGCGCCTCGGTCCCGTAGGCGTGGATCGGATACATCACCAGCGAGGATTGCACCGACATCATCGACCGATAGCCCGAATCGACCCGTTCGATTTCCCGCGCCACCAGGCCATAGGTCACATAGCCCGCGCCCAGGCCGCCGTATTCTTCGGGGATGGTCACGCCCAGCAGGCCGGCCGCGCCCATCTGTTTGAAGAGTTCCGGGGCCACGGCCTCGTCCCGGTAATCGGCGGCGACGCGCGGTTGCAGATTGGCTTGCGCAAAGCCATGGGCGGCGTCGCGCAGCATCCGTTCGTCCTCGGTCAGCCGGTCTTCCAGCCGCAGGGGATCGGTCCAGTCGAAGGCCCCCAGATCGGGCCCGTATCCGTCTTTCGCCATGGCGCACCTCCGTTTGCTCCTGCCTATCGCGCCCCCCGGGGCGGGGCAATGGCGCCTTGACGCCGCGCGCCGCCCCGGCCAGCCTGTGCCGGCAGGGGAGGGTCGCGCATGAAATCCATCGACGCGGTGCAAGAGGCGCTGGCGGACCAGGCCTATGTCTGCGGGCGCGCCCTGGCCACGGTGGTGTTCCTGTCGCTGCGCCTGGGCCGGCCGCTGTTCCTGGAAGGCGAGGCGGGCACCGGCAAGACCGAGATCGCCAAGGCGATCGCCGCCGCCCTGGGCCGCCGCCTGATCCGGCTGCAATGCTACGAGGGGCTGGATGCGGCCGCGGCCGTCTATGAATGGAACTTCGCCGCCCAGATGGTGGCGATCCGCGCCGCCGAGGCCCAAGGGTCTGCCGACAAGGACCTCCTGCAAAATTCCCTGTTTTCGGGCGATTTCCTGATCGAACGGCCGCTGCTGCAGGCGATGCGGCCCGATCCCGCCGGCGCCCCGGTCCTGCTGATCGACGAGATCGACCGCACCGACGAACCCTTCGAGGCCTTCCTGCTGGAGGCGCTGTCGGATTTCCAGGTGACGATCCCCGAACTTGGCACGATTGCCGCGCCCGAGCCGCCGATCGTGATCCTGACCTCGAACCGCACCCGCGAAGTGCATGACGCGCTGAAACGCCGCTGCCTGTATCACTGGGTCGACTACCCCGATTTCGACCGCGAGATCGAGATCCTGCAGGCCCGCGCGCCCGAGGCGGCCGAGACGCTCAGCCGCGAAATCGTCGCCTTTGTCCAGAAGCTCCGCACCGAGGATCTGTTCAAACGCCCCGGCGTGGCCGAGACCATCGACTGGGCGAAATGCCTGCTGGCGCTGGATGTGATCGACCTGAGCCCCCAGGTGATTTCCGACACATTGGGCGCGATCCTGAAATACCAGGACGACATCGCCCGCATCGACGGCTCGGAGGCCAAGCGCCTGCTGGACGAGGTCAAGGCGGAGCTTGCCCCGGCATGACCCGTCTTTTCCCGTCAGATCGCCCGGGGGATCCGGCGGGCTGGCCCACCGGTCGGCGCTGATGGCCGCCTACCTTCCCCTCGATATCCCCGACGACGGCAAGCTGGCCCACAACATCACCCATTTCGCCCGGGCCCTGCGCCGGGCCGGGCTGCCGGTGGGGCCGGGACGGGTGCTGGATGCGGTGCGTGCGGTCGCCGCGGCGGGGTTTTCCGAACGGGCCGATTTCTATCACACGCTGCAGGCCTGTTTCGTGTCGCGCCCCGAACACCGGCTGGTCTTTGCCCGGGCGTTTCACCTCTATTGGCGCGACCCGCGCTACCTCGAACACATGATGTCGCTGATGATGCCCGCGGTGCGCGGGGTGCAGGAGGAGCGCGCCGCCCAGGCGGCCGACAAACGCGCCGCCGAAGCGCTGCTCGACGGGGCCCAGGCGGATCTGCCGCAAAGCGAGGAGCACAGCGACGAGGAGTTGCTGATCGAGGTCGACGCGTCCCAGACCATCTCGACCGAGGAAAAATTGCGGACGTTGGATTTTGAACAGATGAGCGTCGATGAAATGGCGAAAGCCCGCCGTCTGATTGCAAAACTGCAACTTCCGGTCCCCCCGATCCGGACCCGGCGGGCCGAATCCCTGCCCGGACCCTTGCCCGACTGGCGCCGCACCCTGCGCCGGGCGATGCGCAACGGGGGCGAAATCCGCCGCTTCGAAACCCGGCGCCGCAAGCTGCGCTATCCCAACCTGGTCGTGCTGTGCGACATTTCGGGCTCGATGTCGCAGTACAGCCGCGCGGTGCTGCATTTCGTCCATGCGGTGACCAATGCCAAGGGCCAGGGCTGGGCCCGGGTACATGCCTTCACCTTCGGCACGCGGCTGACCAACATCACCCGCCACATGGGCGCCCGCGATGTCGACGCCGCGCTGAAATCCGCCGGGGCCGAGGCGCAGGATTGGGAAGGCGGCACGCGGATCGGGGCCTGCCTGCACGATTTCAACCGCGACTGGTCGCGCCGGGTGCTGGGGCAGGGCGCGGTGGTGCTGCTGATCACCGACGGGCTCGACCGCGACCCCGACAGCGCGCTGGGCCGCGAAATGGAACGGCTGGCGCTGTCCTGCCGCCAGCTGATCTGGCTCAACCCCCTGCTGCGGTGGGAGGAATTCGCCCCGCGCGCCCGCGGCATCCGGCAGATGCTGCCCCATGTCACCGCCTTTCGCGCGGGCCACAACATCGCCGCGCTGGAGGGGCTGGCCGAGGCCCTGGCCCGCCCCGCCGACAGCGGCGAAAAGGCGCGGCTGATGGCGATGCTGGATTGATCTGAATCATACGCACATCCTGATGTTGCCATGTAATTTCCGCCTGACGACAATCAGGAAGGAACACAACATGCCACTCAACTGGAAATCGGGCGGGGTTCTTTTGGGCCTTGTCTTCTTTCTGGCGGTGCTGCTGGTCAAACCGATCGGGGTCAGCACGCAATTCGTCATCCTTGACGGGATCATCGGCGACGCGGTCAATCCCGCGCTGGTCACCCAGGCCGAGGACGGGGCCTGGACCTCGACCAATGATTACCTGGCCAAGTCGGGCGGGAAATACGCGAAATCCGTCGCCAATCCGCTGAACTACAGCTTTCTTTTCGTGCTGGCCATGGCGGCGGGGGCCTTTGCCTCGGCCCTGGCGCGGGGCGGCAACGGCGCGGCGGAAAACCGCGCCCCGGCGCTCTGGCGGGCGAATTTCGGCGACGGCGCGGGCAAACGCTTCCTGGTCGCCTTTCTCGGCGGGTTCGTGGTGCTCTATGGCGCGCGGCTGGCGGGGGGCTGCACCTCGGGGCACATGATGTCGGGAATGATGCAGACCGCGGTGTCGGGCTATGTCTTTGCCGCCGGCGCCTTCCTTGCGGCGGTGCCCGTCGCGCTGATGATCTACAAGCAGGAGGGCTGAGCCATGGACATCATCCTTGCCATCGTGATCGGCGCCGGTTTCGGCGCGGTGCTGGACCGGATCGGGGCCACCAATCCCACCTGGATCGGCCGCATGCTGAGCCTGAAGAACCTGCACCTGATGAAGACCATCCTGCTGGCGATCGGCACCGCCTCGGTGCTGATGTTCGGCGGCCAGATGCTGGGCCTGGTCGATGTCGGCCACATGAGCGTCAAGACCGCCTATGTCGGCGTCTTCATCGGCGGGCTGCTGCTGGGCGCGGGCTGGGCCGCGTCGGGCTATTGCCCGGGCACCGGGGTCTGCGCCGCGGCCACAGGGCGCAAGGACGCGCTGTTCTTCATCGCCGGGGGCCTGCTGGGGGCGGCGGCCTATATGGTCACCTACCCGATGTGGCAGGGCGCGGGCCTGCTGGAGGGTGCCGCCACGACCCTGGGCGCGATCCCGGGGGCCGAATATGACAGCCTGCTGAACCTGCGCGGCGATGTGGTCGGGCTGGTGCTGGGCGTGCTGTTCATCGTGATCGCCGCGGCGCTGCCGGGCAAGCCGACCCGCGGCGCGCCGATCCCGGCCCCGGCGGAATAGGCCGGGCCGCCCCCGATCCGACGGGCCGCGTCCACGGGCGCGGCCCGTTTCACGTCTGGCCAAATCCGGGGTGTCGGCTTAGGAAGACGGCTCGACCCAGCGAAGGCCAGGCCATGACCCATCCCCCCGATGTGCAAGAACGCGACGACCGCGAAAGCGGGATGCGCACGATCCGCAAGGTGGCCCCCTATCTGTGGCCCGAGGGAGAGCCGGCGGCGAAACGGCGCGTGGTCCTGGCGCTGGCCTTTCTGATCGCGGCCAAGCTGGTCACCGTGGCCACCCCGCTGTTCTACAAGGCCGCGGTGGATGCGCTGTCGGGCGAGGGCGCGGGCTGGCTGGTGGCCGCCGGCGCGGTCGGGCTGACCGTGGCCTATGGCGTGGCCCGGCTGATGAGCAACGGGTTCCAGCAATTGCGCGACGCGGTCTTCGCCAGTGTCGGCCAGCGGGCGTTGCGGCGCCTGGCGCTGGAGACCTTTGTCCATATCCACCGGCTGAGCCTGCGCTATCACATCACCCGCAAGACCGGCGGCCTGAGCCGGATCATCGAGCGCGGGGTGAAGGGGGTCGATTTCCTGCTGCGGTTCCTGCTGTTCTCGATCGGGCCGCTGATCCTGGAGCTGGTTCTGGTCGGGCTCGTGCTCGCCCTGGCCTTCGACCTGTGGTACCTGGCCGTCGTCACGGTCACGATCGCGATCTACGTGGTCTTCACCTTCAAGGTGACCGAGTGGCGGGTGAAGATCCGGCGCGAGATGAACGCCCAGGACACCGACGCCAACCAGAAGGCGGTCGACAGCCTGCTGAACTTCGAAACCGTCAAGTATTTCAACGCCGAACGGCGCGAGGCGGACCGCTATGACGGCGCCATGGCCGGCTATGAGGTCGCCGCGGTCAAGACCGCGCTGACCCTGGCGTTCCTCAATTTCGGCCAGACGATGCTGATCACCGCGGGGCTGGTGATCGTCATGGTGATGGCCGCGGTGGGGGTGCAGAACGGAGCACTGACCGTGGGCGATTTCGTCATGGTCAATGCCTACATGATCCAGCTGATGATGCCGCTGAATTTCCTTGGTTCGGTCTACCGGGAAATCCGCCAGGCGCTGGTCGATATGGGCGAGATGTTCGATTTGCTTGAGCAACCGGCTGATGTGTCCGACAAACCGGGGGCGGATGTTCTGAAAGTGCAAGGTGGAGAGGTCGTGTTCGACGATGTCCGCTTCGGCTACGATGCCGAGCGGCCGATCCTGAAGGGGATATCGCTGCGGGTGGCGCCGGGAGAGACCGTCGCCCTGGTGGGCTCCAGCGGGTCGGGCAAATCGACGATCGGCCGGCTGTTGTTCCGGTTCTACGATGTCGGCGGCGGGGCGATCCGGATCGACGGGCAGGATCTGCGCGACGTGACCCAGGACAGTCTGCATGCCAATATCGGCGTGGTGCCGCAGGACACGGTGCTGTTCAACGACAGCATCCTCTACAACATCGCCTATGGCCGCGACGGGGCGACCCGGGCCGAGGTCGAGGCGGCGGCGCGGGCGGCGAAGATCCACGAGTTCATCCTGTCGCTGCCCGAGGGCTATGACACCCAGGTCGGCGAGCGCGGGCTGAAGCTGTCGGGCGGTGAAAAGCAGCGGGTGGGGATCGCCCGGACACTGCTGAAGAACCCGCCGATCCTGCTGCTGGACGAGGCGACCAGTGCGCTGGACACCGATACCGAGCGCGAGATCCAGGCCGAGCTGAAGGCGATGGGGCAGGGGCGCACGGTGCTGACCATCGCGCACCGGCTGTCGACCATCGCCGATGCGGACCGGATCGTGGTGCTGGAAAAGGGCGCGGTGGTCGAGGAGGGCGCCCACGAGGCGCTGCTGGCACGCGAGGGGCGCTATGCCCAGCTTTGGGCGCGCCAGCAGGCGGAGGAAGACGAGGCGGCGTGACGCCGGGCGCCGCTCTTTGCGGCCCCTTGACGGGCCCGCAAAGACGCCCCGCCCGCCGTCCCGGTCATCGGCCTGGTCATCCGCCCGGTCTGAGGGCCTATTCGGCGGCCTTGAGCGGCGCGGCGGGGGCGGGGGCCACCGGAACCGCGTCAAGTTCGGTCCAGATGATTTCCGGCGCCCGGGCACGCCGCGCCTCGCGCATCAGGGCCCAGTCGCGCGCCGCCTGGCTGGCCCGGCCCATCGAGAGCCGCGCCAGGGCCCGGGCGATCCAGCGCAGATAGGTGGTCGCCCAGACCCGCAGCGCCAGCATCGCCGGGGTGAAGACCAGGGTCAGCAGCGTCGCCGTCGCCAGCCCGAAGACCACCGCCGTGGCCAGCTGTTTCCACCACAGCGAGGTCGGCGAATTGATCGAATAGCCGCCGGCGAAGAAATCCAGGCTGAGGCCGAACATCATCGGTGTAAGCCCCGCGATGGTGGTGATCGTGGTCAGCAGCACCGGGCGGATCCGGTCCTCGGTGGTGCGGGTGATCGCCTCGATCGGCGGCATGTAGCGGCCGTAATCCTGGTAGGTGTCGATCAGCACGATATTGTTGTTCACCACGATCCCCGCCAGCGCGACGATCCCGGTGCCGGTCATGATGATCGAGAAGGGCTGCTGCATCACCAGCATTCCGACCAGCACGCCGGTGGTCGACAGCACGACGGCCAGCAGCACCAGCGTGGCGTTGTAGAAGCTGTTGAACTGGGTCAGCAGGATGATGAACATCAGCCCCAGCGCGCCGGCGAAGGCGGTCTGCAGGAAGGCCTGGCTTTCGGCCTGGTCCTCCTGGTCGCCGGTCCATTGCCAGTCGATCCCGGCGGGCAGCGGCCGTTCGGTGTCGAGCCAGGCGGTCAGATGGGCGATGCGTTCGTTGGCATTGACCGGGACAAGGCGGCTGTCCTCGGCGTCGATCCGCCCCTGCAGGGCGGCGATCGAGGGCGCGGCCATCAGTTCGATCACGCGGTAACGGTCGCCGGCCTCGTTGGTCACGACCCGCGCCTCCGTATCCTCGGCGTCAAGCCGTTGCACCACGGCGTGCGTGACCGGATAGCTTTGGCCGAAGAAGTCCAGCGGCGCGACCAGCTTGAACAGGCCGGGCAGGACGTCGGCCTTGACGTCGTAGTAGCGCTGCTGGTCGACCCGGTCGATCTGGGCCAGCTTGGCGACCGGTTCGCGACTGATGAAATTCGACAGCGGCACCAGACCCTCGGCGGTGCGCACCCTCAGCGTATCGAGGGTGGACAGCACCCGGTCCCGTTCCGGCAGGCGGACGCGGATCTCGATCTCTTCGTCCGAGGTGTCGACCGGCATGGTATCGAGCAGCACGCCGCGGGTGACGAGCTGGACCATGCCGCCCACCGCGGCCACGTTGGCGCCGAACCGGCCGGCCTTTTCCACGTCGACCGTGATTTCCCAGTCGATCCCGGGCAGGGGCAGGGTGTCTTCGATCAGGCGCAGGCCGGTGGTCTGTTCGTAGCGCGCGCGCACCATTTCGGCGGCGGCGCGCAGGGTTTCGAAATCATCGCCGGTCAGGCGCAGGTGCACCGGCTTGGACGAGGCCGGCCCGCGCGACAGGTTCAGGATCTCGGTCCGGATGCCGGGCACCTGGTCGATCGCGGCCTGCAGGTTCTCCATCACCACGTCGCCGTCCAGATCCTCCAGCGCGACATCGTTGGCGCGGGCATAGGCGGGCCGGTCGTCCCAGGCGATCAGCTCGATCTGCAACTGGCCGATCGTGTCGCGCGGCGAGCTGCCGCCGCCGGTATTCTGGTTCAGCCCGCCGTCGCCGGCGAAGGAGAAGACGGTGTCGACGCCGGGCTCGTTCAGGACGATCTCCTCGACCTCGGCGACGAGGTCGTCCTTTTCCGCCAGCGACAGGTTGCCGCGCGCCATGACATAGATGATCGCCTGTTCCGGTTCGCTTTCGGCGAAGAAATCGACGCCCAGGTTGTTGTCGCCGTAATAGCGGAAGACGCCGATGACCAGAAAGATGACCGCCCCGATCGTCACCAGCGGCATCAGCGGATTGCCGGCGATCAGGTGGATGAAGCGGCCGAACAGGCTGCGCCGATAGCCGGCGCGGATGCGCTTGCGCTTGCGTTCGAACCGGGCGCTGTCCATCGTCACGGTCAGCGCCGCGGCGCCCAGCAGGAACAGCGCGATCCCGGGCAGGCTGTCGGCAAGCCCCTCGGTCGGTCGTGCGGCACCGGTGAAATAGCCCGGGTTGAGCGACAGCATGGCGCCGGAAAAGACGAACATCGCCGCGGGCAGCACCAGCGCGGCCCGGGCCCACCAGGGCAGCCGCGCGCGCAGCCATTCGCCGACGTAGTGGAACCGGCGGCTGAGCCGGCCGGTGACGCCGCCCACCACCGGCAGGTAGACCAGCGCCACGATCAGCGACGCCGACAGCACGAAGATCAGCGTGACCGGCAGCAGCCCCATGAATTCGCCGGCCACGCCGGGCCAGAACAGCATCGGCAGAAAGGCACAGAGCGTGGTGGCGGTCGAGGCGGCGATCGGCCAGAACATGCGCTTGGCGGCCTCGGTATAGGCATGCATCGGGCCGACGCCGTCGCGGATCCGCTTGTCGGCATATTCGACGACCACGACCGCGCCGTCGACCAGCATCCCCACGGCCAGGATCAGGCCGAACATGACGATGTTGGAAATCGTCACATCCATCACCGCGAACAGGGCGAAGGTCATCAGGAACGAGGTCGGCACGGCGAAGCCCACCAACAGCGCGGGGCGGATGCCCATCGCCGCCAGCACCACGATCATCACCAGCGCGATCGCGGTCAGCACCGACCCTTCGAGCTGGCTGACCATGGAGGCGACGACCTTGGACTGGTCGTTGGAAAAGCCCACCTGGACGGCCTGGCGCTGATCCTCGGGCCAGTCGGCCACGGCGGCGTTCACCACCGCGCGCACGTCGGCGGCGGTGTCGATGATGTTGTAGCCGCGCCCCTTGACCACCTGCAGCGCCACGGTGGTGGTGCCGTTGAACCGCGCGGTGCTGGTGCGGTCCTCGAAGGTCAGGCGGATTTCGGCCAGATCGCCCAGGGTGATGACCCGGTCGCCATCGGTCTTGACCGGCAGGGCGTAGATGTCGCGCACGCTGTCGAAGGAGCCCGGGATCTTGACCGCGAAGACGCTGCTGTCGGTCCGGACCTCGCCGGCGGCGACCAGCAGGTTGTTCTGGGTCACCACGTCGATCAACTCGCCGGCGGTGACGTTGTAGGCCTCCAGCCGCAGCGGGTCGATCACCACCTCGACCATCTCGTCGCGTTCGCCGACGATCTGCGCCTCGAGCACCGCATCCAGCCCCTCGACCTGGTCCTGCAGGTCCTTGGCGATGGCGATCAGCGTGCGTTCGGGCACGTCGCCGGTCAGGTTGATGATCAGGATGGGGAATTCGGAAAAGTTGATCTCGTTGATCGAATATTGCTCGGCGCCCGAGGGAAAGGCGGCCGAGGCGGCGTTCATCGCGTCGCGGACATCGGCCATGGCCTGGGTCTTGTCCCAGCCGAAATCGAACTCAAGAAACACCCCGGCATAGCCTTCGGCGGCGGTGGCCGTCATTTCGACCAGGTCATCCAGGTCGGCCATTTCCCGTTCCATGGGCTTGGCCAGCAGGGTTTCCGCATCCTCGGCGGATATGCCCGGGAAGGGGACCGAGACGAACAGGATCGGCACCTCGATATCCGGTTCGCCCTCTTTCGGCAGGCCGACATAGGCCGCCGCCCCCGCCACCAGCGAGAGCGTGATGAAGGCGATGATCATCCGGGCCCGTGCGGCGGCCCAGTCGACAAGACCGTTCATCCGTCGGCCTCCCGGAAGGTGGGCTGCACCAGCACGCCCTCGGCGACGTATTCCTGCCCCACGACGATCACGTCGACACTGTCTGGCAGGCCGTCCACCCAGATCCCGTCGACGGTGTCGCGCAGCACGGTGACCGGCAGGAACCGGGCGCGGCTGTCGGCATCGACGCTGCGGATGCCGATCGCGCCGTCATCGTCCAGCGTCAGGGCCGAGCCGGGCAGCAGATGCGCCTCGGTTCCCTCCGAGGCGACGAGGATCTCGGCGGTCTGGCCATCGCGGATCTGCAGGTCGGCATTGGCGATCCGGACCTCGACCTGGAAGGTGCGGGTGGTGTCGTCGGCCGAGCGCGAGATGAAGCTGACCTCGCCCCGGACCTCGCGGCCCGAGGCCAGCCGGGCCCCGGCCATGGCGCCCAGTTGCAGCCGGTCGACCTCCAGTTCCGGCACGAAGCCGACCAGGTGGATCGGGTCCAGCTGCAGGATCGTGGCGCAGGGCGTGCCGGGCTGCATCAGGCTGCCCAGTTCGGCGGTATCGGTCTCCAGCAGGCCGGCGAAGGGCGCGGTGATGGTCAGCCGGTCGATCTCGCGTTCGGCGCTGGCGACGGCGGCGGCGGCGGATTGCATCCCGGCACGCGCGCTTTCGACGCCGGCCTGGGCGCTTTCGACCCCGGCCTCGGCGGCGCTGATGCCGGCGCTGGCGCCTTCGACCGCGGCCTCGGCCGAGGTGACCCCGGCCCGGGCCGAGGCGAGCGCCGCATCGGCATTGGCCAGCCGGGTGTCCGAGGCGAAGCCGTCCTGCGACAGGCGCTGGGCCGCGTTCTGGTTGATCACCGCCTCGTTCAGCGCGGCCTGGGCCGACAGCAGCCGCGACTGCGCCTCGGCCAGGCGGGCGCGGGCCTCGGCCAGGGTGGCGCGGGCGGCGGGCACCTGGGCTTCGGCCACCGGCAGCTGGGCGCGGGCCTCGGACAGCCGGGCGCGGGCCTCGTCGACGCTCGATTGCCGGGTTCCGGGGTCCAGCTCGCACAGGATGTCGCCCTGTTCGACGAAGCGGCCCTTGGGCAGGGGCGTCGACACCACCTGGCCCGAGGTTTCGGCGGCGATGGTGACGTTGCGCGCCGCCTCGGTCCGGCCGCGCAGGATCAGCGCCTGGTCCAGCGGCTGCGCGGTCGAGGTCATCGCGACCACGGGGACCGCCTGTTCGGTGTCGTCCGGCGCGGCCACGGCGACCTGTTCGTCGGGCTCGGCCTCGGGGGCGACCTGGGCGAAGGCCAGCAGCCGGTCGCGCTCCAACACCACCAGATAAAGAAGTCCGGCCACCAGGATGGCTGTCAGGATTGGCATCAAACGCATCGGGCGGGCTTTCGTCGGCGGGTGTCCGTGGCTGTCAACGCAGGCCGGTCCGGACGGCACCGCGCCCTGCACCGGCTTTCTCAGTATACGCTGAACCGTTCGGTTCAGATTAAGGGAGGCGCAGTTTCTTTTCAAGCGCGCTTTCGCAGGTGCAGCACGGCCGGGATCGCGACCGGGCCTTGTCCCGTCCCGCGGCTTGACGGTAAGAGGGGCCAACGACATGCGAGGACCTGATGAGCAACAGCGACAGTTTCATCGACGAGGTGACCGAAGAGGTCCGCCGCGACCGCCTGTTCGCGACGCTGCGCCGGTATGGCTGGATCGGCATCCTGGCCGTTCTGCTGCTGGTCGGGGGGGCGGCGTTCCTGGAATGGCGCAAGGCCCAGGCGACCCGGGCCGCCCAGGCCACGGGGGATGCGATCCTGGCCACCTTCGGCACAACGGACGAGGCCGCCCGGGCCGAGCAATTGCTGGCGGTGCCGGCCGGTGACGCGCGCGTCGTGACCGCGCTTCTGGCGGCGGCGGATCTGCAGGCGGCCGGTGATGGCGCCGGCGCCGTGGCCGCGCTGCAGGCGGTCGCCACCGATGGCGATGTCGATCCGGTCTACCGGGACCTGGCCGCCTTGAAGGCCGCAATGATCGGCGGCGACGACAGCCTGGACGACCGGCGGGTGGCGCTGGATGCGCTGGCACAGCCGGGCCGCCCGTTCCGCCTGCTGGCCGAGGAACAGCTGGCCTATCTGGAGGTCGCGGCCGGCGAAACCGAGGCCGCCCTGGTGCGGCTCGAGGCGATCGCCGGGGATGCCGAGGTCACGCCGAACTTGCGGGATCGCGCCGAAAGCCTGATTGTGGCGCTGGGCGGCACGCCCGCAGCGCAATAGGCACGGCGCTATCGACACGGCGCAACAGACACGGCGCGACAGGCACGGGGCAGGCAGGCCGGAGCCGACCGGCAGGTGACAAGGCAAGGGGCGAGCAGATGATCGGACGAGCGGGTCTTTCCATTGCCGCACTGGCGCTGTTGGGCGCCTGCGGAGAGCGTGACGTGATCCTGCCCGGCGAACGGCAGGAGATCCGGCCGGGTGCGGCGACGATCGACATGGGCGCGGCCCGCGACATCCGTCTGCCCGAGACCCGGGCCAATGCCGACTGGACCCATCGCAGCGGCGGCCCGACCCATCTGGCCGGGCATCCGGCGCTGGGCGCCGCGCTGGGCCTGGCGTTCCGCGCCGATATCGGCGAAGGCGACGGGCGCCGCGTGCGGATCACCGCCGATCCGGTGGTCGCCGGGGACCGGGTCTTCACCCTCGATGCGATCTCGACCGTGACCGCGACCTCGACCGGCGGCGCGACCCTGTGGTCGGCCGACCTGACCCCGCCGACCGACCGGCCGACCGACGCCTCGGGCGGCGGGCTGGCCGTGGCCGGCGATGTGCTGATCGTGTCGACCGGTTTCGGCGAGGTCGTGGCGATGGAGGCCGCCACCGGGGCACGGCTCTGGACCCAGGACCTTGACGCGCCGGGCAATTCCGCGCCGACCGTCGCCAATGACAAGGTCTATGTCGTGGCCCGTGACGGCCGCGCCTGGGCGCTTGACCTGGGCAATGGCCGCATCGCCTGGACCCTGTCGGGCACCCCGCCGGTTGCGAATTACGCCGGCGGCGCCGGGGCGGCCGTCACCGGCGACATCGCCGTCATCCCGTTCCCCAGCGGCGAGGTGATCGCCACCTTCCCCGAGGGCGGGCTGCGGCGCTGGTCCACGGTGCTTGCCGGGCAGCGGCCCGGCAGCGCGGCCGCGGTGGTCAGCGACATCGCCGGCGATCCGGTGATCGACGGTCAGATCGTCTATGCCGGCAATGTCGCCGGCCGGGTCGCGGCGCTGGGGCTGGCCAACGGCGACCGGCTGTGGACCGCGGCCGAGGGGGCGGCGGGGCCGCTCTGGGTGGCGGGGGACAGCGTGTTCCTGGTCAACGACCTGGGCCAGCTGGTGCGCTTGGATGCCGGCAATGGCGATCTGGTCTGGCGGGTGCAATTGCCGGAATTCGAGGAAGGCCGCGAACGCCGGCAAAAGACCCGTTTCGTGCATTACGGTCCGGTCCTGGCCGGCGGGCGGCTGATCGTCGCCTCGTCCGACGGGCTGATCCGGCAGTTCGATCCGGCCTCGGGCGCGCTGCTGGGCCAGCTGGATCTGCCCGGCGGCGCGGCGTCGAACCCGGTCGTGGCCGGGCAGACGCTCTATGTGGTGACCCGGCGCGGCGAGCTGTTGGCCTACCGATAGGGCGCGGTGGGGCGAAACCCCACCCTACGGGCCTTGTCGCCGGGGGGCGGAATGGTGTAGGCGCTGGGCCTTGGATTTCGCGGAACCGCCCTGATGACCTTCACCCTCGCCATCGTCGGCCGGCCCAATGTGGGCAAGTCGACCCTGTTCAACCGCCTGGTGGGCAAGCGCCTGGCCCTGGTCGACGATCAGCCCGGCGTGACCCGCGACCTGCGCGAGGGCGCGGCGCGGCTGGGTGATCTGCGCTTTACCGTGATCGACACGGCCGGGCTGGAAGAGACCGATGACGACAGCCTGCAGGGCCGGATGCGGCGGCTGACCGAACGGGCGGTCGACCTGGCCGATATCTGCCTGTTCGTCATCGATGCCCGAGCCGGGGTGACGCCGACGGACGAGGTCTTTGCCGATATCCTGCGGCGCAGGTCGGCGCATGTGATCCTGGCCGCCAACAAGGCCGAAGGCCGCGCCGCCGAGGGCGGCGTGCTGGAGGCCTATGCGCTGGGGCTGGGCGAGCCGTTGCGGATCTCGGCCGAACATGGCGAGGGGATGGGCGATCTGCTGGGCGTGCTGATGCCGCTGGCCGAAGCGTTCGGGGCCCGCGCCGCGGCCGAAGCGGCGCTGCAACCGGAAACCGATGTCGACGTGGATGCGGACAGCGATGAGGCGGAGGGGCCGCGCCCCTTTACCGAGGCGAAACCGCTGCAGGTCGCCGTGGTGGGCCGGCCCAATGCCGGCAAGTCGACCCTGATCAACACGCTGATCGGCGAGGACCGCCTGCTGACCGGTCCCGAGGCCGGGATCACCCGCGACGCGATTTCGGTGCCCTTCGACTGGGCCGGCACGCCGACCCGCATCTTCGATACCGCGGGCATGCGCAAACGCGCCAAGGTGCAGGAAAAGCTGGAACGGCTTTCGGTCTCGGACGGGATCCGCGCGATCAAGTTCGCCGAGGTGGTGATCGTCCTGCTGGACGTGAACCTGCCCTTCGAGGCGCAGGACCTCAAGATCGCCGACCTGGCCGAGCGCGAGGGCCGCGCGGTGGTGATCGCGGTCAACAAATGGGACCTGGAGGACGACAAACAGGCCCGGCTGAAAGAGCTGAAAGCGCAGTTCGAGGACAGCCTGCCGCAGCTGCGCGGCGCCCCGCTGGTGACGGTCTCGGCCAAGACCGGCCGGGGTCTCGACCGGCTGCACGAGGCGGTGCTGAAGGCGCATGAGGTCTGGAACCGCCGGGTGCCGACGGCGGCGCTGAACCGCTGGCTGGGCGAGATGGTCGAGGCGCATCCGCCACCGGCGCCCGCGGGGCGGCGGATCAAGCTGCGCTATGCCACGCAGGTCAAGACCCGCCCGCCGGCCTTCGTCGTCATGTGTTCGCTGCCCGAGAAACTGCCGGCCAGCTATTCGCGTTATCTGGTCAACGGACTGCGCGCGGATTTCGACATGCCGGGCACGCCGATCCGGCTGACGATGCGGTCCCAGGCCGACAAGAACCCCTACAAGGGGCGCAAGAAATCGACCCCCTCGCGGTTGCGCAAGCATCTGGGCAAGGGGCGCGCGGACGAACGATAGGCGGGCTTGGCGGGGGCTTTGGCCCCATCGGCCCGTGGCCGCCTCCGCCGGGAGGTTTCCGACCCGACGACGCGGGGCCTCAGGCCGGGCGGGGCCGCAGGGCGATGGCGGCGAGGATCAGCGCGGCCAGGGCGGCAACGGCGGTCACCGGCCAGAGCGCGGTGCCATTGGCGGCGATGATGCCGGCCAGGGCCCAGATCACGGTCGCGCCGTATTCGGGGCTGTCGGGGCGGCGCAGCTGGACCAGCGCGGCGACCAGCCCGGCGCCCGCGATCGCCAGATAGGCCCAGCCGGTGGCGCCGGCGATCAGACCGTGGCCGGCGGCTGTGGCGGCAAGAGAGACGAAGCTGGCCGCGGTCAGCCAGCCGGCAAAGATCGCCACCGGTGCCCGCAGCCAGCCGCGATCGGGCCCGGGCGCGCGCATCAGCGCCAGGATCGCCGCCGCGGCCATGGCAAAGATCAGGACGGTCGCCCATTCGGCGCTGCGATTGGCGACCCAGAGCCAGGGCGTGCCCAGCGCCAGCGCCGCGATCAGGGCCGGGCGGGCCACGTCCCAGGCCGGGTCCTCGGCCCGTTTCCAGGCGCCGAACAGTGCCGAGACCACCAGCCAGCCATAGATCAGCCCCCAGATCGCGAAGGCATAGCCCGCAGGCTGGGCCGGCGGGTCGACCTGGGGGATCGGCAATTGATCCGCGCGGTAGCCGCTGAAGGGCTCGGTCGCCAGCGGCGACAGCACGAAGGTCGCGGTGAACAACAGGGTCAGCAGGGCACGGGTCATGTTCAGGGTCCGGAATTCGGCACTTGCGCCGTGACCTAATGCGGGCCGAGCATGGGGCAAGCGCGAAATGGGCCGGGTCATGAAACGCATCGCCATCTTCATCGACGGAACCTGGAACCGGCCGGATGCCGAAAACCCGACCAATGTGGTGCGCCTGGCGCGCGCGGTGCGGCCGCAGGACGACCAGGGCGTCAAGCAGGTCGTGCTCTATTCCCCCGGGGTCGGGTCCGGGCGCGGTTGCAACGCCTTTGCCCGCTGGCTGGACCGGGTGCTGGGCGGGGCGCTGGGCTGGGGGCTGACCGATATCATCGAGGATGTCTATCGCCAGTTGATGTTCCTCTATGAGCCCGGCGACCGGGTCATGGTCTTCGGCTTTTCCCGCGGCGCCTTCGCCGCACGGTCGCTGGTCGGGCTGATGCGGGCCACGGGGATCGCCGGGCGCGACCAGCTGGGCCGTCTGCCCGAGGCGGTGGCGCGCTATATCGACCGCGCCGAGGCGACCCATCCGACCAGCGAGGCAAGCCATGTGTTTCGCGCCGAGCTGTCGCCCGAGGTGGCCACCCGCCCCGGGGAACAGCGCTGGCGCCAAGTCCGCGGCCTGCCCGAAGGGACGCTGTTCATGGTCGATTTCCTGGGCCTGTGGGACACGGTCAAGGCCTTGGGATTGCCCGGTTTCCTGCCGTTCGCGGCGCGGTTCAACCGGCAATACGAATTCCATGACGCCCGGCTCAGTTCCATGGTCCGGGCCGCCCGCCACGCGATGTCCATCGACGAGGTGCGGGCGACCTTTCCGGCCATGCCCTGGGACAACCTGGCCGAGCTGAACCGCGAATACGGGCATTTCGTGCCCGATTACATGCAGCAATGGTTCGCCGGCGTGCATGGCGCCGTGGGCGGGGGCGGCAGCCGGATCGGGCTGTCGTCGATCACGCTCAACTGGATCGCGCTGGGGGCCGAGGAGGCGGGCCTGGCGATCGACTGGCCCGAGCTGGACAAGGTGGCCTGGGAATTCGACCCCGGCGACCCGCTGGACAACAAGTTCGGGCCATCGGGGCCGATCGGGGCGTTGCTGAGCGCGGTCAAGCGGCCGCGCGAAGGCCCGGCGGCGCTGGAAGAGGTGTCGATGGCCGCGATCGACCGGTTCCTGGACGCGGACGGCTACCGGCCCAAGGCGCTGGACCGGGTCGCTCACCTGTTGCGCGGGATCGGCCCGGAGCAGCGCGCGGCGCTGCGCCGCAACCGGGCGCTGGCCGATAACGGCCATACCCATCTGCCGGGCCAGCGGATGCGGCCGCGGAGGACGCCGGACGGCGCCTAGGGCGCCCGAAAGCCGCTACCCCGGGGAAGAGAGATCCCCCGGGGTGCTGCACAGGCCGGTTCGAGACCAGATCCGCGTCAGGTGAGCGAGCCGTCCGCGGTCAGGGTCGTCTTGCCACCGATATAGCCCTGCAAAGCTTTCGGAAGCGTTACCGAACCATCGGAATTCTGCCCGTTTTCCAGCACCGCGATCAGGGTCCGCCCCACGGCCAGGCCCGAGCCGTTGAGCGTGTGCAGGAAATGCGGCTTGCCGCCATCGGCGGGCTTGTAGCGCGCATTCATCCGCCGGGCCTGGTAATCGCCGCAGGTCGAGACAGAGCTGATTTCGCGGTAGGTATCCTGGCCCGGCAGCCAGACCTCGATGTCATGGGTCCGGCGCGCGCCGGCGCCCATGTCGCCGGTGCAAAGCACGACGGTTCTGTAAGGCAAGTCAAGGGCTTCAAGGATCGCCTGGGCGCAATTCGTCATCCGTTCATGTTCCGCCTCGCTGTCCTGAGGCCGGGTGACCGAGACCATTTCGACCTTCTCGAACTGATGCTGGCGCAGCATGCCGGCGGTGTCGCGCCCGGCGCTGCCGGCCTCGGAGCGGAAGCACTGGGTATGGGCGACATAGCGGCGGGGCAGGCTGGCGTCGTCCACGACCTCGCCATGGACGATATTGGTCAGCGTCACCTCGGCGGTGGGGATCAGCCACCAGCCGTCGGTGGTGCGATAGCTGTCTTCGCCGAACTTGGGCAATTGCCCGGTGCCGAGCATCATCTCGTCGCGCACAAGAACCGGCGTGATGACCTCTTCAAGCCCATGGTTTTCAATGTGAAAATCCAGCATGAATTGCGCCAGCGCCCGGTGCAGCCGGGCCACGGCGCCGGACAGCACGACAAAGCGCGACCCCGACAGCTTGGCCGCGGTTTCGAAATCCATGCCACGCTGCACCGCTGGCAACTGGTAATGTTCCAGCGGCGCGAAGTCGAAATCGCGCGGGGTGCCCCAGCGGCGGATCTCGACGTTGTCGGCCTCGTCGTCGCCGTCGGGGATGCCGTCATGGGGCAGGTTCGGCAGGCCCAGAAGCAGGTCGTTGAGTTCGGCGTCGCGGGCCTTGGCCTCGTCGTTCAGACGGGCGATATCCGCTTTCTTTTCGGCGACTTGCGCGCGGAGGTTTTCGAAGGCGGCGTCATCGCCGGCGGCCTTGGCGGCGCCGATCGCCTTGGCGGCGGCATTGGCCTCGGCCTGGGCGGTTTCACTGGCCAGGATGGCGGCGCGGCGGGCCGCGTCGAGCGCCAGGATCGCGGACGAGACCGGGGCCTGTCCGGGACGACGGGTCAGCGCCGCGTCGAAGGCGGCGGGATTGTCGCGGATGGCGCGGATATCGTGCATGGCTGCGATCCTTGGGCTTGCTGTTGCGCGCCCCTAATGCCCCATAGCGCAGGCAAAATGAAGAGGCGGTGACACGTCGCTCTCACGTCGGTGCCGGGCGTGCGGCGGGGGGGCGGCGCAGCGCGCGGGCGCAACGGCCGGGGCCTAGTCGGAGCGGTCCCGACCGGCGGGCAGGGTGGCCTGCCAGGCGCGCCATTTTTGATAGAAGGCGGCGGGGTCGAGGTCCTGCGGCGGCCAGTGATCCGGGCGGTCGGGATCATCCGCCGCGACGGGGACGGAGCCGTAGGCGAAGACATCCGCCCAGAACGGGCGGAGCTGTGTTATGGTCTTGTCATCCACAGACCGCACGCCAGCCCCTCGAAGAACAGCGGCCGTGAGGTCTGTGTATTCATCCATCTGCGCCCACCCGAGGTCGGCCCCCTGCATCCGCGCCCCCCCGAGGTCGGCCCCCTGCATCGACGCCACCCAGAGGACGGCCCCCTGCATCCGCGCCCCCCCGAGGTCGGCCCCCTGCATCTCCGCCCACCAGAGGTCGGCCCCTTGCATCTGCGCCACCCAGAGGTCGGCCCCCTGCATCCGCGCGCCCCGGAGGACGGCCCCCTGCATCTGCGCCCCCCGGAGGACGGCCCCCTGCATCCGCGCCCCCCGGAGGTTGGCCCCCTGCACCCGCGCCTCCTGGAGGTCGGCCCCCTGCATCTGCGCCCCCCAGAGGTCGGCCCCCTGCATCCGCGCCCCGTCGAACCGGAGGCCGCGCAGATCGAAGTGGGCCAGATCCACCCCTTGCAGGTTGGTGTTGCGCAGGTCGGGGCGGTAGCCGGGATAGGCGTGCAACGCCTCTCGATAGGCCCCGGCCTTTTCCCGATAAGTCTTCGGGTCCGTGTTGTCCGCGTAATCCGGCGGGTCCCGGTCAAAGACATACTCGCCGTCTTTTCGGATATGCTTGGCCTCGGTCCGGCGCTGGTCGGCATCGCGGCGCGAGATCACCTGCAGCGCGGTCAGGATGTCGGTGCGGGTGGCGGGCAGGTCGGCTTTCCAGGTGGCGAGGGTCTTCGCGTTCCGCTTGCGGACTTCGCCCCACAACGCGTGCGGCGGGATCGGGGTGCCGTCCTCGCCTGTCCGGTCTTCCTTTGGCAGGGCGTCGAGGCTCTCGAACAGGTCGGGATCGGGTGTCGCACTGCTGGCCGGGGCGTTTTCACGCACATAGGCGCAGAGGATTTCCATGATCTGGACGTGGAAATCCAGGTTCTGCCGGGCCAGCCGTTCGAGGGCGAGGATGGCGCCGATGCGGACTTCGAGGTTGGGCCTGGTCGTGGTGACCATGACCGGGCGTTTGAAATCCAGCTCTCCCGCCGCGCCGTCCCGTTCGTGGTAAAGCTTTTCGCCCTGATCGTTGGTGAGGTGTTCGTTCACTTCCTTGTCCGTGCCGAGGGCCTGCACGGCGGTATTGATCCGGTCGGTGATCAGGCCCTGTTCGGTGGCTTCGGTCTGGCGGCGCGAGAAATGGGTGCGCAGCAGGGTGAAGGGCAGGGCGATGACCGCGCCGAGCGTGGCGGTGAGGCCGGCCAGGGTGATGAGGGTGACGCGCCAGGCGACCTCGGCCCCCGGTGCGGGGACGAGGTTGATGATCGCGGCCCAGATCGTGCCGAACAGGCCGATGAGCAGGGACAGGACAAGGATGCTCCAGCCCAGGATGCCGGTCCAGACCAGGGCGCGCGGCATGTCGCCAAGGCCGAGCCGGATCATCCATGCGGGGCGGTCGGCTGCCCTGGTGCCGGCGCGGGGCAAGGCCAGGACGATCAGTCCCGACAGGGCGAGGAGGCCCGCCAAGGTCATCAGGCCCCAGAATACGTGCCCCGGCACCGAGAGCGTCACTGCATCCTTCATCACCACCCCACACCTTCCGCGGGCATCATGCCTTGGATGGCGGGGTGGGGGAAGTCATTCGGCCAGGGCTTGCAGGACCCACGCGCCGGGGCGGGCGGCATAGGCGCTGCCGCCGCCGGAGGCCGAGATGATGGCGACCAGCTCCCACCCTTCGGGCGTCTCGCGCAGCACGGCGCCGCCGGAATTGCCCGACACGACGCGGCAGGCGGCGGTGAGCGTCGCGTCGATCAGCGGGGCGGTGTCGCAGGGGGCGCTCAACTGCGGGCCGGGCGGGCCGGCATTGCGGTAGCCGGCGAGGGTCAGCGGCTCGGACGGCAGGGCGGGGCCGTCGGCGGCGATCGGCAGGGGGGTGGCGAGGGCAGGGGGCAGGGGCTCGGCCAGGCGGATCAGGGCAAGGTCGCGGCCGACATTGCGGGCGGTGAGCGCGCGGGGCTCCGGGGCGTCGGGGTGGCGGTCATAGGTCGCGGCGCGCAGCGTCAGGGCAAAGCCGGTGCCGTCCCAGCCGATCTGCACGAACAGCGCCCGCGCCGGGGCGTCGCGGCCGGGGCCGCAATGGCCGGCGGTCAGCACCAGGTCCGGCGCGATCAGCACGCCGGTGCAGGCCCCGCCCGGCGCGCTGGCATCGCGGGTCAGGCGCACCAGGGCCGAGGGTGCGGGATCGGCCAGCACCGGCAGGGCGGCAAGGCACAGGGCGGCGGCAAGGATTGATCGGAGGCGCATGGCCCCCATATGGCCCTGAAACGACGCGCGGGAAAAGCGCCGGTTGATCGGTTGCCAATCCGCGGGCCGGGCCTTAACGTGCCGCGACTTTTCACGACCGGCCGAGGCCGGCCAGAGGACAAGGGACCCCCAGAATGGAAGCCTTAGGATCGTTCGTTCCGCTGATCCTGATCTTTGCGATCATGTATTTCCTGCTGATCCGACCGCAGCAGAAGAAGATGAAGGAACACCAGGCGATGGTGGCGGCGCTGCGGCGGGGCGACCAGGTGATCACCCAGGGCGGGTTGTTCGGCAAGGTGACCAAGGTCAAGGACGACAGCGAGGTCGAGGTGGAGATCGCCGATGGCGTCAAGGTCCGCGTGGTGCGCAGCACCATCGTCCAGGTGGTGACCAAGACCGAGCCGGTCGAAAGCTGATGCGCCTTGCGGGGGCCGTGCTGGCGCTGCTGGCCGCCCCGCTGGCGGCGCAGGAGCTGCGCGATATCGCCGCAGAGGCCCTGGCGGCCTGCGGCGGCACGCGGATCGTGCTGAGCCACGCGGCGGTGACCCCCGAGGCGCGCGACGACGCGGTCGAGGTGCTGAACCGCCGGCTGGAGTCGATCCTGCCGTTCGGCCCCGGCGGGGTCTTGGGGATCGGTTACGCCGTGCCGGGCGAGGGTGACAGGCTGGTGGTGCGGTTGCCGGCCTCGGAGGTGACGGCCGCGGCCTTCGAGGGGGTGCTGGTGCGCGGGGCGTTCGGGTTCCATGCCGCTTTGCCGGTGGGGCAGGGCGGGATCGAACTGCCCTTCGCCGACCGGCCGGAAGAGGCGCTGGCGCTGGACCCCGAGCCGGTGCTGACCCAGGACGACCTGGCCCGGGCCGAGGTCGGGTTCGACCAGAACAACCTGCCCGCGGTCCATATCCGCTTTACCCCGCAGGGCGGCGCGCTGTTCGGACAGGTCACGGCCGACAAGCATGGCGAGGTCTTTGCCCTGGTCTATGACGGCGACATCCTGACCGCGCCGCGGATCATGGCGCCGATCACCGGCGGCCAGGGGATGATCAGCGGTGATTTCACCCTGGACGCGGCGACGGAACTGGCGGTGATCCTGAATTCCGGCGCGCTGAATGTTGACCTTGCCGTCGAAACCGTCGAACAGGTGGCCGGTGATCCGGGGGCGGATCGGAACCTCTGCCCGCGGCTTCCGCAATAAGGGCACGACATGCTGCAGATCGATCTCTGGAAACGTATCCTTGTCTGGACGACCGTCGCGGTCGGGCTGGCGCTTGCGGCGCCGAACCTGTTCTACGAGCGGGTCGAACGGTCCAACGATGCCGAGGCGGTGCTGGAGGACGGCGTGACCGCCGCCGAACTGGAGCGCACCGGCAAGACCGAAGAGGAATTGCTGGCCGATGCCGCCGCCTGGCCGTCCTTCCTGCCCGACGGGCTGGTCAACCTGGGCCTCGACCTGCGCGGCGGGGCGCATCTGCTGGCCGAGGTCAAGGTCACGGATGTCCATGCCCAGCGCATGGAGGCGCTGTGGCCGGATGTGCGCGACCTGCTGGCGGCCGAACGCGAGACCGTGGGCTTCGTCACCCAGGACGAGGACGCCGCGCCGGGCACGCTGCGGGTGGTGATCGCGAACCCCGAGGGGATCGACCGGGCGCTGGAACTGGTGCGCGGCCTGGCCCGGCCGGTGCAATCGGCGATGGCCGCCGGGGCGCGGGATCTGGATGTCCGCCGGGACGGCCCCGACGCGATCCTGATCCAGCTCAGCGAGGCCGAGATCGCCGAGACCGACAACCGCACCGTCGCCCAGGCGCTCGAGATCATCCGCCGCCGGATCGACGAGGTCGGCACCCGCGAGCCGAACATCCAGCGCCAGGGCGAGGACCGGGTGCTGGTCCAGGTGCCCGGGGTCGAAAGCGCCGAAGAGGTCAAGGAAATCATCGGCACCACCGCGCAGCTGAGCTTTCAGCCGGTGGTGCGGGCCGAGGTTTCGGCCGAGGCGGTGCCCGGCATCGGCAACGAGATCCTGCCCGCGCTGGACGATCCGAGCGTGTTCTACGAACTGGAACAGGCGCCGGTGGTGACCGGGGACGAACTGGTCGACAGCCAGCCGTCGACCGACCAGAACGGCCGCCCGGCGGTGTCGTTCCGGTTCAATCCCACCGGGGCGCGCAAGTTCGGCGATTACACGGCCGACAATGTCGGCGCGCTGTTCGCGATCGTGCTGGACAACGAGGTGGTCAGCGCCCCGCGCATCAGCCAGCACATCCCGGGCGGCAGCGGGATCATCACCTCGCGCACCTTCACCCCCGAGGAAACCGTGCGGATGTCGGTGCTGCTGCGCGCCGGCGCGCTGCCGGCCGAGCTGGATTTCCTGGAGGAACGCACGATCGGCCCCGAACTGGGCCAGGACAGCATCGAGGCGGGCCGGATCGCGACCATGGTGGCCTTTGCCGCCGTCCTGGTCTTCATGGTGCTCAGCTACGGGATGTTCGGTGTCTTTGCCAATATCGCGCTGACCATCAACCTGGGCCTGATCTTCGGGCTGCTCAGCCTGCTGGGGGCGACGCTGACCCTGCCGGGCATCGCCGGGATCGTCCTGACCGTCGGCATGGCGGTGGATGCCAATGTGCTGGTTTTCGAACGCATCCGGGAAGAGCTCAAGACCGCCAAGGGCCCGGCCCGGGCGATCGAGCTGGGCTATGAAAAGGCCCTGTCGGCGATCCTCGACGCGAATATCACCACCTTCATCACCGCGCTGATCCTGTTCTTCATGGGATCCGGTCCGGTGCGCGGGTTCGCCATCACGCTGGGCCTCGGCATCCTGACATCGGTCTTCACCGCGATCTTCGTGACGCGGCTGCTGGTCGTGATCTGGTTCGAACGCCGCCGCCCCAAGACGATCGAGGTCTGACATGCGACTGAAACTGGTCAAGGACAACACCTCGTTCGACTTCTTCAAGCGCGCCCGGGTGTGGCTGGGCATCTCGGCGGTCATGATCGTCGTCGCGCTGGGGTCCCTCGTGCTGCAGGGGCTGAATTTCGGGATCGATTTCCAGGGCGGCACCACGATCCGCACCCAAAGCACGCAAGAGGTCGATGTCGGCGTCTATCGCGCCGCGCTGACCGCGCTCGAACTGGGCGACGTGACCATCGTCAAGGTGACCGACCCGAGCTTCGACGACGACCAGCATGTCACCTCGATCTCGATCCAGGCCCAGGGCGCGGAAGAGGCGATCAGTCAGGACCGGATCAACGCGGTCCAGGCGGCGCTGCAGGAGGTCGACCCGGCGGTGACCTTTCAGGCCGTCGAATCGGTCGGGCCGACCGTGTCGCAAGAGCTGATCCGATCGGCGGTGATCGCGGTGGCGCTGGCGATCGGGGCGGTGCTGATCTATATCTGGCTGCGCTTCGAATGGCAGTTCGCCCTGGGTGCCGTGGCCGCGCTGGTGCATGACGTGGCCCTGACCATCGGCATCTTTTCGGAATTGCAGATCCGGTTCGACCTGGCGATCATCGCCGCGCTTCTGACCATCGTCGGCTATTCGCTGAACGACACCGTGGTGGTCTTCGACCGGGTGCGCGAGAATCTGCGGCGCTACAAGAAGAAGCCGTTGAAAGAGGTGCTGAACCAGTCGATCAACGAAACCCTCAGCCGGACCTTCATGACCTCGATCACCACGCTGATCGCGCTGGGGTCACTGTTCGTGCTGGGCGGCGACGTGATCCGCGGTTTCGTCTTCGCGATGATCTGGGGCGTGATCGTGGGGACCTATTCGTCGATCTTCGTGGCCTCGACGATCCTGCTGGTGCTGGGGGTCAAGCGGGACTGGTCCAAGCCCGATCCGCAGAACACCGGCAACCAGTTTGGCAATATCGACGCCTGAGAACTGGCCCTGTCGCGGCCCGGGCCGGGCGCCCATGGTGGCGGTTCTGAAAGGGGCGCGCGATGATGGGTGTGGACGGTTTCGGCTGGCTGGTCGCCGGGGTGATCGTCGCCGGGCTGGTGCGCGGGTTTTCCGGCTTTGGCACGGCGATGATCTATCTGCCGATCGCCGGCCAGGTGCTGTCGCCGGTCGCGGCGATCACCACGCTGATCGTGATCGACCTCATCGGCCCCTTGCCCAACGTGCCGCGCGCCCTGCGCGAGGCGGTGCTGCCGGACGTGGCCCGGCTGGGGATCGGGCTGGTGCTGGGCCTGCCGGTCGGGGTGGCGGTGCTGCTGGCCGTGGCCCCCGAAGTGTTTCGCTATGCGGTCTCCGGGGCCACGCTGGTCATGCTGGGGCTGTTGCTGGCCGGCTGGCGCTATGCCGGCCCGCTGCGGGCGCCGCTGGTGCTGGCCACGGGCGGTGCCTCGGGGCTGCTGGGGGGCGCGGCGGGGCTGGCCGGGCCGCCGGTGATTCTGGTCTACATGGCCAGCCCGCTGCGCCCGGCGGCGATCCGGGCCAATATCCTGCTGTTCCTTCTGGTCACGGATATCGCCATGCTGGGGCTTTATGCCCTGTGGGACGTGTTCGACCGGAGCGTCGCCATGGCCGGTCTGGTGCTGGCCGTCCCCTACCTGCTGGCCAACGTCGCCGGGGCTGCTATGTTCCGCCCCGAGGCCGAGCGGACCTATCGCCGCATCGCCTATGCGATCATCGCCGGGTCCGCCCTGCTGGGCCTGCCATTGTGGGATTGAAGGGATGACCGGATGCGCCTGACCGAGATCGTCTATACCGAAGCCAGGCCGGTCGATGGCTACGGCCCCGGTTTCTTCCGCATCGGCGGGCAGGTGCACGAGGGCGCGGTGCTGGTCCTGCCCGGCGGGATCGGGCCCTGGGGCGGCTATGACGATACCGCGACGCTGCTGGCCGCGGCCGGGGGCCTCGATGTGCTCTTCGTCGGCACCGGGGCCGAGATCGCCCATATCCCCGCCGCGCTGCGCGACGCGCTGGAAGGCGCCGGGATCGGGGTCGAGGTGATGGCCAGCCCCGCCGCCTGCCGCACCTACAACGTGCTGCTGGCCGAGGGCCGCCGCGTCGGATTGGCGCTGCTGCCGGTCTGAGCTTTCCCCGCCGCGCGGCTTGGGATAAGTCCCGGCGGGATGGAATTGCATGTCGAGAACCTGGGCGTGGCCCGCGGCGGGGTGCCGGTGCTGGACCGGGTGAGCTTCACCCTTGCCGCCGGCGCGGCGCTGGTGCTGCGCGGCCCCAACGGGGTCGGCAAGACGACGCTGCTGCGCACCCTGGCCGGGTTGCAGCCGGCGCTGTCGGGCCTTGTGCGCTACCCCGAGGGCGCCGCGGCCTATGCCAGCCATGCCGACGGGATCAAGGCCCAACTGAGCGTGACCGAGAACCTGGCCTTCTGGGCGGCCGTCCACGGGGTCGCCCTGCCCGAGACTGTGTTCGCGACCTTCGACCTGGAGGATCTGCGCGACCGCATGGCCGGCACCCTGAGCGCCGGGCAGAAGCGCCGGCTGGGCCTGGCGCGGCTGGGCGTGATCGGGCGCAAGGTTCTGTTCCTGGACGAACCGACGGTCAGCCTGGATACCTTTTCGGTCAGGATGTTCGCGCGCTGGCTGCGCGAGGACCACCTGGGCGCCGGCGGGATCGCGGTGATCGCCACCCATATCGACCTGGGCATGGAGGCGCCCGAGCTGGACCTGACCCCGTTCCGGGCCGATCCGATGGCGCGCGGCGGCAGCGACGAGGCGTTCCTGTGAGCGCGCTGTGGCTTTGGCCCGCCCGGGGCGCTTGCGTCCCGGGCCGCGCCCGACCCGCCCCCCAGGGCGGGCGCGATCGCGCCCCCCCTCGGGCCGGGCGCGGCCCTCTGACCGGCATCGGGGGCCAACAATGATCGCCCTGCTCAAACGCGACCTTGCGCTGGCGGTGCGGGCGGGCGGCGGGTTCGGCCTGGGCCTGGCGTTCTTCCTGATCGTCATCACCCTGGTGCCCTTCGGGGTCGGGCCGGATACCGGGCTTCTGGGCCGGATCGCGCCGGGCATCGTCTGGGTCGCGGCACTTCTGGCCGCGCTTCTGTCGCTGGACCGGATCTTTGCGCTGGATCACGAGGACGGGTCGCTGCCCTTGCTGGCCACCTCTCCGCTGCCGCTGGAGGGCGTCGCGCTGATCAAGGGGCTGGCGCATTGGATCACCACCGGATTGCCGCTGACGATCGTGGCGCCGGTCCTGGGCTTCCTGCTGAACCTCGACACGGCGGCCTTTCCCTGGCTCTTGGCCTCGCTCGCGCTGGGGACCCCGGCGCTGAGCATGATCGGCGCCTTCGGCGCGGCGCTGACCGTAGGGCTGCGGCGCGGTGGCCTCTTGATGTCGCTGCTGGTCCTGCCGCTTTATGTGCCGACGCTGATCTTCGGCGCGCTGGTCGTGGCGCGCGGGGCCGAGGGGTTTTCGACCCATATGCCGCTGCTGATGCTGGCCGGGATCACCGCCGGCGTCTTTGCGCTGATGCCCTTTGCCACGGCGGCGGCGTTGCGGATCAATCTGCGGTGATCGGGCATTGAGCGGGACCGCGGGACAGGGTAGGGGAAACACATGTCGATCTGGGAATACGCCAACCCCAAGAAGTTCATCGCGACGACGACGCCGATCCTGCCCTGGCTGACCGGCGCGGCGATCGCGACGCTGGTCGTGGGGCTGATCTGGGGCTTTTTCTTCACGCCGGAGGCCGCCAATTTCGGCGCCTCGGTCAAGATCTTCTTTGTTCATGTGCCCAGTGCGATGATGGCGATCAATGCCTGGGCGATGATGCTGGTCGCCTCGCTGATCTGGGTGATCCGGCGGCATCATGTCAGCGCCCTCGCCGCCCGCGCCGCGGCGCCGATCGGCATGGTCTTCACCCTGATCGCCCTGTTCACCGGCGCGGTCTGGGGGCAACCGACCTGGGGCACCTGGTGGGAATGGGACCCGAGGCTGACCTCGTTCCTGATCCTGTTCCTGTTCTACCTGGGCTATATCGCCCTGTGGGAGGCGATCGAGGACCCGGACACCGCCGCCGACCTGACCGCGGTGCTGTGCATGGTCGGGTCGGTCTTTGCGATTCTCAGCCGTTACGCAGTCAAGTTCTGGGGCCAGGGCCTGCACCAGGACAGCACCATCGCCAAGGTCGGCGAACGCGACCCGCTGCATGCCAGCTATTACCTGCCGGCGCTGATCTGCATGGCGGCCTTCGTTCTGATCTTCGTCGCGCTGGTGCTGATCCGGACCCAGACCGAAATCCGGGCCCGCCGGATCCGCGCCCTGGAAGCGAGGATGCGCGCATGATCCCCGAACTTGGCAAATACGCCTTCGCGGTGCTGTCGTCCTACGGCGTGTCGATCCTGCTGCTGGTCGGGCTGGCCTGGATGTCGGTGCAACGCGCCCGCAAGCTGCGACAGCGGCTGGAAGAGGTCGAAGCCCGGATGAAACGCCATGGTTAAACCGCTGGCCCTGATCCCGCCGGTGCTGTTCGCCGGTATCGCCGGTCTGTTCGCCGCGGGCATGTTCCTCGATTCCAATGGCGACGAATTGCCCAGCGCCCTGATGGGCCGGAGCGCGCCCGAGATGACCCTGGTCGAGATGGCGGGCCAGCCGATGCTGACCGATGCCATGCTGCGCGACGGCGAGGTCAAACTGGTGAATTTCTGGGCCAGCTGGTGCGGCCCCTGCCGGGTCGAGCATCCGTTCCTGGAAGCCCTGGCCGACGAGGGCGTGCCGGTCTACGGCATCAACTACAAGGACGCACCCGAGGACGCCCTGGCCTTCCTGGACGACCTGGGCAATCCCTATCGGGCGATGGGGGCCGATCCGGCTGCGGCCAATGCGCTGGATTGGGGCGTCTACGGCGTGCCCGAAACCTTCGTGGTGGACGGCGACGGCACGATCCTGCTGCGGATCGCCGGCCCGATCGGGCGAAGCACTCTCGAAGACCGCATCCGCCCGGCCCTGGCCGGCCCGGCCGATCAGAGCGAATAGCGCAGCGACATGCAGCTGAGCCCGCCATCGACCAGGGCGGCCTGGCTGGTGTCGCGCGTGACGATGTCGTAGCCCGCCTTGGTCAGCGTGTCGGCGGTGCGCGGATAGCCCGCCGACAGGAGCACCACGTCATTGACCCGGATCGCGTTGGCCGCGGCCTCTTCGCCCGGCGGGGTTTCGATCACCCTCAGGCCGGTGAAGGCGCCCGAGGCGGCCAACCTCGGGGTCGCCAGGATGGTTTCGGCATCGAGCAGCGACGACTCGGTCTTGAAATGCAGGATTTCGGGCGGGGTCCGCAGGATCTCGAGCCGGTAGCCCAGATCGGCGACCAGCGGGCGCAGCGCCTCGGCGCCCACCGCATCGGTGCGGGCCGACAGGCCGACCAGCACCCGGTCATCGGTGCACAGGATGTCGCCGCCATCGACAAAGCCCGGGCCGGGCAGGTCGATCACGGCACGGCAATGGCGGTCGAGGTCGGGGCGCAGGACCGCGGCCTCGCCCAGCCGGCTTGGCGCGCCGGGGCGCAGCACGATGGCGCTGCCGTTCAGCACCAGGGCCGGATCCTCGATGAAGACGCTGTCGGGGAAAGCGTCGAGTGGCGGCAAAACATGGACAATGCAGCCCGCCTGTTCCAGCGCCGCGACATAGGCGCCATGCTGGGCGGCAAAGAGATGCGGGTCGGGATCGCCGCGATCGGCGGCACGCAGCCCCGCGGTCACGCTGGTGGCGGGGGCGCGGCAAAGCGCGTGGGTGAAGTGGTGGCTTGGGTGGGTCATGGGCCCAGCCTAGCCGCAGGAGGCGCGGAACAAAATTACGTAATTTTGTTCCGCGCGCCGGGTGGCCGGCGTCAGGCGGCCTTGGCCAGGTTGCGCAGCACGTAATGCAGCACGCCGCCATGTTCGATATATTCGATCTCGATCGCCGTATCGATCCGGCACTTGAGCGTGATCCGTTTGACCGAACCATCGGCCATGGTGATCTCGCACGGCACCTCCTGCAGCGGCTTGATCGTGTCCAGCCCCTTGATCGACACGGTTTCCTCGCCGGTCAGTCCCAGCGACTTGCGGGTGTCGCCGCCGGTGAATTCGAACGGGATCACCCCCATGCCGACAAGGTTGGAGCGGTGGATGCGTTCGAAGCTTTCCGCGATCACCGCCTTGACGCCCAACAGGTTGGTGCCCTTGGCCGCCCAGTCGCGCGACGAGCCGGCGCCATATTGTTCGCCGCCGAAGATCACCAGTGGCACGCCGGCCTCCTGATAGGCCATGGCGGCGTCGTAGATCGAGGTCTGGGCGCCGTCGGGCCCCTTGGTATAGCCGCCTTCGACGCCGTCCAGCATCTCGTTGCGGATGCGGATATTGGCGAAGGTGCCGCGCATCATCACCTCGTGGTTGCCGCGGCGCGAGCCGTAGGAGTTGAACTCGCGCACCGGGACCTGGCGGTCGGTCAGGTAGCGACCGGCCGGGGTGTCGGCCTTGAAGGACCCGGCGGGGCTGATGTGGTCGGTGGTGATCATGTCGCCCAGAACGGCCAGAACGCGGGCGCCCTCGATATTGCCGATCGTGCCCGGCTCTTTCGACATGCCGCGGAAATAGGGCGGGTTCTGGATATAGGTCGAGGCCGCGGGCCAGTCATAGGTTTCCGCGTCGGTGGTTTCGACCCCCTGCCATTTGTCGTCGCCCTTGAAGACATCGGCATATTTCGACTGGAAGGCCTCGCGGGTCACGGTCCGTTCGACCAGTTCGGCGATTTCGGCCTGGGTCGGCCAGATGTCGCGCAGGTAGACATCCTTGCCGTCCGGCGTCTGCGCCAGCGGTTCGGTGGTCAGGTCGATGTTCATGTCGCCGGCCAGCGCATAGGCCACCACCAGCGGCGGGCTGGCCAGGTAATTGGCGCGCACGTCCGGGCTGATCCGGCCCTCGAAATTGCGGTTGCCTGACAGCACGCTGGTGGCGATCAGGTCGTTGTCGTTGATCGCCTTGGAAATCTCGGGCTGGAGCGGGCCGGAATTGCCGATGCAGGTGGTGCAGCCATAGCCCACCAGGTTGAAGCCGATCTTGTCGAGATCCTCCTGCAGCCCGGCGGCTTCCAGATAGGCCGACACGACCTGCGACCCCGGCGCGAGGGAGGTCTTGACCCAGGGCTTGCGGGTCAGGCCGAGCGCCGCGGCCTTGCGCGCGACCAGCCCCGCGCCGATCATCACATAGGGGTTCGACGTGTTGGTGCAGGAGGTGATCGAGGCGATCACGACCGATCCGTCGCGCAGCTCGTAATCTTCGCCTTCGACCGATGCGGTCTTGTGCAGGGACGCGGCCGGCATGGCGGCGGGGCCTTCGTCCAGCATGTCCTTGGCATCGTCTGACAGGTCCACGCCGCGGAATTCGCCGACGACCTTTCCGAAGGCGGCGGCGGCGCCGGTCAGGGCGACGTAATCCTGCGGCCGCTTGGGGCCCGAGATGGCGGGCACGATGGTGCCCATGTCCAGCTCCAGCGTGTCGGTATAGACCGGGTCGTAATCCGGCCCGCGCCAGAAGCCGTTTTCCCTGGCATAGGCTTCGACCAGCTGCACCCGGGCCTCGTCGCGCCCGGTATTGCGCAGGTAGCGCAGGGTTTCGTCGTCGATCGGGAAAAAGCCGCAGGTGGCGCCGTATTCGGGGGCCATGTTGGCGATGGTCGCCCGGTCGGCCAGCGGCAGCGCATCCAGGCCGGGGCCGTAGAATTCGACGAATTTGCCGACCACGCCCTTGGCGCGCAGCATCTCGACGACCTTGAGCACCAGGTCGGTGCCGGTGGTGCCCTCGATCATCGCGCCGGTCAGCTTGAAGCCGACCACTTCGGGGATCAGCATCGAGATCGGCTGGCCCAGCATGGCGGCCTCGGCCTCGATCCCGCCGACGCCCCAGCCCAGCACCGCGGCGCCGTTGACCATGGTGGTGTGGCTGTCGGTGCCGACCAGCGTGTCGGGATAGGCCACGGTTTCACCGCTCTGGTCGGTATCGGTCCAGACGGTCTGGGCCAGGTATTCCAGGTTGACCTGGTGGCAGATGCCGGTGCCCGGCGGCACGACGCGGAAATTGTCGAAGGCCTTCTGGCCCCATTTCAGGAACTGGTAGCGTTCCATGTTGCGTTCGTATTCGCGGTCCACGTTCATCTGGAAGGCGCGGGGATTGCCGAATTCGTCGATCATCACCGAATGGTCGATCACCAGGTCGACCGGGTTCAACGGGTTGATCTGCTGGGCGTCACCGCCCAGGGCCACGATGCCGTCGCGCATAGCGGCCAGATCGACCACGGCCGGCACGCCGGTGAAATCCTGCATCAGCACGCGGGCCGGGCGATAGGCGATCTCGCGCGGGTTCTTGCCGCCCTTCGCGGCCCAGTCGGCGAAGGCGCGGATATCGTCGAGGCTGACGGTCTTGCCGTCCTCGAAACGCAGCATGTTCTCCAGCACCACCTTGAGTGCCGCGGGCAGGCGCGAGAAATCCCCCAGGCCGGCCTGTTCGGCGGCGGGGATCGAGTAATAGGCAAGCGTGGCGCCGCCGGCCGAAAGGCTGCGGCGGGTCTTGGCGCTGTCGTGTCCGACGGTGATGGGCATGGCTGTCCGTCCTTTGCTGCAAGGGGGTCTGGCGGTGCGCACGGGGCGACTCGGCGCGATGTATACATTGGTATGCATTCCCTGCCAAGGGGGCATGGCAGTCTGCGGATGCGCCGCCTGAATGCCACAACCGGGCGAATTGTAACAGGTCCATCGCGCAGCGTTGATTGGCCGCGGCGGGGGCGATCGTCTAGATCGGTCGAAGCACCGACGTATCTGCGGAGTTCCCATGCGCCCGACATCCCTCCTTGCCACCTGCCTGATCGCCCTCGGGATTGGCGGCGCCGCAATCGCCGAGGACGGGCCGGTCATCCTGGAACTCTATACCTCGCAGGGCTGTGCCAGCTGCCCGCCGGCGGATGCGATGCTGCGCGACCTGGCCGGGCGCGAGGATGTGATCGCCCTGGCGCTGCATGTCGATTACTGGGATTACATCGGCTGGGCCGACAGTTTCGCCGATCCGGCCTTTTCGAACCGCCAGAAATCCTATGCCGCGGTCGCCGGAGAGCGGACGGTCTATACCCCGCAGATCGTGATCGGCGGGCGGGATCATGTCGTCGGTGCCCGCCCGGGCGAGGTGTCGGCCCTGCTGGCGGCCCATGCGACGGTCGACAGCGGTGTCGACCTGGAGCTGGAGCGCGACGGGGCGAACCACGTGCGGCTGAGCGCGCGGACCCGCGCCGCCTTCGACCGGCCGGTGGTGGTGCAACTGGTGCGCTATGACCCCTACGAGGATGTCGCGATCCGGCGCGGCGAAAACGCCGGCCATACGTTCCGCTACATGAACATCGTGACCGACTGGCAGCGGGTCGGCGAATGGGACGGGCGCGCGTCGCTGGAGCTGCGCCTGCGCGCGCCGGGACCGCAGCCGGTGGTGGTGATCCTGCAGGAACAGGGGCCCGGCGTGGTGCTGGCCGCGGGGCGGCTGCGCTAGGCCGGCGCCGGGCGTCGCGGTCACTCGTCCTCCTCGTCGTCGGCGACCAGCTGGATTTCGCCGGTTTCGGCCAGGCGGCGGACGGCGGCGACGATGGTCGCCTGGGCCTCTTCCCCGTCGGTCCGGCGCACCTTGCCCTTTTCGGCGATCTCCTCGCGCAGGTTCTCGGCCATCCGGGACGAAATGTTGCCAAGGATGAATTCGGCGGTGCCGGCGGCCGGCCCGTCGCTGGCCATGGCATGGGCCAGGGCCAGGACCAGATCGGCATTGTCGACCTCGCGCAGGATCTTGGCGGTGTCCATCGGCACCAGCCGGTCGGGGATATCGGGGAAGGTGAAGATCGACTTGCGCACACCGTCGGCGAAATCGCGATCCTCTTCGTCCAGGGCGGCGAGCAGGGCGTCGCGGGTCGCCTGCTGGCTGGAATTGAGGATCGCGCCGACCCGGGCCGTGGGCGGCTGGGCAAAGGCGGCGGCGGCGCCCGAGGCATATTGGCGGGCGATGGCGCTGCCGATGCGATCGACGGCCTGGGGCGTGACCTCGGCGGTGCGCGAGATCGCGTAGGCGATCCGCCGGGCCCGGTCGCCGGGCAGCAGGGCCATGACCTGGGCGGCCTTGGCGGTCGGCAGCTTGGACATGATCACCGCCGCGACTTCGGCGGTTTCGGCCTGCATCGGGGCCAGCAGCTCATCGGCGGTCAGCGCCAGCACCTGTTTCCAGGGATCACCGCCCGACGCCTCTTCGCGCAGGCGCGCGGCGGCGGTGGGGCTGAGCTTGCCCTCGAGCGCGTCGAGTGCCGCACCGATGCCGCCGGGCCCGGCCAGGGCCAGGTTTTCCAGCGCCTCGGCGAATTCCTCGACCACGGCGTGGAGCGTGGCGCGGTCGATCGAACTCAGATGCCCGATTTCGCGCGTCAATTGCAGCTGCATCTCGTCCGGCAGGGTCGACAGCGACACCTGCCGCCCTTCGCTGAGCAGCAGCTGCACGATCATCGCGGCCTTGCGGCGACGATCCGGCGGGCGCGCCCCGGCGGGCACCAGGGCGGACAGGTCGGTATGGGCGGTCATGCGCGGCGGGGCCTTGGATCGGACATGGCCCGATGGAACACGGTTCCGGTAAAGGAAGCCTTAGCGCCGACCGACGGAAACGCTCAGCTGGAGGCGATCGGCACGCAGGTGCCGGTTTCCTCGTCCATCATGCTGCCTTCGGCGCAGCTCATGGCCTGGGTTTCGCTGCCATGCATCGAGCAATCGGCCAGCGCGGCGGTGCCGGTCACGAACAACGCGGCGATCGCGGCGGCAAGGGTCTTGAGCTTCATCTGGAACGCTCCTGTATCGATTGGGTGCATCCCGATGGTAGGTGCGGTTGACCCTTGGTCAAGGTTTTCCTGTCCGGGGATGGGTCATGGCGACCGATTGCCGATGCAATTCGTCGCGCAACCCGGCGCTCATGCCGTTTTCCGAGGCGGTTGCGTGATGCAGTTCTTCGAGCAGCGCGGTGAGCGTCTCGACCTCGGTCTCGGTGAATTCGCGATCGGCCCGGGCAAAGCTGGAAAAACTGCGGCTGCCGCCGGTTTCCGTGGCGATCGAGACGCCGTAGCGCAAGCCGTGGCGGGCGGCCTCGGGAAAGATGCCGGCCGGATCATTGTCCTTCAGGTCCGACCAGCGGACCACCCCGGTATTGTTGAAGCCCCAGTGAACCGTCGGGTCCGACATCACGTAGCCACGCTCGGAATAGATGTCGATCCAGCCCTCGGGATAGGTCTGCAGCAGGAAATCGGGCGCGGTGAAGCGGATGTGAAAGGCGATCGCGAAGCCCGTGGGGCTGAGTGATTCGATCCGTTTGAGCGCGTTCCTGATAGTATCGTATTCCGACATGCCCGGGACCTTGTGTTCGCTTTCCGGTTGCTGACCCTAGACTGTCACAGTAGAGAAAGCCATTGGTGTTTCACCATCTAGGTGGGTGTGGCTGCGTGGCATAGTGGGAAAACGGGTGAACCTGTCCTTCCGGACAGGGTAATGGATGGCATGATTGATGGCGACGGTCTGAACGAGCTGGCGCCCGGAGGCTATTATCTGGCGCTTCGGGTCGGCTTCGCGTTTCCGATGCTCGAGGTCAACGCCCTGCCGGAGCCTTGGGTCGAGCATTACACCCGCCACCGCTTCATGCTGAGCGACCCGGTGATTCGATGGGTCTATGGCAATACCGGCGCCACAAGATGGAGCGGGATCACGCTGGACGACCCGCTGCGCATCCTGTCCTGCGCGCGGACCTTCGGCTTGCGATACGGTGTCGCGGTGAGCCATTTCGACAGCGCCGATGCCGCCTTGCGGTCATTCGGATCCTTCGTGCGGGCGGACCGGGAATATACCGATGACGAATTGCACGCGCTGACCACGCTGGTGCGCAACCGCCATGTCGCGGCGAAACCCCCCGACACCCTGACCGAAGCCGAGCTGGAGGCGCTGGACATGGTGCGCCAGGGACTGCGGTTGAAGCAGATCGCCCATGCCGTCGGCGTGACCGAAGGCGCGATCAAGCAGCGGCTGAAGAACGCCAAGGGCAAGCTGAACGCCCAGACCAGCGCCCAGGCCGCCGCCCTGGCGTCGAAATTCGGTCTGATCTGACGTCACACGTTACAGGTGAGTCGTTGGCGCGGTTAACAACCCGACAATGTTTTGCGTAAATGGATTCACCATAAAGGAGAGTCCCTATGCAGAATATCACGTTTCAATTGTCCAATCTCCACCTCTACGGCCCGGCCTTCTTCGACTTCCTGCGACTGCGCAAACGGTTCTTCGTCGACGGGCTGGGCTGGGATATCCCGCACGACGCCGATCTGGAGATGGACCAGTACGACAACCCCACGGCGCATTATTCGCTTGTCCTGAGGAACGGCCAGGTGGTGGGCGGGGCGCGGACCACGCCCACGAATGCGCAATGGGGCAGCCATACCTACATGCTGCGCGACGCCTACGAGGGCAAGCTGGGGGATATCCCGCCCGAGGTGATGGTCGGCCATGTCGCGTCGCCCCGGGTCTGGGAATGCACCCGGCTGGTGATCAGCGACAGCCTGACCACCCAGGCCGAGCGCAGCGAATGCCTGTGGCTGATCGTCAACGGCCTGGTCCACGAGGCCGAGATGGGCGGCGCGGAGGAGATGATCTCGCTCTCGCCGCTCAGCCTGGTGCGGGCGCTGCGGCAGCTGGGCTTCGCCGCCAGCCGGATCGGCGAACCCTACAGGAACCGGGGCGACGGGCGGCGCTATGCGGTGCTGTCGATGCCGGCGCGGCCGGCGATCCCGGTGCCGGCGCTGGCCGCGGTCGCGGCGCGGGCAACGGCCACGGGCCCCGGCGCCGGGGCGCATCGCAGCCACCCGGCCCCGGTCCACGCCCCCGCGCTGTAGGGAGGCGAAAATCAGGCCGGCGGCGCCTGTCCAGCGGCGCCGGCCCCCCGCCTAGCAGGGGCCGAAGACCCGGGCAAAGATCGTGTCGACATGCTTGGTGTGATAGCCCATGTCGAATTGCGCGGTGATGCCGTCGGTGCCCAGGGCGGCGACCACATCCGCATCGGCCAGCAGCTGGTCACGGAAATCGACCCGCTCTTCCCAGACCTTCAGCGCGTTGCGCTGGACCATGGCATAGGCATCCTCGCGCGAGACACCGGCCTGGGTCAGGGCCAGCAGCACCCGTTGCGACATCACCAGGCCGGGAAACCGGTTCATGTTGTCCAGCATGGTGTCGGGAAAGATCAGCATCTTGTCGATCACGCCGGTCAGCCGCGCCAGGGCGAAATCCAGGGTGATCGTGGCATCGGGCCCGATGGCGCGCTCGACCGAGGAATGCGAGATGTCGCGTTCATGCCAGAGCGCGACATTCTCCAACGCCGGGATCACCGTCATCCGCACCAGCCGGGCCAGGCCGGTCAGGTTCTCGGTCAGGACCGGGTTCTTCTTGTGCGGCATGGCCGAGCTGCCCTTTTGCCCCATGGAAAAGAACTCGGCCCCTTCCAGCACCTCGGTGCGCTGCATGTGGCGGATCTCGATCGCGATGTTTTCGATGCTGCTGGCGATGACGCCGAGCGTGGCAAAGAACATCGCGTGCCGGTCGCGCGGGATCACCTGGGTGCTGATCGGTTCGGGGGTCAGGCCCAGCTTGGCGCAGACATGTTCTTCGACCGCCGGGTCGATATTGGCGAAGGTGCCGACGGCGCCGGAAATCGCGCCGGTGGCGATTTCGGCGCGCGCGGCGCGCAGGCGGGCCAGGTTGCGGTCCATTTCGGCGTAGAACCGGGCGAAGGTCAGGCCCATCGTGGTCGGTTCGGCGTGAATGCCATGCGAACGGCCGACGCGCAGGGTCATCCTGTGTTCGAAGGCGCGCTTTTTCAGCGCGGCCAGCAGGGCTTCCAGATCCTCGATCAGGATGTCGGCGGCGCGGGTCAGCTGCACGTTCAGGCAGGTGTCCAGAACGTCGGACGAGGTCATGCCCTGATGCACGAAGCGGGCCTCTTCGGCGCCCACATGTTCGGCCAGGTGGGTCAGGAAGGCGATGACGTCATGCTTGGTCACGGCCTCGATTTCGTCGATCCGGGCGACGTCGAAGTCGACGTCTTTCGCTTTCCAGACCGCGTCGGCATTCGCGCGCGGGATGACGCCCAGATCGGCCATGGCGTCGCAGGCATGGGCCTCGATCTCGAACCAGATGCGGAACTTGGTGGCGGGCGCCCAGAGGTCGGTCATCGCGGGGCGGGCATAGCGGGGGATCATCCTGTCGGTCCTTTCCTTGCGGCTGCGGGCGTCTTACGGAAGGCGCGGCGCGGCCTCAAGACCGCGCGGAGGAGGAAGCGATGATCGCAGCGGCGCGATTTGCCGGAGCCTGGCGGCTGGAGCGCGAGATCGAGGACCGGCTGGGCGGGCAGGTCCTGCGGGGCGAGGGCGTCGCGCGGTTCGACGGCATCGGGCCAGAGCTGCGCTACCACGAGGAACTGGTGCTGACGCTGCCGGGGGCCGCGGCGCCGGTGCGGGCGGAACGGCGCTATCTGTGGCGGTTCGGAGCGGGGCGCGTGGCGGTGTTCTTTGACGACGGGCTTCCGTTTCACGCGTTCGTCCCGGAGGGGCACGGCGCCGGCACGGATCATCCCTGCGGCGCGGATCTCTATCGCGTGGCCTATGATTTCAGCCGGTTTCCGGGCTGGCAGGCGGTCTGGACCGTGACCGGGCCGCGCAAGGACTATACCAGCCGGACCTCGTATCGGCCGGCCCCGTGACTTTGCAAATACGGCGCGCTGCGAAGGGTTGGATTTGCAAATTTGCGCAACGGCCCGATGGGTCCTGTCGCTGCCCCTTGCCATGGCGCGGGGGCTGGGGCAGGAAAGGGGAACGGATTTCACGGAGGGGCAGATGGCTCATGCGATGACGAACGGGGTTCTGGTCGAGGCGTTCGGCCCGCGCGGCGGCGCGGGTTTGCGGACCCGCCAGGCGGTGCTGGTTCTGGCCGGGATCGCCGCGCTGGTGCTGGCGGCGAAGATCCGGGTGCCGATGTGGCCGGTGCCGGCGACGCTGCAGACCCTGGCGGTGCTGATGATCGGCGCGACCTACGGGCTGCGGCTGGGCGTGGTGACGCTGCTGGGCTACCTGGCGCTGGGGGCGGGTTTCGCCGCCCATGCCACGCTGGTCGGCGGGGCGCCGGGCTGGACGCCCTTCACCGGCAGCGCCGCGGATCTGGCCTATTTCGCCGGCCCGACCATGGGCTACCTGGTGGGCTTCGTCGCCGCGGCGGCGGTGATGGGCGCGCTGGCGCGGCGCGGCTGGGACCGCAGCGCGGGCGGCATGGCCGGGGCGATGCTGATCGGCAATGCGGTGATCTATGCCTTCGGGCTGCCCTGGATGGCCTGGCTGTTCGCCGCCGACAAGGGCATGGCCTGGGTGATGCAATATGGCATGGGCAACTTCCTGGTCGGCGATGCGCTGAAACTCGCGGTCGCGGCGATGGTCGTGCCGGCCCTGTGGGCCTGGGTGAAGCGCGGCCGCTAACAGTCTGGAAATGTTGTAAAATCGAGACGGGCGCGGCCAGGGCCGCGCCCGTCGCCGTTTTCTGGCGCCCGGCGGCGGCGGAGGGCCGAGAGCCTATTCGGCCAGCGAGGTTTCGATCCGGTTCGCCCGTTCCAGCGTGCGGTGCACCGGGCATTTGTCGGCGATCTGCAGCAGACGGGCGCGCTGGTCGTCATCGAGGTCGCCGTCGAGGCGGATCACCCGGGTGAACCGGTCGATCTTGCCGCCCGGATCGGCGGCATCCGTGGCATGGGTCTTGGCGTGGCTGACATCGACCGACACGCCCTCCAGCGGCCAGCCCTTGCGGCGCGCATAGATCCGGATCGTCATCGAGGTGCAGGCCCCCAGCCCGGCGGCGAGCAGCCCGTAGGGCGAGGGCGCCTTGTCGGTGCCGCCCATGTCGGCCGGTTCATCGGCGGCCAGGACGTGCCGGCCGGCGCGGATATCCTGCAGGAACCCGTCGGCGGACACCTCGCTGACCCGGGTGACGCCTTCGGGGACGCCCTCGGAGGTGTCCGGATCGGCCAGGTCGACATAGCGGCCGGCCCAGGTGGCGATCAGGTCGGCGGCGTAATGGGCATCCTCGGCGCGGGTCAGCAGGTGGTCGGCATCGTCGAGGGTGACGAAACTTTTCGGATGGCGCGCGGCGAGAAAGATCTCGGAGGCGTTGTCGATCCCCACCACGTCGTCCCGCGGCCCGTGCAGCACCAGCAAAGCCGCGTTCAATCGCGAGATCGCGGGCGCCAGCGCGCCGGCGGCGATATCGTCGAGAAAGCCCTGGCTGATGCGGATGCGGCGCCCGGCCAGCTGCACCTCGGCCACGCCCTGTTCCCTGATCCGGGGCAGGTCCTCTTCGAAATGGCGGGTCAGGTGCCCGGGATCGAAAGGCGCGCCGATCGTGACCACCGCCTTGACCCCGTCCATCTGCGCCGCGGCCTTGAGCACCGCCGCCCCGCCCAGCGAATGACCGATCAGCAGCGACGGCGCCATGTCCATCGCCGTGAGCGCGGCGCAGGCGGCCTGCAGATCCTCGACGTTGCTGGTGAAGGAGGTGTTTTCGAATTCGCCCGCGGAATGGCCGAGGCCGGTGAAATCGAAACGCAAGACGGCAAAGCCGAGCGCGGTCAGCCGCTGGGCGATGCGCCGCGCCGCGGGGATGTCCTTGCCGCAGGTGAAGCAATGGGCGAACAGCGCCGTGGCGCGCGGCCGGCCCGGCGGCAGGTCGAGCCGGGCGGCAAGCCGGGCGCCGTCATGGCCGGGAAAGGAGAAACGATCGGTCGGCATGATATGGCCTTTCGGGACGGTATCGGCCTAGACTTGGCCCGGCAGCCCGGGCTTCGCAAGGGTCGGGCCGTGACGGTTTCGTGTTCGATGCGAGGGGGCGCAGATGCGTGGCATGGCGATTTGCCTGATGTTCGGGGGTGGCATGGCGGCGGCCGACATCACGGTCTACGAATGCGAGGCCCATGGCGACGGTCATTACGAGATCTCCGTGGACAGCGCCGCGCCGGACCGGGCCCAGGCGGTCTATGTTCCGGGCGGTGAATATGGCGAGGCCCCGATGGAATTTCCGCTTGAGGCCGTGCCGGTGGCGTCGGGTTTCGGCTATGCCGGGGATGACGTGCGGTTTCGCGGCAAGGGCATGGTCGAGGCGGAATTGACCGAGGGCGCGGTGCGGTTGCGCTGCCTGGCCGGCGGCTGGCCGGTGGGGCCGGTGCCGGCCGTGTCGTCCGGCGGCCGGCTGCGCGACGGGCCGGGGCTGGAGTTCCGGATCATCGACACCCTGGCGCCGGGCAGCGCGGTCGAGATCGTGCTGAACACCCGGCGCTTTCACGACGGCTACGAATGGCTGGAGCTGCGGCTGCCCGATGGCCGGTCCGGCTATCACTGGGGCGGGCTGGTCTGCCTGAGCGGCGCCTATCTGCCGGGCACCACCGGCCCGTGTCGAGCGATCCGGTGATCGCCGGGCTGGACCCCGACCAGATCGCCGCCGCCCGGGCCCGGCTGCCGGCGATGCGGCCGGTCGACGGGCCCTGGCTGCGCATCGACGCGGCCTATGGCGCGCAACTGGCCGAGAAGGCGCGGCTGCTGGCCGACCGGCGTGACGCGGTGCTGGCGCGCCTTGCGGGCAGTGCGGCGGCCGAGCAGGAAGCACTGACCGAGGTGCTGACCGGGCTGCGGGACATGCCGGGGTTCCACCGCACCGGTGCGGCGATGCGCTGTCCTGACGGGCGCGTCGTGCCGCTTGACGGGGATCCGCTGGCCACGATCGGCGCTTTGGTGCAGGAGGATGTCTGCCTGCTGGTCAAACGCGGGGCCGAGCATGTTCTGATCGCGGCGCTGCTGTGCTTTCCGGCCAGCTGGACGCTTGCCGAAAAGCTGGGCCGGCCGCTGGGGGCGATCCATGGGCCGGTCGCGTCCTATGACGACGGGATCGCGCGTCGGGTGCAGCGGCTGTTCGACGGGGTGCAGCCGGGCCGGCCGCTGTGGCGGGCCAATCTGCTGCGCTATGACGATCCGGCCCTGTTCCAGCCCCGGACCGAGGCCGATCCGCGCCCGGTCGGCGGGGCGCAGGCGCCCTGGTGGCGCAGCGAACGGCAGACGGTGGTGCGGCTGCCCGGGTCGGGTGCGGTCCTGTTCGCGATCCACACCAGCGTGGTGCCGATCGGTTAGCGCAGCACCAGAACCGCCGCGAAGATCGCCAGAACGGCGCCACCGACGGCAAGTCGCCGCGGCGTCACCAGGTCGAAGACCGACGACACGTCATCGCCGGTACCGGGTAGCGCCGGTCGCACGGGGTCGCGCCGGTGGGTTTCGCCCAGGGCGCCGGCTTCGAAGGCGGACAGGGGAACCCCCGTCGCGCGGTGAACGCCGAAGCTGGAGGTGCGTCCGGTCTGATCGGTCCTGTGCAACATCTTGCCATCATTCTACCCGTGATGACGCCGACGCTAGGGGCGCAATGTGACCGGATTGGGCCGGGGCGGGGGCCAAAGGAAGATGGTTGGCCGACGATGGCCGGCCCCGGCCCGGCCCGGAACCGGCCAATGAAAAGGGGCGCCCGAAGGCGCCCCGTTCCCTGGTCTCCGCAAGTGGATCAGCAGCTGTAATACATTTTGAATTCCACCGGGTGCGGGGTGTGCTCATAGGCATAGACCTCGTCCCACTTGAGCTCCATGTAGCCCTCGATCTGGTCCTTGGTGAAGACATCGCCGGCCAGCAGGAAGTCGTGATCGGCCTCCAGGCTTTCCAGTGCTTCGCGCAAGCTGGCGCAGACCGTCGGGATGCCGGCCAGTTCCTCGGGCGGCAGATCGTAGAGATCCTTGTCCGACGGCCCGCCCGGGTCGATCTTGTTCTTGATCCCGTCGAGACCGGCCATCAGCAGCGCGGCAAAGCACAGATAGGGGTTCGCCGACGGATCGGGGAAGCGGGCCTCGACGCGCTTGGCCTTTGGGCTTTCGGCCCAGGGGATCCGCACGCAGCCCGAGCGGTTGCGGGCCGAATAGGCGCGCAGCACCGGTGCTTCGAAGCCCGGGATCAGGCGCTTGTAGGAATTGGTGGAGGGGTTGGTGAAGGCGTTCAGCGTCTTGGCATGCTTGAGGATGCCGCCGATGAAATACAGCGCCTCCTGGGACAGGTCGGCATATTTGTCGCCGGCGAACAGAGGCTTGCCGTCTTTCCAGATCGACATGTTGACGTGCATCCCGGTGCCGTTGTCGCCGGCGATGGGTTTCGGCATGAAGGTCGCCGATTTGCCATAGGCCTGGGCGACGTTGTGGATGACATATTTGTATTTCTGCAGCTCGTCGGCCTGCTTGGTCAGCGTGCCGAAGATCAGGCCCAGTTCGTGCTGGCAGGAGGCCACCTCGTGGTGGTGCTTGTCGACATTCATGCCGATCCGCTTCATCGTCGACAGCATTTCCGAACGGATGTCCTGGCCATCGTCGATCGGGTTGACCGGGAAATAGCCGCCCTTGATGCCCGGGCGGTGGCCGGTATTGCCCATTTCGTATTCGGTATCGCTGTTCCAGGCCGCGTCCAGCGCGTCGACCTCGTAGGAGACCTTGTTCATGGCGACCGAGAACCGGACATCGTCGAACAGGAAGAACTCCGCCTCGGGGCCGAAATAGGCCGCGTCGCCGATGCCGGAGGCCTTCAGATAGGCCTCGGCCTTTTCGGCGGTCGCGCGCGGGTCGCGGTCATACATCTCGCCGGTATCGGGTTCATGGATCGTGCAATGCAGGCAGAGCGTCTTTTCGGCATAGAACGGGTCGATATAGGCGCTGCGCGGATCGGGGTTCAGCTTCATGTCGGACTGGTCGATCGACTTCCAGCCGGCGATCGACGAGCCGTCGAACATGAAGCCTTCTTCCAGGAAATCCTCGTCGACCTGATCGGCCATCACCGTCACGTGCTGCAGCTTGCCGCGCGGGTCGGTGAAGCGGATGTCGACATAGGCCACATCTTCGTCCGCGATCATTTTCAGAACGTCTGCGTTGTCCATATTTTCCCCTTGGATGTTGAGGGCGGCCCGGTATCGGCCGCCGGGAACGGGTTAAAGCGCGTCTTCGCCGGTCTCGCCGGTGCGGATCCGGATCGCCTGGGCGACGTCCGAGACGAAGATCTTGCCGTCGCCGATCTTGTCGGTCTTGGCCGCGCCGATGATCGCCTCGATGGCGGCGTCGACCAGGTCGTCGGCGATCACCATCTCGATCTTCACCTTGGGCAGGAAGTCGACCACGTATTCGGCGCCGCGATAAAGCTCGGTATGACCCTTCTGGCGGCCGAAGCCCTTGACCTCGAGCACGGAGAGCCCCTGGATGCCGGCCTCCTGCAGCGCTTCCTTCACCTCGTCGAGCTTGAAGGGCTTGATGATCGCCTCGATCTTTTTCATGGGCGCGACTCCTCCGGCCAAGCGTTCAAGGGGGTGAGACCACTTCTGGGGGGCGGCCTCAATCGGATAGGGTCGATGCTGGCAGGCCCGGCGGGCGATTCCAAGAGGGGCTGCCCAAAAATTGTGCAAAACGCCCGGGGCGTGGGCGGTTTTGAATCGCGAGAGGGCCTAATTGATGACCGAGCTGTTAACCGCTGCCCAGATGCGCGCCATCGAACAGGCGGCGATCACCTCGGGCGAGGTCACCGGGCTGGAGTTGATGGAGCGCGCAGGCGCGGGCGTCGTGGAGGCGGTGTTCGAGGAATGGCCGGACCTGGCGGCGGGGTCGTTCCGGGCCGTGGTCCTGTGCGGGCCGGGCAACAACGGCGGCGACGGGTTCGTGGTGGCCCGGCTCCTGAAGGAACGCGGCTGGGAGGTCGAGGTGTTCCTTTATGGCGACCCCGAGAGGCTGCCGCCGGATGCGCGGGTGAATCATGAGCGGTGGGTCGGGATCGGGGAGGTCGGTCAGCTTACCGACGATACCGCGTTCGATGCTTCCAATCCGCATCTTTGCATCGATGCGTTGTTCGGAACCGGTCTTGACCGTCCAATCGAGGCACTCGGCGGTGTCCTTGGAGGTCTGCATGGCCTTGCCCATTCTACGTCCGGGAACAAGGCCGGGGTCCGGGGAGCCTGCAAGGTTGTCGCAGTTGATCTTCCAAGCGGGCTTTGTTCCGACACCGGAAAGGCGTTCAAGAGGAGTGATAGGCGGCGTTCGGCGCATGATGCTGCATCGGCACATCTCGTCGTGACGTTTCACGCGATGAAACTGGGGCACATGCTGGCGGAGGGTCCACTGAATTGTGGAAAGGTCGTCGTCCATGACATCGGCCTTTCGAAGACGGGGTCCGGTAAGGGGACCATCGTGCAAGGCGTCTGCGGTTCAGCACGGCTGGAAAAGCACCATGCCGCGCACAAATACACCCACGGCCATGCCCTGATCCTCTCGGGTCCGTCGGGCAAAGGCGGGGCGGGGCGGCTGGCGGCGCGGGGGGCGCTCAGGATCGGGGCGGGGCTGGTTACGTTGGGCTGTCCGCCGGACGCGGTGCCCGAGAACGCGGCGCAGCTGAACGCGATCATGCTGGTGCCTGTTCATGATGCCGATGCGCTGGGCCGGGTGCTGGAGGATGCGCGGATCAACGCGCTCTGCCTCGGGCCGGGGATGGGGGGCGACAGGGCACGCGAGCTGGTGCCCGCAGCCCTGCGCGTCCCGGCCCCCGAGCCGGGACCTCGACCCGGAGGCCCCGGATCAGGTCCGGGGCGGGCTCCCGGATCAGGTCCGGGGCGGGCTCCCGGATCAGGTCCGGGGCGGGCTCCCGGATCAGGTCCGGGGCGGGCGGTGGTGCTCGATGCCGATGCGCTCACCGGCTTCGCGGACGATCCCGACACCTTGTTCGCCATCCTTCACGAAACCTGCGTCCTGACCCCTCATCACGGCGAATTCGCGCGCCTGTTTCCGGACATCGCCGAAAAACTCGCCGAACCGGCCACGACCGGCCCGGCCTATTCCAAGGTCGACGCGACCCGAGAGGCGGCGAAACGTGCGGGCTGCACGGTGTTGTTCAAAGGACCCGACACGGTGATCGCCAGCCCCGATGGCCGCGCCGCGATCAACAGCAGCCAGTATGACCGCGCCGCCCCCTGGATGGCCACGGCCGGGTCGGGTGACGTGCTGGCCGGCTTCGTCACCGGGCTGCTGGCCCGCGGTTTCGCCCCGCAAGACGCCGCCGCGACCGCCGCCTGGCTGCACACCGAATGCGCCCTCGGCTTCGGCCCCGGCCTGATCGCCGAGGATCTGCCCGAGGCACTGCCGAAGGTGTTCCGCCAACTCGGCCTTTAGGGCGGCTTTGGGCCGGAACTATCCCCGGGGGGGAATTCGCGACAGCGAAAAGGGGGGCGGACAGCCCCCCTGGATCAACAAACCCGGGTGCCGCAGGCCCTCAATGGGGAAAATGGGGCTCAGACCAGGTCCGAGGCGACCTCGAGCCCGTCGGCATAGACGATATGCGGGCGGTCGAAATCCAGCTCCCACAGGACCATCCGCCGCATCTCGACCTCGGCGACGAATTCGCCATCCACCAGCCGCTTGGCCGGGACAGTCGCCGCCTTGGCGCCGAACAGCGCCTCGGCGCGCCAGTCGCGGATATGGATCGGTGTGTCGGGGGCGACCAGGATGTCGCGGTCGGGGCGCGCATAGCCCAGCGAGCCGGCCTTGATCGCGATCGGGGCGACATGCACCTCGACCATGCGCAGGCCCCGCAGGACCGCGACGCCGCTGTCGCGGGTGATCACCTTGTCGCCCGGCGACAGGTGTTCGACCGGCAATTCGCCGTCCAGCGTGAGGATGGTGGTGCCGGCGGTCAGACCCTTGAGGCGGGTATCGACGGCGGTGGCGCCGTCGAAGGCTTCTTTCAATCCCAGGTGCATGGCGGTGCTCGCTCTTGCGTGTGTCCGAGAACATTTCTTGCCCCGGAATGTGGCAAGAAAAAGTTAGCACCGCGGCGAATGTGGTGTGATTGCGCGGCGACACCCGGGCAGGCACATGGCGTGTCGACCCCATCACTCCTGGAAAAGTCTTTCAAAACCGGCATTTGGGCGGCGCAGGTGCGACCCGGTCCGGCGCTGCTGCCGATTTCCCCTCGCCAGTGCCTGTGGGCTTTGCTAAGTGCCGGCCTGGCCCGGTGCGGCCGATCGCGGGTGTGGCGGAACTGGTAGACGCACCAGATTTAGGTTCTGGCGCCGCAAGGCGTGGGGGTTCGAGTCCCTCCACCCGCACCAATCAGGGGTCCGGCATCGCGCCGCACCAGCCCCCCGGGGCGGGCGCGGGCGGCGCTGGCCATGGCGAAAACCGCCTTGCACCCGGCCTTGGCGGCGCGTATCAGGCGGGCGATTTTGACCGCCGCGGACGCCTCCGCGGCTCCCATGCAATGGACAAGGACGACATGCAGGTCACCGAAACCCTGAACGACGGTCTCAAGCGCGGCTACGAGATTACCCTCACCGCTGCCGAGCTGGACCAGAAGGTCACCGAAAAACTGATCGAGGCCCAGCCCGAGATCGAGATGAAAGGCTTCCGCAAGGGCAAGGTGCCGTTGCCGCTGCTGAAAAAGCAGTTCGGCCAGCGTCTGCTGGGCGAGGCGATGCAGGACGCGATCGACGGCGCCATGAGCGCGCATCTGGAAAGCACCGGCGACCGGCCCGCGGCCCAGCCCGAGATGAAGATGACCAACGAGGACTGGAAAGAAGGCGACGACGTGGTCGTGGCCGTGTCCTATGAACGTCTGCCCGACGTGCCCGCGCTCGATTTCTCGGGGATCGAACTGGAGCGGCTGGTGGTCAAGGCCGACGAGGCCTCGGTCGAGGAGGCGCTGCGGAACCTGGCCGACAGCGCCCAGAATTTCGAGGATCGCAAGAAAGGCGCCAAGGCCAAGGACGGCGATCAGGTGGTGATCGATTTCGTCGGCAAGGTCGACGGCGAGCCCTTCGAGGGCGGCGCGGCCGAGGATTACCCGCTGGTGCTGGGCTCGAGCAGCTTCATCCCGGGCTTCGAAGACCAGCTGGTCGGGGTCAAGGCCGGCGAAGAGAAAGCCGTCGAGGTGTCCTTTCCCGACGAATACCAGGCCGAACACCTGGCCGGCAAGGCGGCGGTGTTCGACGTGACCGTGAAGGCGGTCAAGGAACCCAAGCCCGCGCCGATCGACGACGACCTGGCGACGAAGTTCGGGGTCGAGGATCTTGCGACGCTGAAAGACCAGATCGGCACCCAGCTGGAAGGCGAATTCACCGGCGCCGCCCGCGCGGTGGTCAAGCGCAAGCTGCTGGACAAGCTGGACGATATGGTCAGCTTCGAGCTGCCGCCCAGCCTGGTCGAGGCCGAGGCCAAGCAGATCGCCCACCAGCTGTGGCACGAGGACAATCCCGATGTCCAAGGCCATGACCACCCCGAGGTCGAGCCGACGGAGGAGCATGTGAAGCTGGCCGAGCGCCGGGTGAAACTGGGCCTGTTCCTGGCCGAGGTCGGCCAGAAGGCCGAGGTGACGGTGTCGGATGCCGAATTCACCCAGGCGGTGATGAACCAGGCCCGGCAATATCGCGGGCAGGAGCGGCAATTCTTCGAATTCGTCCAGCAGAACGCGCAGATGCAACAGCAGATCCGCGCGCCCCTGTTCGAGGAAAAGGTCGTCGATCACATCATCGAACAGGCCAAGGTCAGCGACAAGGAAGTCGGCAAGGACGACCTGCAGAAGGCCGTCGAGGCGCTGGAAGAGGAATAGGCCGAACCGGCCGATCGATCCGACGGGCCGCGCCGTATATCGGGGCGGCCCGTTCGCATTGTGACGCTTTTGGCGCGGCAAGTGCCGGAGGGCCGTGTTTTGGCCCTACGATCGCCGCAACCGTTGATCTAGGATTCCTTGGCAAGACAAGATGTCAAAGGGAACCAGATGAAGACGTTCGTATGTTCGATGATCGCCGGGGCGGGCCTGTTCGCCGCGACCCAGGCCGTGGCCTGCCCGGATTGGCGGCTGAGCCCCACCTACGGGGAATACTCGATGTCGGCCGCGCAGATGCGGTCGCCCCAGGGCCTGAGCCTGACCGCCGGCGGCGATCAGTACGTCTGGAATTGTCCGAACGTCGATCCGCAGACCGACCGCGGGGCGGGGTATTTCACCAGCGCGCCCGATGCGCGTTTCTTCCTGAGCGGGCTGGAGGGCAACCGGTTGCGGATCGAGGTGCAAAGCGCGTGCGACAGCGCGTTGCTGATCAATACCGGCACCGCGACCTGGTATTACGACGATGACGATGCCGGGAATCTGGACCCGATGATCACCCTGACCCGGCCGGTCAGCGGCCAGATCGATGTCTGGGTCGGCACCTATGACGGTCAGTATTGCGACGCGGTGCTGAACCTGCAGGTCTATTGAGCGCGACCGGGCGCGTGGCCGGCCAGGTCACGCGGCCGAGCGTTGCCCCGTCGTCGCCGGGTCGGTCGCGTCCACCCGGAAGACGGATACGTCCTGTTCCAGCCGGTCGGATTGCGTGCCCAGGGCGCGGGTTTCTTCGGTGGTCTGCTGCACCATGCCGGCATTCTGCTGGGTGACGCTGTCCAGCTGGGCGACCGCGCGGTTGATTTCGCTCAGCGTGGTTGCCTGTTCACCAAGGCCCGAGCTGATGCCGCGTATCCCGTCCGAGATCGTCGCGACCTGGGTGAAGACCCGGTCAAGCTCGTCTCCGGCATCCGAGACCAGGCGCACGCCCTGGCCGACATGATCGGCGCTTTGCTGGATCAATCCTTTGATATCGCTGGCGGAATCCGAGGTGCGTTGGGCCAGCGCCCGGACTTCGGAGGCGACGACGGCAAAGCCCTTGCCGGCCTCTCCGGCGCGGGCGGCCTCGACCCCGGCGTTGAGCGCCAGCAGGTTGGTCTGGAAGGCGATGTCGTCGATCACACCGATGATGTTGGAGATATGTTCGGAACTGTCACGGATCCGTTCCATCGCCTGAATGACGGTTTCGACCAGCTGCCGGCTGCCTTCGGTCACGCTGCGGGTTTCGTCGGCCGCCGCGTCGATTTCGCGGGCGTGATCGGCCGTTGTCGTGGCATTGGCGGTCAGTTCCTCGACCGCGGCGGCGGTCTGTTCCAGGGTCGCCGCCTGGGTTTCGGTTCGGGTGGCCAGATCCTGCGAGGCGGTGGTGATCTTGCGGGCGGCGGTGTTGATCTCGCGGGCCGTGGTGCGGACATTGGCGACCAGCGCGCAGAGATGATCGAGGCTGGCGTTGAATTGCCGGCCGAGCGGGGCCAGGTCGCGCACCGGGGTGTCGGGGATGCGGTGGGTGAGGTTCAGGTCCGCCAGCTGCGCCAGACCGTCCGCAAGCTCGTCGATCGCGCGTTGCCGGTCGGTGATTTCGGTGGCGACCTTGACGACCCGTTCGACGCGCCCCTCGTTGTCGATCACCGCGGCATAGGTGGCCTGGATCCAGATCGTTTCGCCGCCCTTGGTGACGCGGGGAAACTGGTCGGTGAAGCTTTCCCCGTCGCGCAGACGTTGCCAGAACCGTGCATAGGTATCGGTGACGGTGAATTCGGGGTCGACGAAGATCGAATGATGTTTCCCCTGCACCTCCTCCTCGGTGTATCCCAGCGCGGCGAGGAAATTGTCGTTGGCGGTCAGGATCGTGCCATCGGGCGTGAAATGGATCACCGCCTGGGTGTCCATCACCATGCGCAACAAGGCGTCTTCCTCGGTCGAACGGGAGGCAGGGGCGGCGGGGCGGCGAAACAATGGCATGACAACTCCTGAAACGGGTGGCGTCGGGCAGCGCGCGGCGTCGTTGTGTCAGGACCGGGCTAAGATTCCGTAAAGGGCTCTGGCCCGGGAGCGCTGCGTTCCGGGGGCCGGCGGCTCGCACGAAAAGGGCCGCACCCGAAGGCGCGGCCCTGTCGCATGCGGGATGGTCCGTCGATCAGGCGTCGTCGGTGTCGGCCCGGGCCGCGGCGCGGTCTTCGGGGGTTTCGACCAGGTCGCCGTCGTCCATGCCGGCGGCGCCGATATCGTCGAACAATTCCTGGATCTCGAATTCCGCCGCGGCTTCCTCTTCGGCGGCCAGTTCCTGGATCGACTTGCCGGAGGCCTGCAGTTCGGCCTCTTCGGTCGAGCGGGCGACGTTCAGGGTGATCGTCACCTCGACCTCGGGGTGCAGGATCACGGTGACGTCATGCAGGCCGAGGTCCTTGATCGGGCCGGACAGGGCGATCTGTTTCTTGTCGATCGAGAATCCGGCCGCGGTGGCCGCGTCGGCGGCGTCGCGCGGGGTCACCGAGCCATAAAGCGCACCGCCGTCGGAGGCGGAGCGAATCACGACGAATTTCTGCCCGTCGAGCTGTTCGCCCAGGGATTCGGCTTCCTTGCGGGTTTCCAGGTTGCGCGCTTCGAGCTGCGCCTTCTGGGTTTCGAAGGCCTTCAGGTTGGCCGCATTGGCGCGCAACGCCTTGCCCTGGGGCAGCAGGAAGTTGCGGGCATAGCCTTCCTTGACCGAGACGACTTCGCCCATCTGGCCCAGCTTGGCCACGCGTTCGAGAAGGATGATTTCCATGTCTATGGCTCCTTACTTCACGGCGTAGGGCAGCAGCGCCAGAAAGCGCGCGCGCTTGATCGCGCGGGCCAGCTTGCGCTGGTTCTTGGCGCCGACGGCGGTGATGCGGGACGGCACGATCTTGCCGCGCTCCGAGATGTAGCGCTGCAGAAGCCGCACGTCCTTGTAGTCGATGGTCGGCGCGCCGTCGCCCTCGAACGGGTCGGTCTTGCGGCGGCGGAAAAATGGTTTGGCTGCCATGGCTTTGAGTCCTTTCGCTTTTTCGGTCAGTTGCGGTCGCGGCGACGGCTGTCGCGTTCGTCGCGCTTCTGCATCTGGACCGAGGGGCCGTCCTCGTGGGCGTCGACCTTGATGGTCATCACGCGCATGACATCGTCATGCAGGCGCATGAGGCGCTCCATCTCCTGGACCGCCGGCGCGGGCGCGTCGGTGCGCAGGAAGGCGTAGTGGCCCTTGCGGTTCTTGTTGATCTTGTAGGCCATGGTCTTGACGCCCCAGTATTCCTGGTCGACGAGCTTGCCGCCGTTGTCGGCAAGAACGGTCCCGAAATGTTCGATGAGGCTTTCGGCCTGCGCGTTGGACAGGTCCTGACGCGCGATGAATACATGCTCGTACAGCGGCATGCCTACTCCATTTCTGTCGCGGCGCATTTCAACGGGCGGGGGGAGGCCCCTTCCGCTCCCCACCCACGAGAGACTGCGCGGTTCATGTGATCTGCGCGGAAGGATGGGGCCTTATACAGGCTTCGCGCAGCGGTTCAAGCCCCGCCGGCCGGGCGTCGCCGCGCTGCGGCACGGGCGTTCAATCGCCGCGGAGGCGCCGCATTCCCGCCCGGATTGGCGCTCATGGTTAACGAAGGCTTAACCATGACACGCCGAGGAGGCCGATCCATGACCATCGCCGCGAAATTCGACACCGCCACGGCGGCCCCGTCCCATGCCGGGTTCGGCACTGGCGCCGAAGCGGCGGTATCGCCGGTCCGCGACAGGTATTGGGGGTTCACGGTCGCCCCGCTGATCCAGATCGACGCGACCGAGCTTGTGCTGCGCGGCGTGGCTCTGCTGGTCGGCGGCGCGGCGGCCCTGGCCGGCCTGGGCCTCTGGCTGGTGCCCGCGGTCGTCTTTGCCGGCCCGGCGCTGGGGATCAAGATGCTCGGCTCCGTCGGGCTGGCGATGATCGCGGCGCTGCTGTTGCGTCAGGGCGTGCGCGGGCGCGCGGTGCATCTGGAGGTCGATACCCGCCTGGGCGAATTGCGCGAGGTGGTGACCCACATGACCGGCCGGACCGAGGTCCTGTCGGTGCATGGCGTCGATACCGTGACCGGGATCGAGATGGTCCAGGCGACCGACGGCGCGCCACGGGCGCAATTGCAGATCACGGTGGAGTCCGGCGCGCGGCTGGTCGCCGGCGAAGGCGCGCCCTTCGCCCTGGCCGCATTGCAGCGCCGGCTGGAGACCGCCCTGGGCCGCGACACGGCCGTCGAAAGCGCCGCGGCGCGCTACTTTGCCGGCTGGTCGGCCTGAACGATCCCGACCCGCCCCGCGATCCGAAGGCCGCCCCCCCGGGCGGCTTTCTTGCCTTGCGCCCCCGGAACGCGCTAAGGGGCGGCAACGTTCACAGGACCAGCGGCGGGGGTTTCATGCGCGCATTCGTTTTCCCGGGGCAGGGTGCCCAGACCATCGGCATGGGCCAGGACCTGGCCCGACGCTGGCCCGAGGCGAAAGCGGTCTTCGACGCGGTCGACGCGGCCCTGGGCGAGAACCTGTCGCAGCTGATCTGGGAGGGCGATGCCGCGGCGCTGACCCTGACCGAGAATGCGCAGCCGGCGCTGATGGCGACCTCGATGGCGGCGATGGCGGCGCTGCGGGCCGAGGGGGTTGGCGTGGAGGCGGCCGGCTTTGTCGCGGGGCATTCGCTGGGCGAATATTCCGCGCTGTGCGCCGCCGGCGTGTTTAGCCTGGCCGATACGGCGCGGCTGCTGCGGATCCGGGGCCGGGCGATGCAGGCGGCGGTGCCGGTCGGGCAGGGGGCGATGGCGGCGCTGCTGGGGCTGGACCTGGACGGTGCGCGCAAGGTGGCCGAGGCCGCGGCCCAGGGCGAGGTCTGCGCGGCCGCCAATGACAACGATCCGGGCCAGGTGGTGATCTCGGGGCACACGGCGGCGGTGGAGCGCGCGGTCGGGATCGCCAGGGAGGCCGGCGCGAAACGCGCGGTGCTGTTGCCGGTGAGCGCGCCGTTCCATTGCGCCCTGATGCAGCCCGCCGCCGCGGCGATGGCCGAGGCCCTGGCCGAGGTGACGATGCAGCCCCCCGCCGTGCCGCTGGTGGCCAATGTGCAGGCCGAAGCGGTGCAGGACCCGGAGCGGATCCGCGCCTTGCTGGTGGCCCAGGTCACCGGCGCGGTGCGCTGGCGCGAGAGCGTGGCCTGGATGGTCGGCCAGGGTGTGACCGAGTTCTGGGAAATCGGCGCCGGCAAGGCGCTGTCGGGCATGATCCGGCGGATCGAGCGCGCGGCGGCGACGCGCCAGGTCGGCACCCCCGACGAGGTCACGGCGGCGGTGGCGGGCGCCGTCGGTTGAAGGCGCGCAAGAATTTTACGTAAAATTCTTGCGCGGCCGCGGGAATGGAATGCGGGCCGCTTGCGGGCAGTCGCGGACAGGGAGATGAGAAACATGTTTGATCTGAGCGGAAAATGCGCGCTTGTGACCGGCGCTTCGGGCGGGATCGGCGGGGCCATCGCCGCCGCATTGCATGGCGCGGGCGCGACCGTGGCGCTGAGCGGCACGCGGGTCGAGCCGCTGCAGGCGCTGGCGGCCGAGCTGGGCGAGCGGGCCCATGTGCTGCCCTGCAACCTGTCGGACCGGGCCGAGGTCGACGCGCTGGTCGGCCGTGCCGCCGAGGCGATGGGCGCGGTCGATATCCTGGTCAACAATGCCGGCATCACCCGCGACAACATCTTCATGCGGATGTCGGACGCGGAATGGGACGCGGTGCTGGAGGTCAACCTGACCTCGACCATGCGGCTGTGCAAGGCGGCGATCCGGCCGATGATGAAGGCGCGCTGGGGGCGGATCGTCAATATCGGCTCGATCGTCGGGGCGACGGGCAATCCGGGCCAGGCGAATTACGCCGCCGCCAAGGCCGGGATGGTGGGGATGTCGAAATCGATCGCCTACGAGGTGGCCAGCCGGGGCATCACCGTCAATTGCGTCGCGCCGGGCTTTATCGCCACCGCGATGACCGACAAGCTGACCGAGGAACAGAAAGAGCGGATCAACGCCCAGATCCCCGCCGCGCGCATGGGCAGCCCCGACGAGATCGCGGCGGCCGTGCTCTATCTGGCCAGCCCCGAGGCGGCCTATGTGACCGGTGCGACGCTGCATGTGAACGGCGGGATGGCGATGCTGTGACGGCGCCGCGGGGCGGCCGGTGAAAGCGTTTGCCTTGACCGGATTCTCTGCTATAGGCCCCCAGACGGATTTGGCGGGGCGGTTTCGCCCCGTCGCAAAACGGCCTGAGCAGGGCCGATCATCGCCCCCGGAGGGCAACCCATCCAAGGGGCGACCGAAAGCCCCGACAGGAAGTGAGGAACAGACATGAGCGACGTCGCTGATCGCGTGCGCAAGATCGTGGTGGAACACCTCGGCGTGGAAGAAGACAAGGTCGTCGAAAGCGCGTCCTTCATCGACGACCTCGGCGCCGACAGCCTGGACACGGTCGAGCTGGTGATGGCCTTCGAAGAGGAATTCGGCATCGAGATCCCCGATGACGCGGCCGAGACCATCCAGACCTTCGGCGATGCGGTGAAGTTCATCTCGGACGCGCAATAAGCGCTGTCGCCGGGAACGGAAACGGGGCGGTCCTGACGGGCCGCCCTTTTGTTTTGCGGGGCCGGGGATCACGTCGATCGGCGCCCGCACCGGTGCCGCGGGCCGCGACCGGGCGGGCGGCCTCCCTGGTCGGAGACCGGACGCCACCCGCAGGGTCGTGCCGATCGCCGAAACCGCGGGGGTCCCGAGCCGGGCGACGGTCCACCGCGCGGCCCGGCACGCCCATGGGCAAGGCCCCGCCGCCGATCGGCAGGCGTCGGCCGAGGGGTGGGGCGGCACGGGCGCGTGATGCGCATGGACTTGCCCCTGCGGCCCGCTGCGGGGTATCAGGGCCTTCAATATCGACGAAACGAGGTGAGGGCGGAAGATGCGGCGTGTCGTGGTAACGGGGCTGGGGCTCGTGACTCCTCTGGCCGATGGGGTCGAGGCCAGCTGGAGCCGGCTTCTGGCCGGGCAATCGGGCGGCGGGCCGATCACCGGGTTCGACCCCGAAGGGTTGGCCACGACCTATGCCTGCGAAGTGCCGCGCGGCGATGGCAGTGACGGCACCTTCGATGCCGATGCCTATATGGAGCCCAAGGAACAGCGCAAGGTCGACACCTTCATCCTGTTCGGCATGGCCGCCGCCGAGCAGGCGGTGAAGGATGCCGGCTGGATGCCCACCGACACCGAGGCGCTGGAGCGCACCGGAGTGCTGATCGGATCGGGCATCGGGGGGCTGAATTCGATCGCCAACACCGCGGTTCTGATGGAGGAAAAGGGCCCCCGCCGGGTCAGCCCGTTCTTCGTGCCGGGCGCGCTGATCAACCTGATCTCGGGGCAGGTGCAGATCCGTTACGGCTTTCGCGGGCCGAACCATTCGGTGGTCACCGCCTGTTCGACCGGCGCCCATGCGATCGGCGACGCGGCGCGGCTGATCCAGCATGGCGATGCCGACGTGATGATCGCCGGCGGCGCCGAGGCGGCGATCTGCAAGATCGGGATCGCCGGGTTCAACGCCTGCAAGGCGCTGTCGACCAAGCGCGCGCATGAACCCGACAAGGCCAGCCGGCCCTATGATGCGGATCGCGACGGTTTCGTGATGGGCGAGGGCGCGGGCATCGTGGTCCTGGAGGATCACGACCACGCCAAGGCCCGCGGCGCGAAGATCTATGCCGAGGTCAAGGGCTACGGGATGTCGGGCGATGCCTATCACATCACCGCGCCGTCCGAGGATGGCGAAGGCGGCGAGCGGTCGATGCGCGCGGCGCTGCGCAATGCCGGGCTGGCGGCCACGGATATCGACTATATCAACGCCCATGGCACCAGCACCATGGCCGACACGATCGAGTTGAAGGCGGTCGAGCGGCTGCTGGGCGATCATGCCGGCAATGTGACGATGTCGTCGACCAAGTCGTCGACCGGGCACCTGCTGGGCGCGGCCGGGGCGATCGAGGCGATCTTTTCGATCCTGGCGATCCGCGACCAGGTCGCGCCGCCGACGATCAACCTGGACGACCCGGCGGTCGAGACCCCGATCGACCTGGCGCCGAACGCCCGGCGCGACCGCGCGATCCGCTACGCGCTGTCGAATTCCTTCGGCTTCGGCGGCACCAATGCGAGCGTGATCTTCGGAAAGGTCGACTAGATGTGGCGACACATCGCCGCCAATGCGCTGAGCTTGTTGATCGTCGTGCTGTTCCTGGCCGGTGGGCTGGTCGTCTGGGGCAGCAATGAATACCGTGCCGAGGGGCCGCTGGGGGCGCCGATCTGCCTGCAGGTGCCGCGCGGCGCCTCGATGGGCGGCGTCAGCGAGGACCTGGTGAGCCGCGGCGCGGTGTCCTCGGACACGCTGTTCCGGATCGGCGCGGATTATGCCGGCAAGACCGGCGATCTGAAGGCCGGCGCCTTCCTGGTGCCGGCGGGGGCGTCGATGGAGCAGATCGTCGATATCGTGACCCGCGGCGGGGCCAGCACCTGCGGCACCGAGGTGGTCTATCGCGTCGGCGTCACCCGGACCCTGGTCGATGTGCGCGAGCTTGACCCGGCCTCGGGCGATTACGTGCAGCTGGCGCGGTTCGAACGCGGCGAAGAGCCCCCGGCGGAGTATCTGCAGGTGTCCGAGGCTGCCGATACGCAATTTCTGGCCATCGTCGCGCCGGGCGTGACCAGCTGGACCGTGGTGCAGGAGCTGAACGCGATCCCGCAGCTGGCGCCCAATGACGGCACGGTGCCGCCCGAAGGCGCGCTGGCCCCGGCCGATTATGCCTTTCAGCCGGGCGATGCGGCGCAGGATATCCTGGACCGGATGGTCGCGGCGCAGGACCGGATCCTGGCCGCGGCCTGGGACACCCGCGCCGCGGGGCTGCCCTACGAGACGCCGCAAGAGGCGCTGATCATGGCCTCGATCGTGGAAAAGGAAACCGGCCTGGCCGAAGAGCGGGGCCGGGTCGCCAGCGTCTTTGTCAACCGGTTGAACCAGGGGATCAAGCTGCAGACCGACCCGACGGTGGTCTATGGCATCACCCTGGGCGAGGGCAATCTGGGCCGCGGCCTGCGCCAGTCCGAGCTGCGCGCGGCGACGGCCTACAACACCTATGTCATCGACGGGTTGCCGCCGACCCCGATCGCCAATCCGGGCCGCGACGCGATCGAGGCGGCGCTGAACCCCGACGCCACCGAGTTCCTGTTCTTCGTCGCCGCGACGCTGGACCCGGCCGATGGCCACATCTTTGCCGAGACCTATGACCAGCACCGGGTCAACGTGGAGGCCTACCGCGCGCTGGAGGCCGAGGCGGCGGCCAGCGGCAACTGACCCGTTGCGCGGGTATCGAACGCTAACGCTTTGGCAATATTTGACTTTTCGGGCGTTGCGCGGTAGGTAGGGCGCAGACTGGACGACATGTGCAAGGCCTCGTGCCCTCTGCGGAGGGGCGGGGCCTTGGCGTGTCTGCGCTTCGGGCGGAGCCAACCGAGCGGGGATCATCCCACATGACCAACCAACGCGACGGCCTGGCCGTCGATCAGGAAACGGCCGCTGAACGTATCGAGGAGGTTAGGCGGCTCAATCGAAACATCGTCAAGACCCTGGACGCCGTGCTCGACCTCATCGAGCAGGGCGATTTCAAGGACATCGCCTTGCTGCCCAAACAGATGACGCAGCTGAACGAGGTCATTGGCCGGGTCCAGAAACTGGAGGCAGAGTACGATGACAGGCATGGGTCCGGATTGCGGACCACGGATATCGACGTCGAGCGCATGCGATCTGAGATCGGGTGCCGACTCGGTCGCCTTCGCCGATGCGGATCTGCGCGAGGCGTTCCTTGACAGCCTCGAGGCAGAGCACCTGCGGGCCTTGCCCTGGCTCTTCGAGTTCTGGGCCTTGCCGCATCAATTGCCCCCGACGGGGGATTGGCGGACCTGGGTGATCCTGGGGGGGCGCGGGGCAGGCAAGACCCGCGCCGGCGCCGAATGGGTCCGGTCACAGGTGGAGGGGTCGCGTCCGCGCGACCCCGGCCGCGCCCGCCGGGTCGCCCTGGTGGGCGAGACCCACGACCAGGCGCGCGAGGTGATGGTGTTCGGCGATAGCGGCCTGATGGCCTGTTCGCCGCCCGATCGCAAACCGGTCTGGTCCGCCGGCCGCAAGGTGCTGACCTGGCCGAACGGGGCCGAGGCGCATGTGATTTCGGCCCATGACCCCGAGGCGCTGCGCGGCCCGCAGTTCGACCTGGCCTGGGCCGACGAACTGGCCAAGTGGAAACGCGGGGCCGAGACCTGGGACATGCTGCAGATGGGGCTGCGCCTGGGCGAGGATCCGCGCGCCTGCGTGACGACAACGCCGCGCAACGTGGCGGTTCTGAAAGACCTGCTGGCCCGGCCCACGACGGTGATGACCCATGCCCCGACCGAGGCCAACCGGGCCTATCTGGCGCCGGGGTTCCTGGCCGAGATCGAGGCCCGCTATGGCGGCACCCGGCTGGGCCGACAGGAGCTGGAGGGCGTGCTGTTGTCGGATGTCGAGGGCGCGCTGTGGACCGGACCCGCGCTGGAGGCGGCGCGGGTGAGCGACCTGCCCGAGCTGGACCGGATCGTCGTCGCGGTCGATCCGCCGGCCGGGGTGGGGGCGGATGAATGCGGCATCGTGGTGGCCGGTGCGGTGACGCGCGGCCCGGTGCCCGAGTGGCGCGCCTATGTGCTGGAGGATGCCAGCGTGACCGGCGCCACCCCGACCGAATGGGCCGCCGCGGCCTTGCGCGCGCTGGAGCGTCATGGCGGCGAGCGGCTGGTGGCCGAGGTCAACCAGGGCGGCGCGATGGTCGAGACGATCCTGCGCCAGCTTGACCCGGCTGTACCCTACCGCGCGGTCCGGGCGAGCCGGGGCAAGGTCGCCCGGGCCGAACCGGTGGCGGCACTTTATGAACAGGGGCGGGTGTTCCACGCCCGGGGCCTGGGCGCGCTGGAGGACCAGATGTGCCAGATGACCGCACAGGGTTTTGCGGGCGGCGGATCGCCCGACCGGGTCGATGCGCTGGTCTGGGCACTGACCGACCTGGTGCTGGAGCCGGCGGCGCGTTGGCGGGCGCCCCGGATGCGGGTGATCGGCGGCTAGGCCGGGTGGGCCCGGTCCCGGGCTTGACCCGGGACCTCGACGGCAGAGGCCCCGGGTCAGGCCCGGGGCGCGCAGCACCCGGATGCAGGTGCAGGACTCCTGATCGGGGGTGGGGCGGCGATCGGCCGGGCCGCCCCCGTTTTCGTTTCGGCCCGTTGCGCGGTCACCGAACGCCCGCTTTCCCGCCCGTTCAGCATTGTCGGCGATTGTCCCCCTCGACGGATCGGACACCGCCGCACAAGGCGCGGCAGGCACGAGGAGAGCGGGATGTTTGACTTTCTCAGGCGCGGCGAGACCCAGGGCGTAACCGAGGTGCCCGAGGCCAAGGCCTCGGCCGCCGGCAAGGTGGCGGCGCTGGGCAGCGCGGGCCGGGTGGCCTGGAGCCCGCGCGACGCGGTGTCGCTGACCCGCCAGGGCTTTGTCGGCAACCCGGTGGGGTTTCGCGCGGTCAAGCTGATCGCCGAGGCCGCCGCCGCGCTGCCGCTGGTGCTGCAGGACGCCGAACGGCGCTATGACACCCATCCGGTGCTGGGCCTGATCGCGCGGCCGAACCCCGCCCAGGGCCGGGCCGAGCTGATCGAGGCGCTGGTGGGCCAGCTGCTGCTGACCGGCAACGGCTATGTCGAGGCGGTGGGCACCGGCGCTGCCTTGCCGGTGGAGCTGCATGTGCTGCGCTCGGACCGGGTGTCGCTGGTCCCCGGCCCCGACGGCTGGCCGGCCGCCTATGATTACAACGTCGGCGGGCGCAAGCACCGTTTTGCGGTGGGGGAGGGTGCGTCGCCGATCTGCCATGTGCGCAGTTTCCATCCCCAGGACGACCATTACGGGTTGTCGCCGCTGCAGCCGGCGGCGGCGGCGGTCGATGTCCACAACGCCGCTTCGGCCTGGTCGAAGGCGCTGCTGGACAATGCCGCGCGGCCCTCGGGGGCGATCATCTATCGCGGCGCGGACGGGCAGGGGCAGCTGAGCGCCGATCAATACGACCGGTTGCTGGACGAGTTGGCGACCCAGCACCAGGGCGCGCGCAATGCCGGCCGGCCGATGCTGCTGGAAGGGGGTTTGGACTGGAAGCCGATGGGGTTCAGCCCCTCGGACATGGAATTCCTCAAGACCAAGGAGGCCGCGGCGCGCGAGATCGCCATCGCCTTTGGCGTGCCGCCGATGCTGCTGGGGATCCCCGGGGATGCGACCTATGCCAATTACCAGGAGGCCAACCGCGCCTTCTACCGGCTGACGGTGCTGCCGCTGATCGCCCGGGTCGCCGGGGCGCTGGGCCAGTGGCTGAGCGATTTCACCGGCGCGGCGGCCGAGCTGAAACCGGACCTGGACCAGGTCGCCGCCCTGGCCCCCGAGCGCGAGGCGCTGTGGCGCCGGATCGGCGATGCGTCCTTCCTGAGCGACGCCGAAAAGCGCGCCCTGCTGGGCCTGCCGCCGCTGGAGCTGGGCGATGAATGAGCCGCGCCCGCAATTCGACTGCGCGCCGGGGCTGCGGCTGCAGGCGGCCGAGCAACTCGCGGCGCTGCAATTCAGCCAGCTGCGCACGCATATGGAGCGGCTCGAGGAAATGATGGAACGGCTCGAGCGGCGGCTTTGGCTGGCGGTCTACGGGGTGGTGGGCGTGATCCTGGCCCAGGCCTTTCAGTCGATCCTGCAAGCCGCGCCGTGAAAAGGAGAACGGATATGCTGGAACACAAGTACTGCCGGTTGGGCGGCGGAATGACCGTCGAGGGCGGCACCGAAATTTCGGGCTATGCCTCGCTGTTCGGCGCGGCCGACCAGGGCGGCGACGTGGTCGAGGCGGGGGCTTATGGTCTGTCGCTGAAGCGGCTGGCCGAGGGCGGGGGCCGGGTCAAGATGCTGTGGCAGCACGACCCGGCCCAGCCGATCGGCGTCTGGGACGAGGTGCGCGAGGATGCCCGCGGCCTTTGGGTCAAGGGCCGGATCCTGACCGATATCGGCAAGGGCCGCGAGGCGGCGGCGCTGATCGCGGCGGGGGCCATCGACGGGCTGTCGATCGGCTATCGCACGGTCAAGGCCCGCAAGGACGAGGCCGGCAAGCGCCGGTTGTCGGAGCTGGAGCTGTGGGAAGTGTCGCTGGTGACATTCCCGATGCTTCCGCAGGCGCGGGTGGGCGCCAAGGGGGACACCCCCGAGGACGCCACCCTGCGCGACCTGGCGGCGGTGTTCCGAGAGGCCCGCAGCCTGCTGGCCGGATAGGTCCGGCATCCACGTCATCAACAGGAGACACGCGATGACCAAACCCGAGATCAAGGCTCGGGCCGGGGAGGATCTGTCCCCGGCAGAGGACCTGAAGGCCGCGCTGGCGGGCTTCGTGTCCGATTTCAAGAGCTTCTCGACCCAGATCGAAACCAAGATGCAACAGCAGGAAGACCGCATGACCAAGATGCAGATGAAGACCCTCAAGCGCCCCGCCCTGGCCACCGCCATGGCCGAGGAAGCCCCCCACCAGAAGGCCTTTGCCGCCTATCTGCGGTCGGGCGACGATGACGGCCTGCGCGGCCTCGACCTGGACGGCAAGGCGATGACCACCGCCGTGGCCGCCGACGGGGGCTACCTGGTCGATCCGCAGACCTCCGAGACGATCAAGTCGGTGCTCGACAGTTCGGCCTCGATCCGCGCGATCGCCAATGTGGTGAACGTGGACTCGACCTCGTATGACGTGCTGATCGACCATACCGAGATGGGCGCCGGCTGGGCGACCGAAACCGACCCGGCGACCGAGACCGGCACGCCGCAGATCGACCGGATCAGCATCGCGCTGCACGAGCTGAGCGCGCTGCCCAAGGTCAGCCAGCGCCTGCTGGACGACAGCGCCTTCGACATCGAAAGCTGGCTGGCCGGCCGGATCGCCGCCAAGTTCGCCCGCTCCGAAGCGGCGGCCTTCGTCAACGGCGACGGTATCGACAAGCCGCAGGGCTTTCTGACCGCGCCGCAGGTCGACAACGACATCTGGAGCTGGGGCAACCTGGGCTATGTCGTCACCGGCAGCGATGGCGATTTCGACACCTCCAACCCGGGCGATGCGATCATCGAGCTGGTCTATGCGCTGGGCGCCGAATACCGCGCGGGCGCGTCCTTCGTGATGAATTCCAAGACCGCGGGCGCGGTGCGCAAGATCAAGGATGCCGACGGCCGCTTCATGTGGACCGACAGCATGGCCGCGGGCCAGCCGGCGCAATTGCTGGGCCATCCGGTGCTGATCGCCGAGGACATGCCGGATATCGCCTCGGATGCCAGCGCCATCGCCTTTGGCAATTTCGCGGCCGGCTACACCGTCGCCGAACGGCCCGACCTGCGGGTGCTGCGCGATCCGTTCAGCGCCAAGCCGCATGTGCTGTTCTACGCCACCAAGCGGGTCGGCGGGGCGATCAGCGATTACGCCGCGATCAAGCTGCTGAAGTTCGGCACCGCCTGATCCTGACCGGACGGGCCCCCGGCCACGGCCGGGGGTCCGGGGCCGGGTGCGCGTCGGGTTCATCCCGGGGGTCCAGTTGCTCCTTTTCCGTCCGAGCATCGCGGGACGGCGCGCACCCGGTATCCCGTAGGCCCATCCGGGCCCGCTGCAGACCAATTCGGAGTGAGCCATGATGTTGATCGAAGAAACCAGTGTGCCGCAGGCGGCCTTGCCGCTGGCCCTGTTCAAGGAGCATCTGCGCCTGGGGTCGGGGTTCACCGATGACGGGCTGCAGGACGGACTTCTGGAAAGCTTTCTGCGCGCCGCCCTGGCCGCGATCGAAGCGCGCACCGGCAAGGCGCTGATCGAGCGGGAGTTTTCGCTGCAGGTCGCGCAATGGCGCGACCCTTCCGGGCTGCGCCTGCCGATCGCGCCGGTCAGCGCCATCGTCGAACTGGCGCTGGTCGACCGCCAGGGCGCGGTCAGCGTGCAGCCCGCCGAAAGGGTCCGGCTGGTGCCGGATCTGCATGTGCCCTGCGTGGTGCCGTCGGGCGCCATGCTGCCGACGATCCCGTCGGGCGGGTCGGCCCGGCTGCAATTCCTGGCCGGGTTCGGCCCGGACTGGGGCGATCTGCCCGCCGACCTGGCCCAGGCGGTGATGCTGCTGGCGGCGCATTATTACGAATACCGCCACGAGATGCAGTATGACGGCGCCTGCATGCCCTTCGGCGTGAGCGCGCTGACCGAGCGCTACAAGACGCCGCGCTTCGGCGGGGCGCGGGTCTGATGGCGGCGCCGCGACTGAACCGGCGGCTGGTTCTGGAGGCGCCGCAGCGGGTGCCGGACGGCGCTGGCGGTTTCACCGAGAGCTGGGCCGTGCTGGGTCGGCTCTGGGCCCAGATCACGCCCCGCTCGGGGCGCGAGACCGCGGGCGCCGCGATGCCGCTGGCCCGGGTGCCGCTGAAGATCGTGGTGCGCGCCGCGCCGGTGGGATCGGACGCGCGGCCCAGGCCGGAACAGCGGTTCCGCGACGGCACGCGGCAATACCGGATCGAAGCGGTGACCGAGGATGACCGGGACGCCCGGTTCCTGGTCTGCTTCGCGCAAGAGGAGCAGGTGGCATGAGCTATGGCGTGGCCGAGGCGCTGCAAGGCGCCGTCTTTCAGCGGCTGGCGGCCGATCCGGTGTTGTCCGGGATGGTCGGCACCGACATCTACGACGCGATCCCCTCGGGGACGGTCCCGTCGATCTATGTGGCGCTGGGCCCGGAGGTGGCGCGCGACCGGTCGGATCAGACCGGGGCCGGGGCCGAGCATGAATTCGTCGTCTCGGTGATCACCGACACGACCGGTTTCGCTCAGGCCAAGGCGGCCGCCGCGGCGGTGTCGGACGCGCTGGTCGATGCCGACCTGGCGCTGGCGCGCGGGCGGCTGGTCTACCTCAATTTCGTCAAGGCAGAGGCGGTGCGGATCGGCACCGGCTCGGAACGCCGGATCAACATGACATTCCGCGCCCGCGTGGAAGACATCTGAATATCAAGCCAGAGGAGCAAGGCCCATGAGCGCCCAGAACGGCAAGGACCTTCTGATCAAGATCGACATGACCGGCGGCGGTCAGTTCGAAACCGCGGCCGGCCTGCGCGCCACCCGCATCAGCTTCAACGCCGAGACGGTGGATATCACCAGCCTGGACAGCCCCGGCGGCTGGCGCGAATTGCTGGGCGGGGCGGGCATCCGCTCTGCCGCGCTGTCCGGGTCGGGCGTGTTCAAGGATGCGGGCACCGATGAACGTGCCCGGCAGGTGTTCTTTGACGGCGAGACGCCGGAATTCCAGGTCATCATCCCCGATTTCGGCACCGTCGAAGGGCCGTTCCAGATCACCGGGATCGATTATGCCGGCACCTATAACGGCGAGGCGACCTACGAGATCGCGATGGCCTCGGCCGGGCGGCTGCAATTCGTGGCGGATGTGTGATGGCCAACCCGCATGCCGGTGAGGTCGCGCTGGTGATCGACGGCGAACCGAGGGTCCTGAAACTGACCCTGGGCGCGCTGGCCGAGCTGGAGGCGGGCCTGCAGACCGGGAGCCTGGCCGACCTCGTCGCCCGGTTCGAGGGCGAGGCGTTCTCCAGCCGCGATGTGCTGGCGCTGATCGTCGCCGGATTGCGCGGCGGGGGCTGGCGCGGCCGGGCCGAGGACCTGGTCGCCGCCGAGATCGAGGGCGGGCTGGTCGGCGCGGCGCAGGCCGCGGCCGAGCTGCTGGCCAGGGCCTTTGCGGGCCCGCAATGAGCGCGCCGCTGGACTGGGCCGGGCTGATGCGGGCGGGGCTGCGTGGCCTGGGCCTGACCCCGGCGCAGTTCTGGGCGCTGACCCCGGCCGAGCTGATGCTGATGCTGGGCATGGGTGCGGCCGATGCGCCGATGGGACGGGACCGGCTGGCGCAACTGGCCGCCGCCTATCCGGATGAAGGAGCGAAAGATGGCACGGATTGACGAGCTGGGAGAGCTGGGCGCGGATGCGCAATCGCTGGTCGGGCAGCTGGAGGGCGCGTCCGAGATGACCAGGGCCTTCGAAAGCCAGCTGCGGGCGATGCAGGGCACGATGGCGCATACGACGCGCGACCTGGGCCGGCTGGAACGCGGGTTTTCCAGCGGGCTGCGCAAGGCCTTCGACGGGGTGGTCTTTGACGGCATGAAGCTGTCGCAGGCGCTGAACGTGGTGGCCCAGGCGATGGGGCGCACGGTCTACAACAACGCGATGCGGCCGGTGACCGACCATGTCGGCGGGCTGTTGGCGAACGGGGTCAATTCGCTGGTCTCGGGGCTGATGCCGTTCCAGCAGGGCGGCGTGTTTTCGGGCGGTCGGGTCACGCCCTTCGCCAAGGGCGGGGTGGTCAACGGCGCCACGGCCTTTCCGATGCGCGGCGGCACCGGGCTGATGGGCGAGGCGGGCCCCGAGGCGATCATGCCGCTGACCCGTGGCGCGGACGGCAAGCTGGGCGTGGCGGCAAGCGGCGGTGGCGGCGCGGTCCACATCACGATGAATGTCAGCACGCCGGACGTGGCGGGTTTTCAACGCTCGCAAGGCCAGATCGCCGCCCAGCTGGGCCGTGCCCTGGCCCGCGGCCAGCGCAACCGCTGAACAGGAGGACGACATGTTTCACGAGGTCAGGTTCCCGGTGGCGATTTCCTTCGGGTCGGTCGGCGGGCCGGAGCGGCGGACGGAAATCGTCGCGCTGGACAATGGCGGCGAAGAGCGCAACACGCCCTGGGCCCAGTCGCGCCGGCGCTACGATGCCGGGGTCGGGCTGCGCTCGCTCGACGATGTCGAGGTGCTGGTGGCGTTCTTCGAGGCGCGCCAGGGCCGGCTTTTCGGGTTCCGCTGGAAGGATTGGGCGGATTTCAAATCCTGCCGGCCAAGCGCGCAGATTTCCCACGAGGATCAGGTGCTCGGCATGGGCGATCAGCTGCGCGACGAGTTCCAGCTTGTGAAGCATTACCGCTCGGGCAGCCAGGATTACGTGCGTCCGGTGACCAAGCCGGTGGCGGGCACGGTCCAGGTGGGCGTGTCGGGGGATCTGTTGACCGAAGGGGTGGATTACACGCTGGACGTGGTGACCGGAATCGTCACCTTCGCCCATCCGCCCGATGAGCAGGCCGAGGTCACCGCCGGGTTCGAATACGACGTGCCGGTGCGGTTCGACACCGATGCGATCCAGGTGTCGCTGGCCACGTTCGAGGCCGGCCAGGTGCCCGATGTGCCGATCCTGGAGGTGCGCCGATGAGCCTGATCGACCATCTGCAAAGCGGCGCGACCACCGTCTGCCGGTGCTGGGCCGTGACCCGGCGCGACGGCTGGGTGCGGGGGTTCACCGACCATGACCGCGACCTGAGCTTCGAGGGCGTCACCTTTCGCGCCGAAACCGGCCTGTCGGCCCGGGCCCTGGTCCAGGCCACCGGGTTGTCGGTCGACAATACCGAGGCGATGGGCGCGCTGAGCGACGCGGCCGTGACCGAGGCCGACATCACCGCCGGGCGCTTCGACGGCGCCGAGGTCAGGGCCTGGCTGGTCAACTGGGCCGACCCCGCGGACCGGATGCTGCGTTTCGCCGGCACGCTGGGCGAGATGCGCCGGGTGGGCGGGGCCTTTCACGCCGAGTTGCGCGGGCTGACCCAGGCGCTGAACCGGCCGCAGGGGCGGACCTACCAGACCATGTGCTCGGCCGTGCTGGGCGATGGCGCCTGCCGCTTCGATACCGGGCGCGCGGGCTATTTCACGCAAGTCGCGGTGGAGCAGGTCGAGGAGGGCCGGGTGCTGCGCTGGTCGGAGCTGACCACCTTCGAGCCGTCCTGGTTCGAGCGCGGCCTGTTCCGGGTGCTGAGCGGCGCGGCGGAAGGGCTGGTCAGCCTGGTCAAGCGCGACCGCTTCGTCGCCGGCCTGCGCGAGGTCGAGCTGTGGGAGGGGCTGCGGGCGGATCTGGTCCCGGGCGATCTGGTGCGGCTGGAAGCGGGCTGCGACAAGCGCTGGACGACCTGCCGGGCGAAGTTCGACAACCTGCTGAATTTCCGCGGCTTTCCGGACATCCCGGGCGAGGATTGGCTGGTTTCGACGCCGCTGTCGGCGGGCCAGGCCGATGGCGGGAGCCTGCTCCGGTGAGCGATGTCGTGACCCTGGCGCGGGGCTGGATCGGCACGCCCTATCGGCACCAGCAGGCGGTGCGCGGGGCGGGCTGCGATTGCCTGGGCCTGGTGCGCGGCGTCTGGGCCGATCTGCGCGGCGCTGCGGTGGCGCCGGTGCCGGCCTATACGCCCGACTGGTCCGAACCCCAGGGCGCCGAGGTTCTGTGGGATGCCGCCCGCGCCCATCTGCGGCCCAAGCGGCCGGAGGATGCCGCCCCGGGCGACGTGCTGCTGTTTCGCATGCGCGCGGGCGCGGTGGCCAAACATCTGGGGCTGCAGGGCGCGATCGGCGCGGCGCCGACCTTCATTCATTCCTACCAGGGGCATGGCGTGGTCGAAAGCCCGCTGTCGCGTCCCTGGGCGCGGCGCGTGGTGGCGCGTTTCGCCTTTCCGTAAAGGAGCACTACCATGGCGACGATCGTTCTTTCCGCTGCGGGCATGGCCATCGGCGGCTCTGTCGGCGGCTCTGTCCTGGGGCTGAGCAGCGCGGTGATCGGCCGCGCCGTGGGCGCGACCCTGGGTCAGGCGCTGGACCAGCGGTTGCTGGGATCGGGTTCGGACCCGGTCGAAACCGGCCGGGTCGACCGGTTCCGTCTGACCGGCGCCTCCGAAGGCGGGCCGATGGCGCAGGTCTATGGCCGGATGCGTGTGTCGGGGCAGGTGATCTGGGCCAGCCGGTTCCGCGAAGAGACCACCACCAGCGGCGGCGGCAAGGGCCGGCCGAGCCAGCCGCAAACGACCGACTACAGCTATTCGGTCAGCGTCGCGATCGCGCTGTGCGAGGGCGAGATCGCCGGGGTCGGCCGGGTCTGGGCCGACGGGGTCGAGATGGCGCCGGACGATCTGAACATGCGCGTCTATACCGGCGCCGAGGACCAGTTGCCCGACCCGGCGATCGAGGCCGTCGAGGGCACGGGCGCGGTGCCGGCCTATCGCGGCACCGCCTATGTGGTGCTCGAGGATCTGCCGCTGGGCCAGTTCGGCAATCGTCTGCCGCAGCTGAGCTTCGAAGTGATCCGGCCCGCCCCCGAGGGGGCCGGCGAGACCGACCTGTCGCAGGCCGTGAAGGGCGTCGCCCTGGTGCCCGGCACCGGCGAATACGCCCTGGCCACGACGCCGGTCTATACCGGCGGCCCCGGCGCCCAGGTGGCGGCGAATATCAACACGCCGGCGGGCAAGGCGGATATCCTGACCTCGCTCGACGATCTGGAAACCTCGCTGGGGGCCTGTGCGTCGGTGTCGCTGGTGGTGTCCTGGTTCGGCGATGACCTGCGCTGCGGCGATTGCCGGTTGCAGCCGAAGGTGGAGCAGCAGGAGGCGGACGGCGAGGGCATGCCCTGGGCCGTGGCCGGGCTGGACCGCTGGAGCGCGGGCCTGGTCCCGCAAGAGGCCGGGCGGCCGGTCTATGGCGGCACCCCCGCCGATGCCGCGGTGCTCGAGGCGCTGGCCGAGCTGGGCGCCCGGGGGCTGGGCGCGATGTTCTATCCCTTCATCCTGATGGAGCAGATGCAGGGCAATGGCCTGCCCGATCCTTATGGCGGCACCGAACAGGCGCATCTGCCCTGGCGCGGCCGGATCACCGGATCGCTGGCCCCGGGCCAGCCCGGCAGCCCCGACGGCGCTGCCCCGGCCGAGGCCGAGGTGGCGGCCTTTTTCGGCACCGCCCAGCCCGGCGATTTCAGCATCGCGAATGGCGCGGTGGCCTATACCGGCCCGGAGGAATGGAGCTATCGCCGCTTCATCCTGCATTACGCCCATCTGTGCGCCCTGGCCGGCAGTGTCGATGCCTTCTGCATCGGTTCGGAAATGGTCGGGCTGACGACCCTGCGCGGCGCGAACGGCAGCTTTCCGGCCGTCGCGGCGCTGCGCCAGCTTGCCGCCGATGTGCGTGCGGTTCTGGGGCCCGAGGTCAGGATCGGCTATGCCGCCGACTGGTCGGAATACCACGGCTACCAGCCCGCGGGCACGGCGGACAAGCTGTTCCACCTCGACCCGCTCTGGGCCGATGACGCGATCGATTTCATCGGCATCGACAATTACCTGCCGCTGAGCGACTGGCGTGATGGCGAGGATCACGCGGACGCCCATTGGGGGGCGATCTGGAGCCTGGATTACCTGCGCGCCAATATCGAGGGCGGCGAGGGGTACGACTGGTTCTACCCCTCGCCCGAGGCGCGGGCGGCGCAATTGCGCGAACCGATCACCGATGGCGAGGCCGAGCCCTGGGTCTGGCGGGTCAAGGACATCCGGGGCTGGTGGTCGAACTACCACCACAACCGCGTCGACGGGCTGCGCGATCTGACCCCCACGGTCTGGGAGCCGGGATCGAAGCCGATCTGGTTCACCGAGGTCGGCTGCCCGGCCGTCGACAAGGGCACCAACCAGCCCAACACGTTCGTCGACCCGAAATCCTCGGAAAGCGCGCTGCCGTATTTTTCCAACGGCATCCGCGACGACCTGATCCAGCACCAGTATCTGCGGGCGATCCATGCCCATTACGCCGATCCGGGGCTGAACCCGGTCTGGCCCGAGACCGGTGTGCAGATGGTCGACCCGGCCCGGATCTATGCCTGGGCCTGGGATGCCCGGCCGTTTCCGGCCTTTCCGGGCAATACCGCGCTGTGGTCGGACGGCGCCAATCATGCCCGCGGGCACTGGGTCAACGGGCGCGGCAGCGCGCGGACGCTGGCCTCGGTGGTCGAGGAAATCTGCGCCCGCTCGGGCGCCGCTGCGCCCGATCTGTCGCAGCTGCACGGCCTGGTGCGGGGCTATGGCACCGATGACGTGACCACGGCGCGGGCGGCGTTGCAGCCGCTGATGACCGCCTATGGGTTCGACGCGATCGAGCGGGACGGGCGGCTGATCTTCCGCTCGCGCCGGGCGCGCCGTGATGCGGTGCTGGAGACCGGCACGATGGTGCGCGATGGCGGCGGCGACGGCGTGGTCGAACTGACCCGCGCGCAAGAGGCCGAGATCGCCGGCCGGGTCCGCGTCGCCTTTGTCGAAAGCGACGGCGATTACCAGCTGCGCGCGGCCGAGGCGGTGATGCCCGATGCCACCAGCGCCACGGTGACGCAATCGGAATTGCCGCTGGTGCTGACCCGGGCCGAGGGGATGCGGATCGCCGAACGCTGGCTGGCCGAGGCGCGGATGGCCCGCGACGCGGCGCGGTTTTCCCTGCCGCCGTCGTGGCTGACCCTGGGCCCCGGCGACGTGATCGACCTGCCCGACGGGGCGGGGCGCGGGCGCTACCGGATCGACCGGGCCGATCTGGGCCTTGACCAGGGGATCGAGGCGGTACGGATCGAACCCTCGGCCTACAGCCGCCAGGACGCGCCCGAGGACACGCTGCCACCGCGCGGGTTCGTCGCCCCGGTGCCGGTCGATCTGCTGCTGATGGACCTGCCGCTGATCACCGGCGACGAAGACCCGGTCGCCCCGCGCGCGGCGGCCACCGGCACGCCCTGGCCCGGCTCGGTCGCGCTCTATTCGGCCGACCAGGATGCCGGCTATGGGCTGAATACGTTGCTCAGCCGGTCCGCGGTGATGGGCACGACGCTGACGCCGATGGCGGCGAACCGGGCGGGGCTGTTCGATCACGGTCCGGCGCTGGTGGTGCGGCTGGTGCGCGGGGCGCTGCAGGGGGTCGCTCCGGCCGCGTTGCTGTCGGGGGCCAACATGGCCGCGATCGGCGATGGAACGGGCGAAGGCTGGGAGCTGTTCCAGTTCGCCGAGGCCGAGCTGGTCGATACCGACACCTATGCGCTGCGGCTGCGGCTGCGCGGGCAGGCGGGCTCGGACGGGGTGATGCCGGCGGAATGGCCGGCCGGGTCGCGCTTTGTGATGCTGGACGGGGCGGTGCCGCAGATCGTGCTGCCCTCGGCCAAGCGCGGGGCCGAACAGCATTACCGCTACGGGCCGGGCACGCGGCCGCTGTCGGATCCGGCCTATCGCTATCGGTCCGAAACCTTTCGCGGCATCGGGTTGCGGCCCTACAGCGTGGCCCATCTGCGCGCGGTGCAGGACGGCGCGGTGACGCTGGACTGGGTCCGCCGGACCCGGATCGACGGCGACGGCTGGGACGGGATCGACGTGCCGCTGGGTGAAGAGGCCGAGCGTTACGTGCTGAGCGTCCGCCAGGGCGGCACCCTCCTGCGTCAGGAGGTGCTGAGCAGCCCGGGCTGGGTCTATGGCCCGGCCCAGCAGGCCGCCGATGGCGCCACTGGCGCGGTCGAGATCGCCGTGGCACAGGTGTCCGACCGGTTCGGGCCGGGGCCCGAGCGGCGGGTGACGGTCATGCTCTAGAATGCGCGGGGTGGGGCCGGGGGACCTGGACGATGCCGTCCGGGTGCTGCTGGCGCGACCCGAGGAGGATTGGCCCCGGGTCGCGCTGCAGTTGATCGAAGAGGCGCATGCCGCCGACAAGCTGCGCAAGCAGTGCGGCCATGGCCATCCGCTGTGGGGCAACGGGGCGCTGTGTTCGGCCGCCGGGCATTGGCGGCGGCAGGCGCTGGGGCCGCGCATCGCGGGACGGCGGGCGGCGGCGATGGCCATGGTGCTGGCGGTGCTGGCGGCCTGGCGCGCCGATCCGGCCCGGGTCAGCCGCGCACGCAGGCGGCGCAGCGGGGCAGGGCGGGATCGGCACTGAGCCGGGGCGGGTCCGGCGCCGCCGGGCGGTGCGACGGGCGGCCCGGGCCCTGGCCATGTCCGGCATCCGCGGCGCGTCCCTGCGCGACAGCCGCCCGACCACCTGCGGGGCGAGCGTCACCACCTGCCGGCCCGCGCGGCGCCGCAGGCCCGCGCCCTCCGGAATGGCCCGCCCCGCCTGCGCCGCCGCGCGCCCCGCGTTCAGGTCGATCCGGGGCCCGTTGGCCACCGGAAATCCCCAGCGACAGGACCAGCGACAGGATCGCCATCGGATCCCGTACAAGGCCGGCACAGGGTCACGACGCCCGCGACCGGCAGCGCGGCGATGCCGAACGGGACCAGCCGCTCCCGGAGCCGGATCGCGGCCATCCGCCGGCCGGGATGCCGGGGCCCGGGCTGCGCCATCACCTGCCGTGATCGGGCAATTCACGGCTTTGTTCTTGGTTCCGTCGAGCTATCTGCGCTAGCAAGGGGCAAAGCGACGAGGTGCACCATGGCTCAACCCAAGGCGAAACTGGCGCAGATCGACCCGGTCTGGCAGCGGATCCGCGACGAGGCGCAGGATGCGATCACGCATGAACCGCTGATGGGCGGGTTGATCCATTCCTCGATCCTGCATCACGACACGCTGGATTGCGCGCTGGCCTTTCGGCTGTCGATGAAGCTGTCCTCGCCCGAGATGTCCGACCAGATGCTGCGCGAGATCGCCGATACCGCCTATGCCGCCGCGCCGGGACTGGTCGAGGCGGCGCGTGCCGATATCACCGCGATCCACGAACGCGATCCGGCCTGCCACCGCTTCATGCAGCCGCTGCTGTTCTTCAAGGGCTTCCAGGCGGTCCAGGCCCATCGGCTGGGCCATTGGCTGTGGCAGGAGGGCCGGCAGGATCTGGCCTATTACGTGCAGATGCGGGTGTCGGAGATCTTCGGCGTCGACATCCACCCGGCCGCGCGGATCGGCAAGGGGATCATGATCGACCACGCCCATTCCATCGTCATCGGCGAAACCGCGGTGGTGGGCGACAACGTGTCGATGCTGCATTCGGTGACCCTGGGCGGCACCGGCAAGGAGGACGAGGACCGTCACCCCAAGATCGGCGACGGCGTGCTGATCGGGGCCGGGGCCAAGGTTCTGGGCAATATCCGGGTCGGCTGCTGTTCGCGCATCGCCGCCGGTTCGGTCGTGCTGCACGAGGTGCCGCCGGCTGTCACCGTGGCCGGGGTGCCGGCCCGCGTGGTGGGCGAGGCGGGCTGTTCGCAACCCGCCATCACCATGGATCAGCTTCTCAAGGAAGGCGGCTGAGGTCGACCCCCGGCCCCGTCAGGCGCCGGTCAGCTGGTCGAAGGCCTCCAGCGCCTTGGCGCCATACATGAAGGACGGCCCGCCCCCCATGACGATGCAGACGCCGACGGTTTCGGCGATCTCGTCGCGCGTGGCACCGGCGTTGAAGGCGGCCTTGACGTGAAAGCCGATGCAATCGACGCATTGCTTGGCGACGCCGATCGCCAGCGCCTGAAGCTCCTTGTGCTTGACCGACAGGGCGCCGTCCTTGAGCGCGCCGTGATGCAGCGCCGAAAACCCCTTGGCGGCATCGGGGTGGCTGGCCCGGAAGAAATCCAGGTTCTTGTTGGTATTGGCGAGTTCGGCAGTCCAGTCCATGTCGGATCCCTTCCGGTTGATGGTCCGGGACTGGCTAGGCCGTGTTTGCGCTAACCTCCTTGCGCAGGATCAATTTCCGTCCGCCCGACCGAAAGAATCGGCCGGCGGCGCAGGCGGCCTGCGACATCGAACGCGCCGCCCGTGCAGCACGCCTGCACGGTTTGCTTTGCGCGATCGTGGTGTAAGGTCGCGGGGACATCCGGCAACAGGGAGGTTTCGCGCATGTCGACGTTCGTACTCGTTCACGGTGCCTGGCATACGGGGGAGCTGTTCGAACCCGTCGCGCAACCGATCCGCGCGGCCGGGCACGCGGTTCATTGCCCGACCATCGCCGGCAACAATCCCGAGGATCCGCGCGGGCTGGGGCTCGAGGCCGCGATCGCGTCGATCGTCGCCCATATCGAGGCGCAGGATCTGAGCGATGTCATCCTGCTGGGCCACAGCTATGGCGGGATGGTGATCACCGGTGTCGCGGACCGCATTCCGGACCGGCTGCGGCGCCTGATCTACTGGAATGCCTTCGTGCCCAATGACGGCGAATGCCTGAACGACATGGTGCCGCCGCATTACGTCGCCCTGTTCGACGCGCTCAGCGCGCAAAGCCCCGACAACGGCGTGATGCTGCCGTTTCCGATCTGGCGCGACGCCTTCATCAACGATGCCTCGGCCGACTTGGCGCAATCGTCCTATGAAAAGCTGAACCCCCATCCCTACGCGACGTTCACTGATCCGATATCGCTGTCGACGAATCCCGCAGACATGCAGATCGGCAAATCCTACATCAATTGCACCGAGGACACGGCCCTGCCGCAAAGCCTGGGGTGGCATCCGCGCCTGTCCGAGAAACTGGGCCTGTTCCGCCTGGTCCAGCTGCCGGGCAGCCACGAGCTGTGCTTCAGCGATCCGGCCGCCCTGGCCGACGCCATCCTGCGGGCCGGGCGCGACTGAACCGGCCGGGACGGAGGGGGGAACAAAATTACGTAATTTTGTTCCCCGCCCCGAAGGTCACGCCAGCATGGTCATCGGGGTTTCCAGGTTCTCGACGATCGCCGCCAGAAGCTGGGCCCCCAGCGCGCCGTCGATCACCCGGTGATCGACCGACAATGTGGCCGTCATCACCGTCGCCACGGTCAGTTCGCCATCGGCGCCCACGACCGGCCGTTTGGCCCCGGCGCCGACCGCCAGGATGCCGCCATGGGGCGGGTTGATGACCGCATCGAAATCGTCGATGCCGTACATCCCGAGGTTGGAGATCGCGAAGGAACCGCCGACATATTCATGCGGCGCCAGCTTGCGATCCCGGGCCCGGGTGGCAAGGTCCTTCATCTCGGCCGACAGCGCCGAAAGCGATTTCATGTGGGCGTCCTGCAGCACCGGGGTGAACAGCCCGCCCTCGACCGCGACGGCGACGGCCACGTCCGACGGTTTCAGCCGCAGGATCCGGTCGCCGGCCCAGACCGCATTGGCTTCGGGCACCTGCTGCAGGGCATTGGCGCAGGCCTTGATGATGAAATCGTTGACCGACAGTTTCACGCCGCGGCCCTCGAGCTGCGTGTTCAGTTCGGACCGCAGTTTCAGCAGCGCATCCAGCCGGATGTCGCGACGCAGGTAGAAATGCGGGATCGTCTGCTTGGCCTCGGTCAGCCGGGCGGCGACGGTCCGGCGCATGCCGTCGAGTGCGACCTCCTGCGTGTCGCGGCCCTGGTACATCTTCAGCACCTGGTCGGCCGAAGGGCCGGTCGGCATCGCGCCGGCGGGGGCGGGGGCTGCCTTGGCGGGCGTTTCGGCCGATGCCGCCGCCGGTTGCGGCCGGGCGCTGGCGCCTTCGACATCGGCCTTGACGATCCGGCCATGCGGCCCCGAGCCCCGGATCTGCGCCAGGTCCAGCCCCTTGTCGGCGGCGATCCGGCGGGCGAGGGGCGAGGCGAAGATGCGGTCGCCGTCCTTGCGCGGCGCGGGCGGCGCGGCGGCCGGTTCGGCGGCGGCCTCATCGGCGGTCTTCGCCGCCTCTTCGGGCGCGGCGGCGGGGGCCGATGACGGGGCCGCGGCCCCGGAAGAGGCAGCCGCGCCGGACATGTCCTCTCCGGCCTCGCCGATCAGGGCGATCGGGGTGTTGACCTTGACCCCCTCGGTGCCTTCCTCGACCAGGATCCTGCCGATCACACCTTCGTCCACGGCTTCGAATTCCATCGTCGCCTTGTCGGTCTCGATCTCGGCCAGCAGGTCGCCGGCATTCACGGTATCGCCCTCTTTCACCAGCCACTTGGCCAGGGTGCCTTCCTCCATCGTCGGGGACAGGGCGGGCATCAGGATTTCCGTCGGCATGATCGCGCCCTCCTCAGCGATAGGTGACCTTGCGCACCGCCTCGATCACCTCGTCGGTGGAGGTCAGCGCGAGCTTTTCCAGGTTGGCCGCATAGGGCATCGGCACGTCCTTGCCGGTGCAACTGATCACCGGCGCGTCAAGCCAGTCGAAGGCCTCGCGGCTGACGATGGCGGCCAGCGAATAGCCGATCGAACCCATCGGCCAGCCTTCCTCGACCGTGACCATGCGGTTGGTCTTCTGCACGCTGTCGATCACCGTGGCGGTGTCGAGCGGGCGCAGGCTGCGCAGGTCGATCACCTCGGCCTCGATCCCGTCCTCGGCCAGTTTGCCGGCCGCTTCCATGGCGTAGGACATGCCGATGCCGAAGCTGACGATGGTCACGTCCGACCCTGCGCGGGCGATGCGCGCCTTGCCGAAGGGGATGGTGAAATCCTCCAGCTTGGGCACCTCGAAGGAGCGGCCGTAAAGGATCTCGTTCTCCAGGAAGATCACCGGGTTCGGGTCGCGGATCGCCGATTTCAGCAGGCCCTTGGCATCGGCGGCGGTGTAGGGCATCGCCACCTTCAGGCCGGGGACCTGGGCATACCAGGCGGCATAATCCTGGCTGTGCTGGGCACCGACGCGGGCGGCCGCGCCATTGGCACCGCGGAACACCATCGGCGCGCCCATCTGGCCGCCGGACATGTAGAGCGTCTTGGCCGCCGAGTTGATGATCTGGTCCATCGCCTGCATGGCGAAGTTGAAGGTCATGAATTCGACGATCGGCCGCAAGCCGCCGAAGGCGGCGCCGACGGCCAGACCGGTGAAGCCATGTTCGGTGATCGGGGTGTCGATCACCCGCCTGGGGCCGAACCTGTCCAGCAGGCCCTGGCTGATCTTGTAGGCGCCCTGGTATTCGGCCACCTCCTCGCCCATCAGAAAGACGCTGTCGTCGCGCTCCATTTCCTCGGCCATGGCCTGGTTGAGCGCCTCGCGCACGGTCATGGTCACGGTTTCGGTGCCCTCGGGCCAGTCGGGGGACCGGTCGGGTCGGGGCGGGGCGGCGGGCTGGGCCGCGACCTTGGGCGCGGCGGGGGCCTCTTTGGGGGCATCCGCCCCCGCATCGGCCGAAGAGGGGGCATCCGCCCCCGATGAGGCGGCCGCGGACATGTCCTCGCCCGCCTCGCCGATCACCGCGATCGGGGTGTTGACCTTGACCCCCTCGGTGCCTTCCTCGACCAGGATCCTGCCGATCACACCTTCGTCCACGGCTTCGAATTCCATCGTCGCCTTGTCGGTCTCGATCTCGGCCAGCAGGTCGCCGGCATTCACGGTATCGCCCTCTTTCACCAGCCACTTGGCCAGGGTGCCTTCCTCCATGGTCGGGGACAGGGCGGGCATCAGGATTTCGGTCGCCATGGATCAGGCCTCCTGCGGGACGTCGTCGGCGTAGATGTCGGTCCAGAGCTCGTCGAGCGCCGGTTCGGGGCTTTCCTTGGAGAATTCGGCCGCCGCGTTGACGATGTCCTTGATCTCCTTGTCGATCGCCTTGAGGTCCTCTTCGGAGGCATGATCGCCGTCCAGAAGCATGGTCCGCACATGGTCGATCGGGTCGCGTTCGTCGCGCATCTTCTGCACCTCTTCGCGGGTCCGGTACTTGGCCGGGTCCGACATCGAGTGGCCGCGATAGCGATAGGTCATGACCTCGAGGATATAGGGCCCCTTGCCGGCGCGGCAGTGGGCCACGGCCTTTTCGCCGGCGGCCTTGACCGCCAGCACATCCATGCCGTCGACCGCTTCGCCCTCGATCCCGTAGGCGGCGCCGCGTTCCCAGAAATCCGGCGACTTGGTGGCGCGTTTCACGCTGGTGCCCATGGCATACTGGTTGTTCTCGATCACGAAGACGACCGGCAGGTCCCAGAGTTCGGCCATGTTGTAGGTTTCCGCGACCTGGCCCTGGTTCGCCGCGCCGTCGCCGAAATAGGCGAAGGTGACGCGGTCATTGCCCTTGTACTTGTCGGAAAAGGCCAGGCCGGCGCCGATCGGCACCTGGGCGCCGACGATGCCGTGGCCGCCGTAGAAATGCTTTTCCTTGGAGAACATGTGCATCGAGCCGCCCTTGCCCTTGGAATAACCGCCCTCGCGGCCCGTGAGCTCGGCCATCACGCCCTTTGGGTCCATGCCGCAGGCCAGCATGTGGCCGTGATCGCGGTAGGAGGTGACGCGCTTGTCGCCCTCGTCGGCGGCGGCTTCGAGGCCGACCACCACGGCCTCCTGGCCGATATAGAGGTGGCAGAACCCGCCGATCAGGCCCATGCCATACAGCTGGCCGGCCTTCTCCTCGAATCGGCGGATCAGCAGCATGTCGCGGTAGAAGCGGGTCAGATCCTCGGCGGAAACGTTTGGTTTCCTTGTGGTTTTCCGTGCGGCCATGGGTCCTCCCTGCGCGCTGTCGGGAAAATGGTTTAACGTTAAACTATTTTATATCAGAGGTTGCGGCGCTTTGCATCCGGAAATTCGGGGCGATGGCCTGCGGGGCCGGCGACCGGCAAGGATCCGCGCCGGGCGGGTCGGGTCAGCGGATGACGATTTCGTCGGCGCGCACCAGGCCCAGCACGTCGCGGGCCTGCTGGTCCAGCAGGTCGAGGTCGAGATAGGTATCGGACAGGCGCCGCGTCAGGTTCTCCATCCGGGCGACATCGGCGTGAAGGATCGCCAGTTCCTCGGCCAGGGCACGGCCTTCGGCCTCGACCTCGGCGCGTTTGAAAATGCCGTAATCGCCCTGCACCGCAGCAAAGGCGAAATACAGCCCCAGCATCAGGAGCGTCGCGAAATAGAGAACCACGCCGATCGGCGCGCCCTTGCGTCGGGTCATGGGGTCGGTCCTGCCTCGTCCGGCCTCTGGTTCGGGCCGCTGCGCCGCAGCCTCGCATATCCGAATCGCTTTGTGAATCCCCTTTCGTCGATTGACCCCGGCCCCCCGGGATGGCAGAGGACGGACATGTCCAAGCGAAAGAGTCAGGCATGAGCGCGGATGCGGCCCCGGTCCACCGGATGCGCGGCATCTGGGCGTTCCGCATCATCGCGGCATTGGTGGTGGCGCTCTGCCTGCTGCCGCTGGTCGCGGTGGCGCTTGCCGCGGTCACCGGCAGCGGCGACACGGTGGCGAGCCTCGCCCAGACCGTGCTTGGCCGCTACGCCGGCACCACGCTGGCCCTGGTGGTGCTGGTCGGCGGCGGCGCGCTGGTCCTCGGCACCACCACCGCCTGGCTGGTGACGATGTGCGAGTTTCCGGGCCGTCGCTGGCTGGAGATCGCGCTGGTCCTGCCGCTGGCCTTTCCGGCCTATGTGCTGGCCTATGCCTATACCCATGTGCTGGACCATCCCGGCATCGTCCAGAGCCTGCTGCGCGATGTGACCGGCTGGGGGCCGCGCGATTACTGGTTCCCGGAAATCCGCTCCCTGGGCGGCGCGGCGCTGATGCTGACCCTGGTGCTTTACCCTTATGTCTACCTGCTGGCGCGGGCGGCCTTCCTGCAGCAATCGGCCAGCGCCTTCATCGCCGCGCGGGCCCTGGGCAAGGGGCCGGTGACGGCCTTCCTCAAAGTGTCGCTGCCGATGGCGCGGCCGGCGATCGCCTCGGGCGTGCTGCTGGCGGTGATGGAGACGATCGCCGATTACGGCACCGTCGCCTATTTCGGGGTCCAGACCTATGCGACCGGCATCTATTCCAGCTGGATCACCTTTGCCGATCGCGGCGCCGCGGCGCAGCTGGCCCTGGGGCTGCTGGCCTTTGCCCTGCTGCTGGTGGTTCTGGATCACCTGACGCGCGGGGGCGGCAGGCAGCACCAGCTCAACCGCCGGCAAGAGGTGCTGACGCGGATGACGCTGCGCGGCCGGGCGCGGGTCTTTGCCTGGGTCGTGACCGGGCTGCCGGTTCTGCTGGGCGCGGCGCTGCCGGTGCTGATCCTGGTCGACATGGCGATCGGTTCGGGCCAGGACCTGCTGGGACGGCGCTACATGCGGTTCCTGGCCTCGTCGGTGTCGCTGGCGGCGATCGCGGCGGGGGTGACCATGGCGGCGGCGATCGCGCTGAGCTATTACGACCGGCTGTTCCCGGGCCGCGGCTCGCGCGGGGCGCTGACCGTGGCGCGGCTGGGCTATGCGGTGCCGGGCGGGGTGATCGCGGTCGGGCTGATGGTGCCCTTCGCGGCCTTCGACAATGCGCTCGACGGCTTCATGCGCGACCGGTTCGGCATCGCGACGGGGCTGCTGTTCACCGGGTCGATCCTGTTGATGGTCGGGGCCTATGTGATCCGCTTCATGGCCGCGGGCCTGGGCGCCTATCGCGGCGGGCAGCTGCAGCTGAACCCCAACATGGACGCCGCCGCCCGCAGCCTGGGCGCGCGGCCGATGGGGGTGCTGGCGCGGATTCACCTGCCGATCCTGACGCCGTCGATCCTGACCGGGGCGCTGATCGTCTTCGTCGACGTGATGAAGGAATTGCCGGCGACGCTGATCCTGCGGCCCCTGGGCTGGGATACGCTGGCGGTGCAGGCCTTTCGGCTGGCCAGCGACGAGCGGCTGGAAGGCGCGGCGGTGCCCAGCCTGGTGATCGTCGCGGTCGGGCTGTTGCCGGTGCTGCTGATCTGCCGGCAGGTCGGGCTGTATCGAAGGTAGCGCGACGGAAAACGCCCCCGGGTTTCCCCGGGGGCGCAAGAATTTCATATAAAATTCCTTGGCGCCTATTCCCAGCCGACCGCGTTGAAGATCTCCTGGGCGTCGCCCAGATGGGCGGCGACGGCGGTCAGGTCGACGTCATCGGCCTTGAACGCGCCCAGGCTGGCGACGCTGTCGGCCAGCGGCACACCGGCCACCGCCGGGAATTCGTCGTTGCCTTCCGAGAAATAGGCCTGCGCCTGATCCGAGGCGAGGTATTCGAGGAACAGGCGGGCATTCTCGGCATTGGGCGCATTGGCGGCGATGCCGGCGCCCGAGATGTTCACATGGGCGCCATTGCCGCCCTGGTCGGGAAACACCCAGCCGATCCGGTCGATATCGGCGCTGAGGCCGTCGACCTCGGTCCGGATGGCGCGGGCGAAGTAATAGGTGTTCGACACCGCGATCGCGCATTCGCCCGACACCACGCCCCGGATCTGGTCGGTATCGCCGCCCTGGGGCGCGCGGGCCATGTTGGCGACAACGCCTTCGGCCCAGGCGCGGGCGGCCTCTTCGCCCTGGTTCTCGATGATCGAGGCCAGCAGGGTCTGGTTGTAGGTGTTGGTCGAGGACCGGATGCAGACCAGCCCCTCATAGGCCGGATCAGCCAGGTCGGCATAGGTCTGGGGCGGATTCTCCACCGCGTCCTTGTCGTAGAAGAAGATCCGCGCGCGCTGCGAAAAGCCGAACCAGCGATTGTCGGCATCCTGCAGGTTGGCGGGGATGCGCTGTTCCAGCACCTCGCTGTCGACCGGTTGCAGCAGGCCCATATCGGCGGCGCGGGCCAGGCGCGAGGTGTCGACGGTGATCAGCACGTCGGCGGGGCTGTTCGCGCCCTCGGCCTCCAACCGGGTGATCAGCTCGTCGGCATTGCCCTCGATCCGGTTGATGGTGACGCCATGCAGCTCTTCGAAATCGCTGTAGAGCCGTTCGTCGGTGTCGTAGTGGCGCGAGGAATAGAGGTTCAGCTCGCCCTCGGCGACAGCAAGGCCGGGCAGGGCGGCAAGGGCGGCGCTGGCAAGCAGCAGGGTGCGGGTCATGTCGGTCTCCCATATTTCTGACAATAATTGTCGAATATACGATTCACCTATCGGGTCAAGAGATTTCCGACTAAAAAAGTCGGAAAGCCGCGGAGGGGGATCTCCGCGGCTTTCGTCAAGGTCGTGAACAGGTGCTCAGCCGGCGACCGAGGCCGCGTGGATGCTGTCGATCGCCTCGGCGATGGCGGCGTTGAAGGCGTCATCCGATTGCTGGGCGCTCAGCCCTTCGGTCAGGGCGCGGCTGAAACTGGCGATCATGCCGGTCTGGCGCGACAGCCGGTCATTGGCCTCGGCGCGGGCATAGCCGCCCGACAGGGCGACGACCCGCATCACCTTGGGATGGTCGATCAGCGGGGCGTAGAAATTGTCGATGCTGGGCAGCGACAGTTTCAGCATGATCTGCTGCCCCTCGGGCAGGGCGTCGAGATGGGCCAGGATCTCGTCGCGCAGGATCGCCTCGGCCTCGGCCTTGTCGGCGATGGTGATCGTGACCTCGGGCTCCAGGATCGGCATCAGGCCGTGGGACAGGATCTGCCCGCCGATCTCGAATTGCTGGGCGACGATCGCCTTGATGCCGACCGGATCGGCGGCCGAGATGACCGAGCGCATCTTGGTGCCGAAGATGCCGGCGGCGCGGGCCCGGTCCAGCAATGCGTCCAGGTCGCCCATGTCCTTCATCAGCTGGCAGCCGTTCGCCTCGGGCTCCAGCCCCTTGTCGACCTTGAGGAAGGGCACGACGCGGCGCTCCTCCCACAGGTATTGCGCCGCCGGCTTGCCGCCGATCTCGCGGTCCATGGTCATTTCGAACAGGATCGCGCCGATCACCTTGTCGCCGTCGAAGGCCGGGGCCTGGGCGATGCGCGCGCGCATGGCATGGATCAGGTCGAACATCTCGGCCTCGGAGGCATATTGGTCCTCCTCGATGCCATACAGCCGCAGCGCCTTGGGGGTGGAGCCGCCGGATTGGTCAAGCGCGGCGATGAAGCCGGCACCCGTGCGCATCTGCCGGGCCATTGCGTCGTTGGTCATGATATCCTCACATGTCTTGGGTGTCGCGCCCGTCCTATCCGCAGGGGCGCGGCGCCGCAATCTTGGCAGCGCTAACGGCGGGCCGCGATCCGGAACCGGCCCCGGGGCAGGCCGGGCCCGCCGAAACGGGACGCCGGCGCGTGCTCAGCCGCCCAGGGCGGCGACGCCGGGCAGGGTCTTGCCCTCCATCCATTCCAGGAATGCGCCGCCGGCGGTGGAGATATAGGTAAATCCATCCGCCGCCCCGGCCTTGTTCAGCGCCGCGACGGTATCGCCGCCGCCGGCGACCGAAATCAGCCGCCCTTCGCGGGTCAGATCGGCGGCGCGCTGCGCGGCGGCATTGGTTGCGGCGTCGAAGGGCGCGATCTCGAAGGCGCCCAGCGGGCCGTTCCAGATCAGCGTCCTGGCCTGGTAGAAGGCCCGGGCGATCGCGGTCACGCTGTCGGGGCCGGCATCGAGGATCATGGCATCGGCGGGGCAGGCATCGGCGGCGACGGTTTCGCTGTCCGCGCCGGCCTTGAATTCGCGGGCGACGATGACATCCGTGGGCAGCAGGATCTGGCAGCCGGTGGTCTCGGCCTTGGCCAGGATTTCGCGCGCGGTCTCGGCGAGGTCGTGTTCGCACAGCGATTTGCCCACATCCATGCCCTGCGCGGCCAGGAAGGTGTTGGCCATGCCGCCGCCGATCACCAGCATGTCGACCTTTTCGATCAGGTTCGACAGCAGGTCGAGCTTGGTCGAGACCTTGGCGCCGCCGACCACCGCGACCACCGGCCGCGCCGGACTGCCGAGCGCCTTGTCCAGCGCGCCCAGTTCCTCGGCCATCAGCCGGCCGGCGCAACTTGGCAGCAGATGCGCCACGCCTTCGGTGCTGGCATGGGCGCGGTGGGCCGCCGAAAAGGCATCGTTGCAATAGACATCGCCGAGCGCGGCCAGGACCTGCGCCATCCGGGGGTCGTTGTCTTCCTCCATCGGGGAAAAGCGGGTGTTTTCCACCAGCACCACACCCGGCGCGGCGTCGATCGCGGCCCGGTCGGGACGGTCGACGAAAGTCACGTCCCGGCCCAGCACCTTTTCCAGCGCGGGCTGGACGATCCGCAGCGACATGTCCGGGTTCGGCTGGCCCTTGGGGCGGCCGAAATGGGCCAGCAGCACCGGCTTGCCGCCCGCCGCCAGGATATCGTCGATCGTCGGCCTGATCCGCTCGATCCGGGTCGTGTCGGTCACGCGGCCCGCCTCGACCGGCACGTTGATGTCGACCCGGGTCAGCACCACCTTGCCGTCCAGGTCCATGTCGTCCAGCGTCTTCCAGCCCATGATCGTCTCCCTCCGGGGTCGCGAGAATTCGCCCCCTTCTGGCGGCATTCGCGCGGTTGCGTCAACCGTCCTTGGCAACCGGGCATCGGCGCAATAGGGTCGCGCGCGAAGCACAGGAAGGAGCCACAGATGGCCGAGATCACCGACCCCGAAAACACCCTGCTGATGGAACTCAAGGACGGCACCGTCACGATCGAGCTTCTGGCCGATGTGGCGCCCCGCCATGTCGAACGGATCAAGGAACTGGCCCGCGAAGGCGCCTATGACGGCGTCGTGTTCCACCGGGTGATCGACGGGTTCATGGCCCAGACCGGCGACGTGCAGCACGGCAATGTCGACAAGGGCCAGAACCTGGGCCGGGCAGGCACCGGCGGGTCGGACAAGCCCGACCTGCCGGCGGAATTCTCCAAGCTGCCGCATGACCGCGGCACCCTGGGCGCGGCGCGCAGCCAGAACCCGAATTCGGCCAACAGCCAGTTCTTCATCAACTTCAAGGACAACCATTTCCTGAACGGGCAATACACGGTCTATGGCCGGGTCATCGCCGGGATGGAACATGTCGACGCGATCACCCGGGGCGAGCCGCCGGTGAACCCCGACAAGATGATCTCGGTCAAGGTGGCCGCCGATGCGTAGCCTGGCCCTGATCGCCGCCATCGCCGCCGGCCCGGCCCTGGCCGACGGGATCGAGATCACGGTCGCGGGCGAGGGGGCCGACGGCACCATCGTCATCGACCTGTTCGAGGATGTCGCCCCCGGCCATGCCGAACGGATCACCGCCCTGGCCGCGGCCGGCGCCTATGACAACGTCGCCTTTCACCGGGTGATCGACGGTTTCATGGCCCAGACCGGGGATGTGCAATTCGGCGATCTGGAGGACCCGGATTTCGACATGCGCCGGGCCGGCACCGGTGGCTCCGACATGGGCGAAGTGCCGGCCGAATTCTCGGACCTGACCTTCGCCCGGGGCGTGGTCGGCATGGCCCGGGCCGGCGATCCGGCCTGCGGCGGCGATCCGTCCTGCACCGAACGGCAGCAATTCCTCGACAGCGCCAATTCGCAATTCTTCATCATGTTCGCGCCGAACGATTTCCTGAACGGCAAATACACCATCGTCGGCGAGGTCGTGTCGGGTATGGAGGTGGTCGATGCGATCAAGCGCGGCGACGGGCCCAACGGCGCCGTGATCGGCCGGCCCGACGCCATGGTGCGGGTGCGCCCGGTCGACCTGCCCTGAGGGGCCGGGCGCGCTGACGTCTGCTCACGTCCGCGTGCGGGGGGCTGGGCAGACGCGGCGCGCCGGCGCATGCTGGCGGCGAAAGGGGATGCCCGATGCGCCTGATCCTTGCCGCCCTTCTGGCCCTCGCCGCCAGCCTCGCCCTCGCCGAGCCCGACCGCTGGCGCGGGGAATGGCCCGATACGGACTTCACCCTGACCAGTATCGATGACTGGTCCCAGATCCTGTCCGGCGGCCCGCCGCGCGACGGCATCCCGGCGCTGTTCGACCCGGCCGTGATCGCCGTGGCCGATGAGGGGGCGCTGCAGCCGCGCGAGCCGGTGATCGCCGTCGAACTGCCGGGCGCGGTGCCGCGGGCCTATCCGCTGCGCTACCTGACCTGGCACGAGATCGTGAATGACGCGATCGGCGACACCCCGGTCGCCGTGACCTTCTGCCCCTTGTGCAATTCCGCCGTGGTGTTCGACCGGCGGGTCGACGGCGCGGTGCTGACCTTCGGCGTCACCGGCAAGCTGCGCCATTCCGACATGGTCATGTATGACCACCAGAGCGAAAGCTGGTGGCAACAGGCCGAAGGCGTCGGCATCGTCGGGGTTCATACCGGAACGGAACTGACCCGCCTGCCGGTCTGGGTCGAGGCCTGGGAGGCTTTTGAGGTCCGCAACCCGCAGGGCGAGGTGATGGCCGAACCGGACTGGCCGCGCGATTACGGCCGCAACCCCTACCAGGGCTACGACAGCTCGGCCCGGCCGTTCCTCTATTCCGGCGAATTGCCGCCCCATGACATCCCGCCGCTGCTGCGGGTGGTCCGGGTCGAGGACCGGGCCTGGCCGCTGACCCGCCTGGCCGAGGAGCGCCGGATCGAAGAGGCCGGGCTGATCCTGACCTGGGAGGGCGACCAGGCCTCGGCGCTGGACACGTCGCGCATCGCCGACGGGCGCTCGGTCGCCTCGGTCCGGGTGCGGGACGGGCAGGGGGCGGATGTGGTCCATGACGTGATGTTCGCCTTCGCCTTTCATGCCTTCAACCCGGACGGGACCTGGATGCTGGGCCCGACCGGCGATTGACAATCCCGGCGGCCCGGGGTCGGGTCGCGCGGATGGAACGCAAGGATCGGATCGACGCCGCCGGAGCGGCCTGGCTGGTGGGCTTTGCCCTGTTGCTGGCCTTCAACCAGGTGGTGATCAAGGTCACCAATGGCGGCTTTCAGCCGGTGTTTTTCGCCGGGATCCGGTCGTTGGGCGCGGTGCTGTGCCTGCTGGTCTGGCTGCGGATCCGGGGCATCGCCTTTCGGTTTCCGCGGGCGACCTGGGTGCCGGGGGTGGCGATCGGCGTGGTCTTTGCGCTGGAATTCCTGTGCCTGTTCATGGCGCTGGATCTGACCACCGTGGCGCGTTCGGCGGTGCTGTTCTATTCCATGCCGGTCTGGCTGTCGCTATTGGCCCATGTCCTGTTGCCGGGCGAGCGCCTGACCCGGGCGAAATCCGCCGGGCTGGCGCTGGCGCTGGCCGGCGTCGCCCTGGCGATGAGCGGCCGGCAGGGCGGCTCGGCCAGCCTGGCGGGCGATCTGTTCGCCCTGGGCGGGGCGGTGGCCTGGGCGCTGCTGGCGATCCTGGCGCGCGGCACCGCGCTGAACACCCAGCGCCCCGAGCTGCAACTGGTCTGGCAACTGGGCATCTCGGCGCCGGTTCTGCTGCTGCTGGCGCCGCTGTTCGGGCCGTTTCTGCGCGATCCGCAGATGATCCATCTTCTGGGCCTGGGCTTTCAGATCGTGGTGATCGCGGCGGGGTCTTTCCTGATGTGGCTGTGGCTGCTGTCGATCTATCCGGCGGCCGGCGTGGCCTCGTTCAGCTTTCTGTCGCCGGTCTTCGGCGTCGGCTTCGGCTGGCTGTTGCTGGGCGAACAGGTCGGGCCGGAACTGATCGGCGCGCTGGCGCTGGTGGCGCCGGGGCTGGTCCTGATCAACCGTCAGGTGCCGCAGAAGGTATGAGCCACGCGTTCGGCCTCGGTCGGTGCCGCGGCATGGTCCGGGGCCGGCTCGAAGGGCCGGGTCACGACATCAAGCATGGCTTCGAAATGTTTGAAATCATTCTGCAATCCAGCCTGAATCGCGGCTTCGATCCGATGCGTGCGCGGGATCACCTGCGGGTTGGCGCGGGCCATCAGCGCCGGGTCCGGCTGCCGCGCCTGCCAGCGCGCGGCCCAATCCTCCAGCCCGTCGGGGATGGTATCGGCCAGGGCGGCGAAGGTATTGGTGAAGTCGAGCCCGTGATCTTCCATGTGCTTGAGCAATTCGGCGATCAGCGCGCGGTCGGTGTCATTGGGGTCCGCAAGGCCCAGCTTGGCGCCGAAGCGACGCAGCCATTCGGCCTCGTAGAGGTCCGGGAAAGTGTTGATCAGCCGCGTGAAATCCTCGACCGCGGCCTCTTCGTCCGGCGCCATCGGCACCAGGGCCGAGGCGAATTGCGCCAGGTTCCAATGCGCCGCGCGGGGCTGGTTGGCATAGCCATAGCGGCCCTGCCGGTCGATGAAGGAAAACACCGTCGCCGGGTGATAGGCGTCCATGAAGGCGCAGGGGCCGTAATCGATCGTTTCGCCCGAGACCGCCATGTTGTCGGTGTTCATCACCCCGTGGATGAAGCCGAGCGCCATCCATTGCGCCACCAGCGCGGCCTGGGATTTCATTACTTCTTCAACAAGTTGCGCGGCGGTCTTCACCTGCGGATAATGCCGCGCGACCGTGTGGTCGAACAGCGCGCGCAGCCCGTCGCGATCGGCCCGGGCGGCGAAGAACTGGAACGTGCCGACCCGGATATGCGAGGCGGCGACGCGGGTCAGGATTGCGCCGGGCATCGGGCCGTCTTCGCGCAGGACCGGATCGCCCGTGGCCACCGCCGCCAGCGCCCGGGTGGTGGGCACGCCAAGCGCGGCCATGGCTTCGCTCATCAGGTATTCGCGCAGCACCGGACCCAGCCAGGCGCGGCCGTCGCCCATCCGCGAATAGGGCGTGCGACCGGAGCCTTTCAGTTGGATATCAAGGCGTTGCGCGCCGGTCCTGATCTCTCCCAGCAGGATCGCGCGGCCATCGCCCAATTGCGGGGAAAACCCGCCGAACTGGTGGCCGGCATAGACCTGGGCGAGCGGCTCGGCCCCGTCGGGCAGCGTGTTTCCGGCAAAGAAGTCAGCCAGTTGCGCGTCCGTCAGCGGGCCGCGGTCGATCCCGATGTCGCGCGCCAGCTGAGCGTTCCAGGCGATCAGCCGCGGATCGCTGACCGGGGTCGGGGCGAGCCGGGTGAAGAACCGGTCGGGCAGCCGGGCATAGGAATTGTCGAAGGGGATCGAAAGCGTCATGACCCAGATGTAGGGGCCGCCGGACGAAAGGGAAAGTCGTGTCGGTCTCGCGTCGATGTTTTTGCGGACCTTTCACCGGTCCCGGGGGGGCGCCCGGAAATACCGCGACATCAGCGCGTAGCGGTCGCGCAATTCGTAACCCAGCCGCTTGTAGAAGCCCTGGGCCTTGACGTCGTCGCGGTCGACCTCGAGGTGGAAGGCCTTCAGCCCGTGCCCGGCCAGCTGGGTGCCGAGCGCCCCGAGCGCCTCGGAGGCCAGGCCGCGGCCGCGCACGGCGGGGCGGATGTACAGCTCGTCCACGAAGCCGTCGAGCCCGCCCAGTTCGATCGCCCAGCCGAAACAGGCGACGACATAGCCGACCGGCGCCCGGGCCGGGCCGATCAGCCAGGCCGCGCCGTGGGGCGAGCCTTCGAGCAGCGGCATCAGCGCCGCCTCGCGGTGGGCATCGTCGAGGTCCAACCCGTATTCGGCATGGAACGCCGCGACCAGCGGCATCAGGCGCGGCAGGTCGTCGGGGGTGCACAGATGCAGCTGGGTCACAGCCGGCCGATCCGGTCCGCCAGAAGGGCATAGAACCCGGCGGCATCCACGTCGCCGATGAACAGCGCATTGGGCGCCCGATCGGTGACGCCCCACCAATCGGCGACACTCATGCCGCGGGTCAGATCGCTTCGGACCTCGATTTCCACGTTGATGAAGCGGCCCGAGAACAGGTCCGGGGCCAGCAGCCAGGCGATGGTGCAGGGGTCATGCAGCGGCGCGCCTTCGTGGCCGTATTTCGCCTCGTCGTAGCGTTCGAAGAAATCGACCAGGGCGGCGACCGCGTCGCCCACCGGGGTGCCCATGTCGCGGAAGGCGCGGACATGGGCTTCCGTCGTCAGGGCCTTGTGGGTCACGTCCAGCGGCATCACCGTCAGCCTGATGCCGGCGCGGAACACGATCTCGGCCGCTTCGGGGTCGACAAAGATGTTGAACTCCGCCGCCGGGGTGATGTTGCCGACCTCGAAATAGGCGCCGCCCATCAGCACGATCTCGGCCACGCGGCCGGCGATGTCGGGGGCGCGTTGCAGGGCGGCGGCGATATTGGTGAGCGGGCCGATCGGCACCAGGGTGACGCTGCCGGCGGGTTCGCGGCGCAGGGTGTCGATGATGAAATCGACCGCATGGGTCGCCTGCAGCGGCATCGTCGGTTCGGGCAGGGTGGGGCCGTCCAGCCCGGTCTTGCCGTGGACATGTTCCGCCGTCACCAGCGGCCGCATCAGAGGCGCGTCGCAGCCGGCAAAGACGGGGATGTCCGGGCGGCCGGCCAGTTCGCAGATCTTGCGGGCATTCACCTGGGTCAGCGGCAGGGGCACGTTGCCGGCGACGGCGGTGATGCCGAGCACCTGCAATTCGGGCGAGGCCAGGGCGAGGAGAATCGCGACCGCGTCGTCCTGGCCGGGATCGGTGTCGATGATGATCTTTCTTGTCATGTCCCCTCAATGACTTGCGGCAGAAAGCTGCGCAAGGGGTGGCGACGGTTCGCCCGCGGCAAGGCCGTCAATCGGCGCCGATCTGCTGACGGCAACCGGACGCCGAGCCGTGCCCGCCATGGGGCGGCGTGCCGCCGATAGGGCGCGTCCGGCGCCGTTGGCGCTGTCGGTGCCGGGCCGAGTGGTGTTTGATCGGCGCATCCACCACGCATCGCGGTGGACACATGTCCCAGACGGAGGTTTCCAGATGAAGACGACCCCAGTTCTTGCCCTGATCGCCATGGTGCTGGCCGCTCCGGCATTCGCGCAGGAGGCCGACCCGGCCATCGACGTGAATGGCGACGGGTTCTACAGCTTTCCCGAATTGTCGGCGGTGTTTCCGGACCTGACCGACGAGATGTTCAGCGCCATGGACACGACCGGGGACGGCCTGCTCGACATGGCCGAGGTCGCCGCGGCGGTCGATGCCGGCCTGCTGCCGCCGATGGACGGCTGATCGCGACCCGGCAAGGCGGGCCGTTTCCCCCGACACCGCCGCCAGGGCCGAATTCAAGGGCTTCGCACCCCGGGCGCTCCGTGCAGCGCCCGGGGTTCTTTTTCGGGGGTCCTGCGGCCCCGTGCGACAGGGCGGCCGGGGCGACGGCGCCAAGGCCGGACCGTCGATCTTGACGCGGAACAACGCCGGAGAGTGTCACAAACCTGTCATGCAGTCTTGTTAGGCGCGGTGAAGAAACGATCAAACCTGGAGAGCTTACGACATGATGCATCTCATGCACCGCGCTATGCCCGCTGCCCTCGGCGCCATGCTTCTTGCCGGCACCGCATCCGCACAATCGGTCGCGGATGTCTGCCCCGCGCCGCTGCGGATGGCCGATACCGGGATCGAGGGGATGGGCGACCTTGCCGACGCCTTCGGCCCCTTCGCCGAAACCTTCGAAGAGCTGACCGGCGTCGAGCTCGAACTCTTTTCGCTGTCGAACCGCACCGCCGCGGGCACCGCGCTGCAGTTCGACGAGGTCGAGCTCGTCTTTGCCGGCCCCTCCGAATTCGTGCTGTTCCAGCAACTGGCCGAGATGGACATCCTGTTCTCCATCGTGCGTCCGCATTACGGTTCCAGCTTCGTCGTGAAGGCCGACAGCGACATCCAGACGCTGGCCGATCTCGCCGGCCGCCGCGTGGCGCTCAAGGACGCGGGGTCCACCTCGGGCCATATCTTCCCGATGATGCTGATGGCCCAGGCCGGGCTCGACCCCGAAGCCGATGCCGAGATCATCATGGCCGGCGACGCGCGCATCCAGGTCCTGATCAACGATGACGTCGACGCAATGGGCGGCGGCAACAAGGACTGGGACGCGATCCGCGAACAGGACCCCGACACCGAGTATCGCCTGCTGGCCCAGACCGACACGCTGCCCGGCGACCCGGTGGTGATGCGCGCCTCCCTGCCGCAGGAATGCCGCGACGCCCTGCGCGCGACGCTGACCGAGCATTCCGACGTGCTCTGGGAAAGCCTCGTCTCGACCGAGCGCAACGCCGACAAGTTCATCGAGCGGGACGCCTACATGTCCTTCGAGACCGACCCGGCGATCTACGACGTCGTGCGCATGGCCTACGAAGTCGCCGGCATTCCGTTGGACGAGTGATCCGGTACACACGCCTGGTGCGGGGCGGCCGATTCTTGCGGATCGGGCGCCCTTCGCCTTTCCAAGTCCGGTCCATCGAAGGAGTGGGGGATGACACCAGCCATCAGCTGTGAGCAGGTGCAGGTCGGCTACGGCGATCTGCAGGTCCTGCGCGGCGTTTCCTTCGATATTCCCGTCGGCCAGGGGGTCGTGCTTCTCGGGGCGAACGGCTGCGGCAAATCCACCCTGCTGCGGAGCCTGAACGGGCTGGAAAAGCTGCAATCCGGCCGGATCCGGATCCATGGCGACAGCCTGCACGACGCGTCGCGGCGCGACCTGCGCCGGATCCGGTGCAGCATGGGCTATGTCTTCCAGCAGTTCAATCTCGTGCCGCAACTCAGCGCGTTCCAGAACGTGCTTCTGGGGGCGATGGGGCGCCAGCGCTTCGGCCTTCTGTCCTGCCTCGGCCTCACGGCCAGCGCGGAGGAGCGCGAGCGGGCGATGGACTGTCTCGACCGGGTCGGCATGGCCGACCGCGCCCTCCACCGGCCGAGCGCGCTGTCGGGCGGTCAGCAGCAACGGGTCGCCATCGCGCGGATGCTGATGCAGGCCCCCAGGGTGGTGATCGCCGACGAACCGGTCGCGAGCCTCGATCCGAAGGCCGAGCGCGAGGTGCTCGACCTTTTGTGGCGCATCGTGCGGGAAGAGGGGCTGAGCATGCTGTGCACGCTGCACCAACTCGACCTCGCGCGGGACTATGCCGACCGCATCATCGGCATGAAGGCGGGCAGAATCGAGATCGACGCCCCCGTGGCCGAGGCCGATCGCGACAGGCTCGATGCGCTCTATATCGGCATGGCCCGCGTCGACGCCCAACATGATGGAGAGGCCGCATGACCGACCGACCCGACCTTCCGCCGCGGTTCCGCGCGCCCTCGGCCCTGACCTGGGTGCTCGTCGTCGGCTTCGCCGCCTTCTTCATCCAGGGCCTGATCGTCTCGGAGGTCGCGCTTGACCGGCTGGTGCGCGGCGCCGGCAACCTGGTGCGGTTCATCGGCCAGGCCGTGCCGCCCGATTTCTCCGGCTCCCTCAACATCGCCGACGCGATGCTCGAGACGCTCAACATCGCCGTGGTCGGCGTGACCTTCGGCTGCCTGCTTTCGGTGCCGCTGGCGCTGCTGGCGGCGAGCAACACCGCGCCGAACGCGGTGGTGAGAACCATCGCGCGGTTCGTGATCTCGGTGGGGCGCACCATCCCCGATCTGATCTGGGCGCTGATCTTCGTCGTGACCGTGGGCCTCGGACCCCTGGCCGGGATTCTCGCGATCGTCATGGACACGATCGGCTTCGCGGCCCGGTTCTACTCGGAACGCTTCGAAGAAGTGCCCAAGGGCCCCTCCGAGGCGTTGACGTCGACCGGTGCGGGCCGCCTGTCGGTGATCTTCGGAGCGATCCTGCCAGAGAGCTTCGCGTCGATGACGGCGACGTCGCTCTTCAGCGTCGAGAAGGCGATCCGGTCCGCCGTCACACTCGGGCTCGTCGGCGCGGGCGGCATCGGCGTGGAGCTTTCCACCGCGATGCGCCTTTTTCGCTACGACCAGGCCGCCGCCATCATCCTAGTCATTCTTGTGGTGGTCGTGCTGTTCGAACAGATCTCTTCAAGCATCCGCAAGCGGATCATCTGACCGGTCCGGCGCTGGCGGGGCGGCCGCCGGGGCGGCCGTTGCCGGCGGGACTAGGCGGCCCCGCGCGACAGGGCGGCGACGCCGGTGCGGGCCATCTCGACCAGGCCGATCGGGCGCATCAGATCGGCGAAGGCGTCGATCTTTTCCGGGGTGCCGGTGATCTCGAAGACGAAACTTTCCAGCGTGCTGTCGACCACGTTGGCGCGGAACACATCCGCCAGGCGCAGCGCCTCGACCCGGTCCTCGCCCCGGCCGGTGACCTTGAACAGCGCCAGTTCGCGTTCGACGCTGCGGCCTTCGACGGTCAGGTCATGGACCTCGTGCACCGACACGATCCGGCCCAGCTGGGCGGTGATCTGGTTGATCACCTGGGGCGTGCCGGTGGTGACGATGGTGATGCGGCTGGTATGGCCGGTATGGTCGACCTCGGCCACGGTGAGGCTTTCGATATTGTAGCCGCGGCCGGAAAACAGGCCGATCACCCGGGCCAGCACGCCGGGTTCGTTCTCCACCAGCACGGCCAGGGTGTGGCGTTCCTGGGTGTCCGAAAAGGTCGGGCGCAGGTTGTAGGCGGAATGGCTGGTGGAGCCTTTCTTGATCTTGAGGGGCGACATCTGGGACTCCTAGGGGCAATCGAGGGTGGCGCGATAGACATTGGCGCCGGGATCCTGGCTGAGCGTGGCGACGGCACAGCCGCTGGCAAGGGCCGCGGCGCGGCCGGCATTGTCGAACAGCCGGGCCTGGTTGGCGGCGCCGGTGGCGAAGTTGCGCAGGGTCATGGTGCCGGGCGTGTCGGCCCGGACGGTGAAGACATCGCCGCCCACCTCGACCCGCGCGCCGGGATAGAGGCTGGCGGCCATGTCTCCGGTGCAGGCGGACAGCGCCAGGGGCAGGGCGAGCGCGGGGATCGCCCGGCGCGCCGCCGCCCGGGCCGCGGACAGCCCGCGGTCGGGGGCCGAAACGCGCCTCACACCAGAACGCTCCCCTTGGCGTCGATCACCCCCTGGGTTTCGGCGGCGCCCAGCAGCATCTCGTTATGGGCCTTGCCCGAGGGGATCATCGGAAAGCAGTTTTCGTGCTTTTCGACCAGGCAGTCGAAGATCACCGGGCCGTCATGGGTCAGCATCTCCAGGATCGCGTCATCGAGGTCGGCGGGATCGGTGCACAGGATGCCCTTGGCGCCGAAAGCCTCGGCCAGCTTGACGAAATCGGGCAGGGCCTCGGACCAGGACGACGAATAACGTTCGCCATGCAGCAATTCCTGCCATTGCCGCACCATGCCGAGCCGTTCGTTGTTCAGGATGAACTGCTTGACCGGCAGGCGGTATTGCACCGCGGTGCCCATTTCCTGCATGTTCATCAGCCAGGACGCCTCGCCCGCGACATTGATGACCAGCGCCTCGGGATGCGCCAGCTGCACCCCGATCGAGGCCGGAAAGCCGTAGCCCATGGTGCCCAGACCCCCCGAGGTCATCCAGTGGTTCGGCTCTTCGAAGCCCATGAACTGGGCCGCCCACATCTGGTGCTGGCCGACCTCGGTGCAGATGAAACGGTCCGTGCGGTCGCGGGTCAGCGCCTCGAGCCGTTCCAGCGCATATTGCGGCTTGATGGTCTTTTCCGAGGGCGTGTAGCTCAGGCAATCGACCTTGCGCCAGCCGTCGATCCGGGCCCACCAGCTGGCCAGCGCCTCCTTGTCGGTCTTGCGGCCGCGGGCCTTCCAGACCTTCAGGATATCCTCGAGCACATGGCCGACATCGCCGACGATCGGGATATCGGTCTGGATCACCTTGTTGATCGACGAGGGGTCGATGTCGATATGGGCCTTTTTCGATTTCGGGCTGAAGGCGTCGATCCGGCCGGTGATGCGGTCGTCGAAGCGGGCGCCGATATTGATCATCAGGTCGCAATCATGCATCGCCATGTTGGCCTCATAGAGGCCGTGCATGCCCAGCATCCCCAGCCACTTGTCTCCGCTCGCCGGATAGGCCCCGAGACCCATCAGGGTGGAGGTGATGGGAAAGCCCGTCGCCTCGACCAGTTCGCGCAGCAGCTGGCTGGCCGCGGGGCCGGAATTGATCACGCCGCCACCGGTGTAGAAGACCGGCTTCTTCGCCTTTTCCATCGCCGCGACCAGGTCGGTGATGCCCTCGATCGCGCCCTTCACCGCCGGCTGGTAATGCGATTTCATCTGCCTGGGCGTGGTATAGGCGCCGGTGGCGAATTGCACGTCCTTGGGAATGTCGACCAGGACCGGGCCGGGGCGGCCGGACCGGGCGACGTGGAACGCCTCGTGGATCGTATGGGCCAGCGCGTCGGTTTCCTTGACCAGCCAGTTGTGCTTGGTGCAGGGCCGGGTGATGCCGACCGTGTCGGCCTCCTGGAAGGCGTCCGAGCCGATCATGAAGGTCGGCACCTGGCCGGTGAAGACGACGATCGGGATGCTGTCCATCAGCGCGTCGGTCAGGCCGGTGACCGCATTGGTCGCCCCGGGCCCCGAGGTGACCAGCGCGACGCCGACCTTGCCGGTCGAGCGGGCATAGCCTTCGGCGGCATGGACCGCGCCCTGTTCGTGGCGCACCAGGATGTGGCGGATGCCGTTCTGCTGGAAGATCTCGTCATAGATCGGAAGCACGGCGCCGCCGGGATAGCCGAACACCACGTCCACGCCCTGGTCCTTGAGGGCCTGAACCACCATCTTCGCTCCGGTCATCTGCGCCATCGTCTGTTCCTCTTTCGACGTCATCAGCCTTGCCAACAAAAAGCCCCCGGGGGTGATACCGGGGGCGCATGGGGTCCTGTTATGGAAAACCGTTACCGGCCCATGCGCCTTGTCTCCACCACTACCAGCAGGATGCTCATGTCCTCGGGTCCTTTCGCATGCGCCCGGATATGCACCCCCGCGCCCCGGGGGTCAACTGTCGAAATCGCGAAAATGTCGTGCGGCGGCGTCTTTTCGCAACTTTGTTAAACCGGTGGCCCTGCTCTTCGGAGGCAGGAGGCGGCGATCCGTGCGCGAGGTTTCTTGCCGGGCGATTCGGCGCCGGCTGGCCCCGGGGACGGCGCGTGCCGGGAGCGCCGCGGCGGCCCCCTGTTCCGGCGCGGCGGGCCGGGGTGACGGGCCGGGGTGGCGGTCCGGGGTGGCCGGGGTGGCGGGCCGGGGTGGCGTCGGTCGGGCCGAATCGCGGCGTGTCGCCGCGGCCTGTTGGCGCAAACACCCCGGGCTTTTCGCAAGCACGGCCGAATGTGACTGAAGTTTCGGCACTTTTCGGGGTGTTCGACCCTCAGAAGGCTATTTCCCGATCCGAATTCCGCCGCTAGTCTCCCTGCACTCGAAACGATCCGCCGGGCGCCGTGAGGAGCCGGGCAATACCAAACGGGAGGATTAAATGGATCGTCGTTCCTTTTTGAAAACGTCCGCGCTTGGCGGCTCGGCCGCTGCCGCAACGACCCTGGCCGCGCCGGCCTATGCCCAGGGCAACCGGACGCTGACCCTGGTCACCACCTGGGGCCGCGGCCTGGCCGGCGTTCATGACAGCGCCCAGTATTGCGCCGACGTGATCACCGCCATGACCGACGGCGCACTGACCGTGGACCTCAAGGCCGCGGGCGAGCTTGTCGGCGCCTTCGACGTGTTCGACGCGGTCTCGGCCGGGCAGGCGGACATGTATCACGGCGTCGACTACTACTTCCTGGGCCAGCACCCGGCGCTGAGCTTTTTCAGCCAGATCCCGTTCGGCATGAACTTCCAGGAATACGCCAACTGGTTCCACCATGACGGCGGCCGCGAACTGGCCGACGAGCTGTATTCGATCTTTGGCCTGAAGGCCTTCCCGGCGGGCAATACCGGTCCGCAATCGGGCGGCTGGTTCAACCGCGAGATCAACAGCCCCGAGGATTTCCAGGGCCTGAAATTCCGCATGCCCGGCCAGGGCGGCGAGGTGCTGGGCAAGCTGGGCGCAAGCGTGCAGAACCTGCCGGGCGCCGAGGTCTATCAGGCGCTGGCCTCGGGTGCGATCGACGGGACCGAGTGGATCGGCCCCTGGGCGGATGAAACCGCCGGCTTCCAGGAGCTGACCAACATCTACTACACCGCCGGTTTCCACGAGCCGGGACCGAACCTGAACCTGACCATGAGCCTCGAGGTCTGGGACAGCCTCAGCCCGGCGCATCAGGCGATCATCGAGAACGCCACCAGCGCCAGCAACATCTGGACCATGTCGCTGTTCATGGCCCGCAACGCGGCGGCGCTGCAGCGTCTGCAGGCCGGCGGCGTCCAGCTGCGCGAATTCCCCGATTCGGTCTGGGATGCCTTCGGTCAGGCGGCCGAAGAGGTCGTGGCGGCCTCGATGGGCGACGATCTCTATGCGCGCTGCTATGAAAGCTTCAACGCCTCGCTGGAAAGCTCGGCGGCCTGGAACAGCCGCTCGCAGGCGGCCTTCTCGGCCCAGCGCGACCGCGTGCGGGGTCTCTGAGCCCGACAGGCAACACATCGGCCCGGGTCCCGCCCGTCGTGGCGGGGCCCGTGGCGCTACTGGGGTCCGCGTGACGCGGGCCAAGCTTTCCGGGGGGCAGGCGACATGGAAGAGGAAGCCGAAGCGGCGGGGCTCTGGGCCAGCTACGAAAACGGCTATACCCGATGGGTCGAACGGTTGCAGGGCAACGTGCCCGACGGTGCCGATCCCTTGCCTGCGGCCGGAGGGTTCGGCGGGCAGGTGTGGAACGGCGTGCAATGGACCATCGGCAACCTGCTGGAGGCGCCCTACAACATCGCCTATGCGGTGACCCATCCGGGCAGCTGGCTGTCCTGGATCGGACATGTCAACCAGCCGATGCCGACGCCCGAGATCAAGCAGGCGCTGATGCGCTTCGTCTATTACGGCGCCTCGGTCGAATTGTTCTTCGCCCTGTTCTTTCTGCTGCTGTGCTACACCGCCTTTGCGATGCGGAACCGGCCGGTGATGTGGGGCACGGTGCGGGTGCTGGAAGGGCTGGCGAACCGGGTCGGCCGGTTCTTCGCCTGGGCGGCCTTCGTCATGGTGGCGATCCAGATCGTGATCATCTTCCTGCAGCGGGTCTTTGCGGTGAACCAGATCAGCTTCGGCTTCGGGATGACGATTACCCATGACGTGTTCTGGTGGTCCGACGGGCTGAAGCTGTGGAACGCGATGATCGTGGCGCTCTGTGTCACCTATACCTTCGTGCAGGGCGGGCATGTGCGGGTCGACCTGGTCTATTCCGCGGTCAGCCACCGGGTCCAGCGGGCGATCGACATGGTCGGCAGCCTGCTGTTCCTGCTGCCGGGGGCGGTGCTGATCTACATGTATTCCTGGTTCTTCCTGTGGCGCAGCCTGTTGGTGCCGCCGGTCTCGTCGACCAATACCTTCGACCAGCTGGTCCTGCAGCGGTCCCAGGCGCTGCGCTGGAACGTGGAAACGATCGGGACCTCGCCGAACGGCTTTGACGCCTATTGGCTGTTCAAGCTGTTCCTGGTGCTGTTCTGCATCCTGGTGTTGCTGCAGGCGGTGGCGTTCTTCTACCGGTCGTTCCTGGAATATGTCGAAGGCGAGGCCAGCGCGGGCAAGTACCTGGACAAGGACAGCCTGGGCGAGGGCCAGGAAGTCTATGAAGGCACGCATTAGGGGGCGGGAAGCATGTTGTTCGGATTAGACGGCGTCGAGATCGGCCTGATCATCGTCTTCCTGTGCCTGTTCGGCGGGATCCTGTCGGGCTTTCCGGTGGCCTTCGCCATCGGCGGGGCCGGGGTCGTGTCCTTCGGGATCATCGCGCTGCTGGACAGCGGCGGGCTGTTGATCCATCAGGCGATCGACACAAGCAGCGCCGATTATGCCGCCCTGCTGGCCGAGGGGGTGGCGCGCGACGCGATCTCGGTCTTCCGATACCCCGATCTGCCACGGGTCGAGACCCCGGTGTTCGACGGCGGCGCCGCCGAGGCGCTGCGCAAGACGATTTCCGGCATTCCGCTGCGGATCAACGAACGGGTCCTGTCGGGCCCGTCGATCGAGACGCTGCTGGCGGTGGCGATGTTCGTGATGATGGGCATCACCCTGGAACGCTCGCGCATCGCCGATGACCTGCTGACCACCATGTCCCGGGTCTTTGGCCCGCTGCCGGGCGGGCTGGCGGTGTCGGTGGTGGTGGTCGGCGCCTTCCTGGCGGCCTCGACGGGGATCGTCGGCGCCACGGTCGTGACCATGGGCCTGCTGTCGCTGCCGACGATGCTGCGGGCGGGCTATTCGCCGCAACTGGCGACCGGCGTGATTGCCGCCAGCGGGACGCTGGGCCAGATCATCCCGCCTTCGATCGTGATCGTGCTGCTGGGCACCCTGGCCGGCGACATCTATGCCAATGCCCAGCAGGCCCGGGCCAATTCGGTCGGCTGCAACGATGCGCTGACCTATCTGGGCGAACCGGCGGTGCTGTCGGTGGGCACCCTGTTCCAGGCCGCGCTGCTGCCGGGGATCCTGCTGGCGGTGCTCTATGCCGTCTATGCCTTCGGCTATGCGCTGCTGAACCCGTCCAAGGCGCCGGCGATCGATGTCGGCCATTCCGACCATGAGCCGATCAGCCGCCGTGAAGGGTTGTTCTGGTTCCTGGTGGCGCCGGGCGCGGTGATCGCCGGGGCGATATTCCTGTCGAACCTGAACGTGATCGGCAGCCAGTCGGTCCATGTCGACAGTTTCAGCGAGGCCGGCGAGTCCGCCAGTTTGCGCACCAATGTCGGCGACGAATGCCGCGACGCGATGATCGCCCTGCATGGCCAGGAGGCCTGGGATCGCGCCCTTGCCGAACAGGCGGTGATCGACGCGGCCGGGGGCGTCGAACAGGCCCATGAGCTGAACGCGGACGAGATGACCGCCGCGATCGCCGACAAGGTGGCCGATGCCGCCCCGATCGGCAGCGGCATGGCGATCCTGATCGTGTTCTTCGCGCTGGTGCTGACCACGGCGCGGGGCGTGGCGCCGGGCGCCGATCCGTTGCCGCTGCTGGTCGGCGCGGGCGGGATCGGGCTGCTGGCGCTGGCCGATATCGTCGCGATCTCTCCGCTCAGTTCGCCCGGCGCCACGGTGCTGTGGATGCTGCCGGGCCTGGCCTTGCTGGGCTGGGCGATGAAACCGGCGGCGATCCGGCTGGCGGGCAACGAATTGCTGCGGGTGGTGTTCCCGCCGCTGGTGCTGATCGTCGCGGTCCTGGGCTCGATCCTGGGGGGGGTCACCAACCCGACCCCGGCCGCGGCGCTGGGCGCCGGCGGGGCGGTGATGCTGGCCGCCTATCGCAAGCTGCGCGATGAGGATCGCAGCGCGCGGATCATCCTGCTGGCGACCGGCGCGGTGGTGCTGATGCTGCTGATCGGCATCAATTTCGACCTGCGCATGGGCCGCGAGGTGGTGCTGTTCCAGAACCGCCTGGCCTTCCTGCTGGCGATGACCTGCTTCCTGTTCTCGATGTTCGGGTTCTTCTTCGCGTCCTGGGTGCTCTATGCCGGCGGCGTGCTGAGCCCGGTGATGCGCGAGACGGCCAAGGTGACCTCGATGGTGTTCACCATCCTGATCGGGTCGCAATTGCTGAACCTTGTGGTGATCAGTTTCGGCGGCGAACATTACATCCAGCAGTTCCTGCGCAGCTTCGACAACGAATACACGGTGTTCCTGATCGTGATGCTGGTGCTGTTCGTGCTGGGCTTCGTGCTGGATTTCCTCGAGATCATCTACATCGTCGTGCCGATCGTCGGGCCGGTGATCTATGGCGGCGAATTCGACCCGAAATGGGTGACGATCATGATCGCGGTGAACCTGCAGACCAGTTTCCTGACGCCGCCCTTCGGCTTTGCGCTGTTCTATCTGCGCGGGGTGGCGCCGCCGCAGGTGACCACGGGCCATATCTATCGCGGCATCATCCCCTTCGTGCTGATCCAGGTCGTCGCACTGGGGCTGCTGTGGGTCGTCCCCGGCGTCGTGACCATCGTGCCGGACCTGCTGGGCGGCTAGGCGTCCGGCGGGGCGCCGCTCGCCCGCGGGCCCCTGGGGGCCTGGGGCATCGCCCCGCCCGCCGTCCCGGTCCCGGGCGTCAGGTGAACTGGATCAGGTCCCAGCGATTGCCGAAGGGGTCGCGCCAGACGGCGACGGTGCCATAGGGTTCGGCGCGGAGCGTTTCCTCGAAGACCACGCCGGCGGCCCGCATTCGGGCGTGGTCGGCGTCGAAATCGTCGGTTTCGAGAAAGAACCCCACCCGCCCGCCGGTCTGGTTGCCGATCGCCGCCCGCTGATCGGCTCCGTCTGCGCGGGCCAGAAGCAGCCGGGCCTGCCCGCCCGGCGGCGCCACCAGCACCCAGCGCTTGCTGTCCGGGAGCCGCGTATCGGCGACCAGATCGAAGCCCAGCCGGGTGACGTAGAAGTCGAGCGCCTCGTCGTAATCCGGCACCACCAGCGTGACCGCGTGCAGGCGCATCAGCGCGAGGCGTCGGGCAGGGTGATCCGGGCCACCTGTTCGGCGATCGGATCGACCGACAGGGGATGGGTTTCGGCGGAATAGCTTTCGGGGTCGCGCAGGGCTTCCCAGGCGCCGGCGCGATAGACCTCGAGCGCCGAGAACTTCGCCTTGTAGCCCATCTTGTCGGAGCCCGGCACCCAATAGCCGAGATAGACATAGGGCAGGCCCAGTTCGCGCGCCAGGGCGATATGGTCGAGCACCACATAGGTGCCCAGGCTGTCGCGGGTCAGCTCCGGCTCGAAGAAGGAATAGACCATGCTGACGCCGTCATCGAGGATGTCGGTCAGGCAGACCGCGCGCAGCCCGCGCAAGGTGTCCTCCTCGGGCGCGGCGGGGTCGGCATATTCCACCAGCCGCGAGCGGATCGGGGTTTCCTCGACCATCGCGGCGAATTCGAACAGGTCCATGTCGGCCATGCCGCCATCGGCGTGGCGGCTGTCCAGATAGGCGCGGAACAGGGCGTATTGTTCCTCGGTCGCCCAGGGCGAGGTGGCGCGGCGTTCCAGATAGCCATTGCGCCGGGCCACCCGGCGCTGGGACCGCGACGGGGTGAAATCCTCGACCCGGATCCGGGCCGACATGCAGGCCGAGCAATCGGCGCAGGAGGGCCGGTAGAGCACGTTCTGCGACCGCCGGAAGCCCTGCTTGGACAGCGCGTCGTTCAGACGCTCGGCCGCCTCGCCCTGCAGCGCGGTGAACAGCTTGCGCTCCATCCGGCCCGGAAGGTAGGGGCAGGGTTGCGGGGCCGTCACGTAGAATTGCGGCGCGATGGGCAGCGTGTGGCGCATGAAGGCGGGTCTTCGGTGTTACAGCTTGTCCTCGGGCGGAGCGTAACAAGTCTGTGTCACCGCGCCAAGCCTCTAGCGCATGCATCGGTCGACCATCGCGGTGCCGAGCAGTTGGTCGGTCAGCCCCTGGTGGCGCCGGCCGAGCGCCATCATCGCCACCGAGACCAGCTGCAGCGGCTGGACCAGCATCGAAACGGTGTAGCCGGCGCTGTGCCAGAGCGCGTCCGCGGGCGACAGGCGGGCGCCGTGCCGGTCGCGCAGGTGCAGGCCCATGAGGACCATGCCCGGGGTCGCCGACAACAGCGCGATGGTCGCGGCGCGATAGGCCAGGCCGACCGCCATGACCATGGCCGGGAACACGAAAATCCCAAGGAACAGGGTAAAGGGCAGGGCCATGGCGGCCAGCACCGCCGAGATCGCCATGTCGATCACCCAGGCCGCCAGGCGGCGCGGCAGGACGCCGGCATAGGCTTCGGGATGCAGGTCCGGGTCGGGCAGCCCGGCATTGGTGCGCAGCATGGGTCGGGGCCTTTCGCGACGGGGCCTTTGGTGAAGGCGGCCGCCCCCGGGGGGGCGGGGGCGGCCGGGGGGCGGGCAGGGCCGGGGATTGGCCGCGTGCCCGGGGCGGGACAGTCTCAGGCGGTGGCGCCTTCGCCGCTGCGGTCCTCGTCGTCGCGGCGCTTGGCACGGTCTTCCATGAACTGGTCGAATTCGGCCTTGTCCTTGGCGTCGCGCAGACGTTGCAGGAAATCCTCGAAGGTTTTCTGTTCTTCCTCGAGCCGGCGCAGGGTGTCGGACTTGTAGGCGTCGAAGGCGCTGTTGCCCGAGCTGCGCATGGCGCTGCGATAGGCCTTGTGGCTGGCGTGGCGGGTGCGATTGCGGCAGGATCCGCTGAACATGCGTTTGCTCCAGATCATATAGGCCAGAAGGGCAAGGCCGATGGGCCAGACAAGGACGAAGGCCAGCACCAGCGTGGCGATCCAGGCGCCCTTGCCGCGCTCGTCCAGCCAGGCTTCGGCGCGGGTGAAGATGTTGCCGTCACCGGGGCGACCCGGCTCGGCGCGAAGGTCGATATTGACGGAAGAGGTGGACATCTGGCGCTCCTTGGCGTTGGGGTTCGGGTTGATGTGAATGTCTTTCACATTACCGAAGATGGGCGATGTGAATGCCGTTAACAAGAGTGGATGTGAAAGATGTTTACATTTTTCCGGGCCGCGCGGCGCAGGGCGTTGATATGACAGGAAAATTTTTTCGGGAGCGGTGGGGTGGAACCCCATCCTGCGGGGTGTTTCGGGTGGCAAGGCGCAAGGCGACGGGAGGTCAGGCCGTGAACTCCGCCACCTGCGCGCCGGTCAGGCGCAGCAGGGCGACGGGGGCGATGGGAAAGATGTGCCGGGGCGTGCCGGCGGCGGCCCAGACGGTGTCGAAATCGGACAGCCGCGGGTCCCAGAAGCTGCGGATCGGGCTCAGGTGCCCCACGGGCGACACGCCGCCGATGGCGAACCCGGTCTGGGCGCGCACCGCGCCCGCATCGGCGCGGTCCAGGGCCGCGCCGACCACCTGCGCGGCCTTGGCGCCGTCCACCCGGTTGCCGCCGGCGGTCAGGAACAGCAGGCATTCGCCACTGTCATGGGCCTGGAAGATGATCGACTTGACGATCTGGTCCAGCGCACAGCCGGCCGCGGCGGCGGCCTGGTCGGCGGTGCGGGTTTCGGCCCCCATTTCCATCGGCACGGCGTCGACCCCGGCGGCCCTGAGCACATCCGTGACCCGTTTCAGGCTCTTGCTCATGCGCGCGTCCCTCTCTAGCTTCCGGGGCAGGCTACAGCGCCGGGAACGGGAGGCAAGCGCGGTGGACAGGTTGCTGACAGAGGTTCTGGCGGAGGAGACCCAGGTCTGGGAGGCGCTGGTGAAGGGCGACACAGAGGCCTATCAGACTGCCCTGGCGGAGGAATTCGAGGGCGTCTATCCCGACGGTGTCTTCGGCCGCGAGACGCAACTGGCGGTGCTGGAGGACGGCCCGACGATCGACGATTACGCCCTGGCCTCGGCGCGGGTCCGGCCGATCGGCGCCGATCATGCCATGCTGATCTATCACGCGCGCTACCGCCGCGCCGGGCAGGTCGCCTGGGAGGCGATGCGGGTCACCTCGCTGTGGCGTCGCAGGCGCGGCGGTTGGGTCAACGTCTTCAGCCAGGACACCCCCGAAGGCGCGCCGGTGCCATGAGTTTCGCCGCCCGGATCACCCGCGCGCCGCGGCCTTTCGAGCCCGAGCGCGGGGCCGAGGGGCGCGCGCTGTTCGCGGAGGCGGCCCCCGAGGTCGCGCAGCTGATCGAGGGCACGGCCGGCAGTTCGCCGTTTCTGCTGGGGCTGATGCACAAGGAAGCCGCCTGGCTGACCGCCGCGCTGGACGACCCCGAGCGCGCGCTGGAGGCCGAGCTTGCGGCGATCGCCGAGATGGCGCCCGATGCGCTGCCGGCCGGGTTGCGCCGGGCCAAGCGGCGCGTCGCGCTGCTGGTCGGGCTGGCCGATCTGGGCGGGGTCTGGCCGCTGGAGCAGGTCACGGCCGCTTTGACCCGGCTGGCCGATGCGGCCGTCGACCGGGCGCTGAAAACCCTGGTCGGGGCCGAGATCGCGCGCGGCAAGGTGCCCGGCCTGACGCCGCAGGATGCCGAGACCGCCGGCGGCATGGTCGCCCTGTCGATGGGCAAGGCCGGGGCGCACGAGCTGAATTACAGCAGCGATATCGACCTGATCGTGCTGTTCGACGAGACCCGGATCGACCCGGACAGCTTTCACGAGGTGCGCGCCGCCTTCATCCGGGTGACCCGCCGGATGGCCGCCCTGATCGGCGAGAATACCGCCGACGGCTATGTCTTTCGCACCGATCTGCGGCTGCGGCCCGATGCCAGCGTGACGCCGGTCTGCATCTCGTTCGACGCGGCCGAGCGCTATTACGAAAGCGTCGGCCGGACCTGGGAACGGGCGGCCTATATCAAGGCGCGGCCCTGTGCCGGGGATATCGCCGCGGGCGAGCGGTTCCTGGCCACGCTGACCCCCTTCGTCTGGCGCAAGCACCTGGATTTCGCGGCGATCCAGGACGCCCATGACATGCGGCTCAGGATCCGCGAGCACAAGGGGCTGGGCGGGGCGATCTGCCTGGAGGGTCATGACCTGAAACTGGGCCGCGGCGGGATCCGCGAGATCGAGTTCTTCACCCAGACCCGGCAGCTGATCGCCGGCGGGCGCGACGAAAGCCTGCGCTGCCGCGACACGGTGGGGGGCCTCGGGGCGCTGGCTGCGGCGGGCTGGGTCGGAGCCTCCGAGGCCGAGCGGCTGGTCGATCATTACCGCGAACATCGCGAGATCGAGCACCGCTTGCAGATGATCAACGATGCCCAGACCCACAAGCTGCCCGGCAATGCCGAGGGCTTCGCCCGGCTCGCCGCCTTCATGGATGTCGATGCCGACGCCTGGCGGGCGCGGCTGACCCGGCGGCTGGAAGAGGTGCATTCCCTGACCGAGGGGTTCTTTGCCCCGGGCCAGGCCCCGGCCGACACGGTCGAGGAACCCGAGATCGTCGAGGGCTGGCTGCGCTATCCGGCGCTGCGCAGCCCGCGCGCGGTCGAGATTTTCGAACGGCTCAAGCCCGACCTGCTGCGGCGGTTGAACGAGGCTGCCAAACCGGACGAGGCGTTGCTGCAATTCGACAGTTTCCTCAAGGGGTTGCCCGCCGGCGTTCAACTGTTTTCGCTGTTCGAGGCGAACCCGCAACTGACCCAGCTGATCGTCGATATCTGCGCCACGGCGCCGGCGCTGGCGGCCTATCTGGGGCGCAATTCCAGCGTTTTCGACGCGGTGATCGCCGGGGAATTCTTTGCCGACTGGCCGGGCCGCGCGGCGCTGGAGGACGGGCTGGCCGAGGCGCTGGCGGCCGAGGCGGATTACGAACGCAAGCTCGATGCCGCGCGGCGCTGGTCCAAGGAATGGCATTTCCGCGTCGGCGTGCATCACCTGCGCAGGCTGATCGACGCGGCCGAGGCCGGGCGCAATTATGCCGATCTGGCCGATGCGGTGGTGGCCGGGCTCTATCCGGCCGTGGTGGCGGATTTCGCCCGCAAGCATGGCCCCCCTCCGGGGCGCGGCGCGGTGGTGCTGGGCATGGGGTCTTTGGGCGCGCGGCGGCTGCATGCGGCCTCGGACCTGGACCTGATCGTGATCTACGATCCCGGCGGTGCGACCGAATCGGACGGTCCCCGCCCGCTGGGCACGCGGCCCTATTTCGCCCGGCTGACCCAGGCGCTGGTGACGGCCCTGACCGCGCCGATGGCCGAGGGGCGGCTTTACGAGGTCGACATGCGGCTGCGGCCTTCGGGGCGGCAGGGGCCGGTGGCCACGGCGCTGGCCACCTTCGAGCCCTACCAGATGGACGAGGCCTGGACCTGGGAACACCTGGCGTTGACCCGCGCCCGGGTGATCGCCGGCGACGCGCGCCTGGCCGCGGATGTGGAGGCGGTGCGGTCCCGGGTGCTGGCCGCCAAGGGGCCGGGCGACGCGGTGCTGGGCGATGTCGCCCGGATGCGCGCCCGGATCGCCGCGGCCAAGCCCGGCGAGGGCGATTGGGACGCCAAGATCGGGCCCGGGCGGCTGCAGGATGTGGAGCTGTGCGCCCAGGCGGTGGCGCTCCGGGCCGGCTCGGTCGCGCTGGATACCGGCGCCCAGGTCGCCGCCGGGGTCGCCGCCGGGGTGCTGGACGCGGGGCAGGGCGCCGCGCTTTGTGCCTCGGCCGAGCTGTTCTGGCGGCTGCAGGCCAGCGCGCGGCTGCTGACCGGCGGCGTGCTGGACCCCGAGACATTGGGCGCCGGCGGCCGCGCCATGGTGCTGCGGGAAACCGGGCAGGACAGTATCGAGGGCCTGCGGGCCGAGATGCAGGCGCGCGCCGAGGCCGCCCGTGCGGTGATCGACGCGGTGATCGGAACGGGAGATCCGGAATGAAGGGCGACACCCACGACCCCAAGGCGCTGATCCGCGAGGCCTACCGGATCGAGGGGATCGGCACGGCGGAATGCCGGACGATCTTTCTGGACTGGGCGCTGAGCCTGGAGACGGCGCGGGTGCCCGAGGCCTTGCAGGCGCTGCTGGCCCGCCACGGCGCCGCGGCGCCCGATCACCCGATGACACAGGTTCTGCGCGAGGGGCTCGACAGCGCCGCGGCGCCGACACGGCGCGGCGGGCGCAAGGGCCGGCTGGGTGAGGGGTAAACCGGGCCGCAGCCCGGCCTGCGGGTCAGCGCGGCAGCTTCGCCGCGGCGGCGGCCAGTGCGGTGATGCCGTCCCAATCGCCGGCCTCGACCATGGCGCCGGTCGCGACCCAGGAGCCGCCGACGCAGGCGACATTGGGCAGGGCCAGGTAGTCGGGGGCGTTGTCGGCGCCGATCCCGCCCGTGGGGCAGAACCGGATCTGCGGCAGCGGCGAGGCCAGGGATTTGAGGAAGGACGCGCCGCCCGCGGCCTCGGCCGGAAAGAATTTCTGCACCCGGTAGCCGCGTTCCAGCAGCGCCATCGCCTCGGTCGCGCTGGCGGCGCCGGGCAGCAGCGGCAGGTCGTTCGCCTCGGCCGCTTCCAGAAGCAGCGGCGTCGCGCCGGGCGAGACGCCGAAACTGGCGCCGGCCTCCTTGGCGCGTTCCACGTCGGCGGGGGTCAGCAGGGTGCCGGCGCCGACCACGCCGCCCTCGACCGTGGCCATTTCGCGGATCACGTCCAGCGCGGCCGGGGTGCGCAGGGTGACTTCGAGCGCGGGCAACCCGCCGGCGACCAGCGCCCGGGCCAGCGGCGCGGCATGGGCGGCGTCCTTGACCACCAGCACCGGGATCACCGGGGCCAGGGCGCAGACCTCTGCGGTCAGGGTGGAGGCGTGGTCGGGGGTCATGGTCGAGGCTCCGGGGGTTGGAGGGCGGCGGGGGCTAGAGCACCACGGCGGCGCCGTCGCTGGCAAGGCCGACATTGCGGCGGAATGTTTCGAACAATTCGCGCCCGACGCCGGTGCCGTTGCCGGCCAGGTCCGGCGTGGCGGGGCTGCGGCCGGCCAGGTCGGCCAGGCAGGTCAGGGTTCCGGTGGTGGCGTCCAGCCGGACCACATCGCCGTCGCGCAGCAGGGCGAGCGGGCCACCGGCGGCGGCCTCGGGGCTGACATGGATCGCGGCGGGCACCTTGCCGGAGGCACCCGACATCCGGCCATCGGTGACCAGCGCGACCTTCAGGCCCCGATCCTGCAGCACCGCCAGGGTCGGGGTCAGGGAATGCAGTTCCGGCATGCCGTTGGATTTCGGCCCCTGAAAGCGGACCACGACGATGGTGTCGGTGGTGATCTCTCCGGCCTTGAAGGCGGATTTGACCTGGTCCTGGTCGTGAAAGACGCGCACCGGCGCCTCGATCACCTGGCGTTCGGGGGCGACGGCCGAGACCTTGATCACCCCGGTGCCCAGGTTGCCGGTCAGCTGCACCAGCCCGCCGGTGGCCTGGAACGGGTCGGCGGCGGGGCGCAGGATCCTGTCGTTCAGTGTTTCGGTCGGGCCGTCGGTGTAACGCAGGCGGTCGCCGTCCAGCCGGGGCTCTTGGGTATAGAGCGACAGGCCGTCGCCGGCGATGGTGCGCACGTCGTCATGCAGCAGGCCCGCGTTCAGCAATTCGCCGATCAGGAATTGCAGCCCCCCCGCGGCGTGGAAATGGTTCACGTCGGCCAGGCCGTTGGGATAGACCCGGGCCAGCAGCGGGGTGATCGCGGACAGGTCGGCGAAATCCTCAAGCTCCAGCACCACGCCGGCGGCGCGGGCCATGGCCGGCAGGTGCAGCACCAGGTTGGTGGAGCCGCCGGTGGCCATCAGCCCGACCATGCCGTTGACGAAGGCCTTTTCGTCCAGGATCGCCGAAGCGGGCCGGAAATCGTTGCCGAGCGCGGTGATTTCGGTGGCGCGGCGGGTCGCGGCCTCGGTCAGCGCGTCGCGCAGCGGGGTGCCGGGATTGACGAAACTGGCGCCGGGCAGGTGCAGGCCCATGAACTCCATCAGCATCTGGTTGGTGTTCGCGGTGCCGTAGAAGGTGCAGGTGCCCGGCCCGTGATACGAGGCCATCTCGGCCGCCATCAGCGCGTCGCGGCCCACCTCTCCGGTGGCGAATTGCTGGCGGACCTTGGCCTTTTCGTCATTGGGCAGACCGCTGGTCATCGGCCCGGCGGGCACGAAGACCGCGGGGATATGGCCGAAGGTGGCGGCGGCCATCACCAGACCCGGCACGATCTTGTCGCAGACGCCCAGGTAAAGCGCGGCGTCGAAGGTGTTGTGGCTCAGCCCCACGGCGGCGGCCAGGGCAATGACATCGCGCGAGAACAGCGACAGTTCCATCCCGGTCTGGCCCTGGGTGACGCCGTCGCACATCGCCGGCACCCCGCCGGCGACCTGGGCGGTGGCCCCGGCGGCCCGGGCGGCGGCGCGGATGCGGGCGGGGAAGGTTTCGAACGGCTGGTGGGCCGAGAGCATGTCGTTATAGGCGGTGATGATGCCGAGGTTCGGGGCCCGGGCCGCGGCCAGGTCATCCTTGGCCGCGCCCATGGCGGCATAGGCATGGGCCTGGTTGCCGCAGGACAGATGCGCCCGGCGCGGGCCGTCGGCGGCGGCGGCCTCCATCCGGTCGAGGTAGGTCCGGCGGGGGCCCTGGCTGCGGGCGATGATGCGGTCGGTGACGGATTGCAGGACGGCGTGCAGGGCCATGGTCAAGGGCTCCGGTCTGTCTGGCGGCAGGGGCGGGATAGCAGGGTCGCGATAACACGGCCACGATAGCATGGTGCGTTAGCGCTAACAAGAGTGCTGCAGAGTGCTGCGCAGACGCCGCAATGATGAACAAATCGTAAAAGCTCCGCCATCGCGCCACATTTCTGCCTGGCTTCCGGGCAACCTTGGGCGCCGAGTGGACCCGCCCGAGGCAAGACCCGATGAATTCCGGGCGGACAGGACGGAGGCAGAGATGGCCCTGAAAAAGTTGATCGTGACGGCACTTCTGACCCTGGGGGTCGCGGGATGCAGCAGCCCGGGATTGCCATCGCGCAATGCGCCGCTGGACACGCCCGAACTGGAGACGACGCTGCAGGTCGCGCCACGCGACTACCGCGTCCAGGCCTTTGTCTTTCTGACCCCCGACGACCTGACCGTGTCCGAGGGCAATGGCTATTACCCGTTCGCCGACATCGTCTGGCGCGGTGACCCGATCGGCAACCGCGTGGAACAGATCTCCGCGATCTTCGAAACCGCCGTGCTGGGCGCGGGCGAGGCACTGGACGGCGCCACGCCGGTGACGGTCGAGGTGACGCTGCGCCGGTTCCATTCGCTCACCGAGCGCACCCGCTACACGATCGGCGGGGTCCATTCGATCAAGTTCGACCTGACGATCCGCCATTTCGAGACCCGCGAGGTGCTGGAAGGGCCGCGCGCGGTGGATGCCAGTTTCCCCGGTCTGGGCGGCCTGGCCGCGATCGCCGCCGAACAGCGCGGCGAGACCCAGAAGGTGCGGATCCTGCAGCAACTGACCGCTGTCTTCACCGACGAGCTGAGCGGCCCGCCGCCGGCCGCCGCCGGGCTCTGAGCGCCCTTTTCCCGGCCGAAGGGACAGGATAGGAGGACGGTCATGACGCCGTCCTCCTTGCCCGTTCTGAGATTGCTTCCCAAGACCAAGCCGCAGGCGATCCGCCACGGCTTTCCCTGGGTCTATGCCAACGAGCTGGTGATGGACCGGCGCACGAAGGCGCTGCGCCCCGGGGCCCTGGCGGTTCTGGAAGACGCCGAGCGGCGGCCCCTGGCGCTGGTGACGGTGAACCCGGCCAGCAAGATCGCGGCGCGGGTGCTGGACCGCGATCCGGGCGCGGTGGTCGATGCCGACTGGATCGCCGCGCGCCTGGGCCGGGCGCTGGAAATGCGCGCGCGGCTCCATGACGCGCCGTTCTACCGGCTGGTCCATGCCGAGGCGGACGGGCTGCCCGGCCTGGCGATCGACCGGTTCGGCGATTTCGCGGTGATGCAGCCCAATGCCGCCTGGGCCGAGGACCATGCCGGGATGATCGCCGACGCCCTGGTGACGCTGGGGATCGGCAATGTGATCAAGAACGGCATGGGCCGCGCGCGCGCGCTGGACGGGCTGCCCGAAGAGATGGCGGTGCTGCGCGGTGCGGCCCCCGACGCCCCGGTGCCGGTGCCGATGAACGGCGCGATCTACATGGCCGACCTGATGGGCGGGCAGAAGACCGGGCTGTTCTACGACCAGCGCGACAATCACGCCTTTGCCGCGCGGCTGGCGCCGGGTGCGCGGGTGCTGGACGTGTTTTCCCATGTCGGCGGCTTCGCCCTGGCGGCGTTGACCGCGGGGGCGGACCGGGCGCTGGCGGTCGACGGATCAGCCGCCGCGCTGGAGCTGGCGCGGGCCGGGGCCGAGGCCAGCGGGCAGCAGGCGCGGTTCGAGACCCGGCAGGGCGATGCCTTCGCGGTGCTCGAGGCGCTGGGCAGCGAAGGCGCGGCCTTCGATCTGGTGATCTGCGACCCGCCGGCCTTCGCGCCTTCCAGACAGGCGCTGGAGGCGGGGCTGCGGGCCTATGAACGCGTCGCCCGACTGGCTGCGCCTCTGGTCGCCGAGGGGGGCTACCTGGTGTTGTGTTCCTGCTCGCATGCGGCCGACCTCAAGCGGTTCCGCGATGCCTGCGCGCGCGGGATCGGACGGGGCGGCCGGCGGGGGCAGCTGATCCATACCGGGTTCGCCGGCCCGGACCACCCGATGCTGCCGCAGCTGGCCGAGAGCGGCTATCTCAAGGCGCTGGTGTTCCGGCTGTGAGGGGGCGCTCATCCGCCCTGGCGGGCGTCTTCGCTGCCCCGGGGGCGTCATGCGGGTTCTGATCGACGCTTGTGTCCTTTATCCCACGGTGATGCGGGAACTGGTTCTGGGCGTGGCCCGCAAGGGCCTGTTCGCGCCGCGCTGGTCGGCACGGATCCTGGAGGAATGGGCCCGGGCCGCGGCGAAGCTGGGGCCGGCGCAGGAGGTCGTGGCACGCGGAGAGATCGTGACGGTGCAGGCCGCCTTTCCGGGCGCCGAGGTGCCGGTGCCCGATACGGCCGAGCGGCAGTTCTGGCTGCCCGACGCGGCGGACCGTCACGTTCTGGCGGCCGCCGTGCTGGGCTCTTGCGATGCGATCATGACCCTGAACGCCAAGGATTTCCCGCGCAACGTGCTGCAGGAAGAGGGCCTGCTGCGGGTCGATCCCGATACCTTCCTGCGCGGGCTGTGGGAGGCCGATCCGGGGGCGGTTTCACAGGTGGCCGAGGGCGTTCTGGCCGAGGCGCGGCGCCTGTCGGGCGACGATTGGACGATACGGGCACTGATGAAGAAGGCGCGTCTGCCGCGGCTGGGCAAGGCGCTTGTGTCGGGCGGGGCAGGGGGCGCCGTCCGCTCGGCCTGACGGCCTCTTCCCCCGGAGGTTTCCGGCCAGGATGAAGGGGGGGGGCAGGGCGCGTGGGATCTGCTAGGATGTGACCATGGCGATGATCACCGATATCGAGGATTTCTTCGACCGCGGCTGCGGTCGATGCGACCGGTTCGACACGCCCGAATGTTCGACCCGGCCCTTCGAGGCCGGTCTGCGCGCGCTGCGGGCGCTGTGCCGGCAGGTCGGGCTGAGCGAACATGTGAAATGGGCGCATCCCTGCTACATGCATGCCGGGCGCAACATCTGCATCCTCGGCGCGTTTCGCGGCGATTTCCGGTTGAGTTTCATGGATGCCGCGCTGTTGGCGGACCCCGAGGGTATTCTTGAACGCCAGGGCGAAAACACCCGACATCCCGATTGCATCCGGTTCACCGAAAACCGGCAGGTGACGGAAATGGCGCCCGTGATCCGCGCCTATCTGGCCGAGGCGATGGGGTATGCCGCGGCCGGGATCAAGCCGGCGAGAGCACCGTCGGATGTCGCCCTGCCGGAGGAGCTGGTCACGGCGCTGGACGAGGATCCGGCGCTGGCCGAGGCCTTCGCCGCGCTGACCCCGGGCCGGCAGAAGAGCTGGGTGCTGCAGATCGGCGGCGCGAAGAAGGCCGAAACGCGCGCGGCGCGGGTGGAGAAGGGGCGCGACAGGATATTGGCCGGCAAGGGGGCGACGGAGCGTTAGAGGCCCCGGATCAGGGTCCGGGGCGGGTGGCTCAGGGCGGCGGACGGCGTGCGGACCCACCCGTCCCGGGCTTGACCCGGGACCTCCCGGTCGGGGGCGACGGGGCCTCAGGACGAGACGCCCCATTTCGCCTCGTTCGCCTCGATCGCGGCAATGCGGTCGGGTGTCTTGGGGTGGCTCATCAGCCAGGCGGGCTGGCGCGCGCCATGGGCGCCGGTCAGGTGTTCGAGCTTTTCGAACAGGGTCTTTTGCGGGCCGGTGCCGATCCCGGCCTTGGCCAGCAGGGCGCTGGCATAGGCGTCGGCCTCGTATTCATCCGAGCGCGACAGCCGCGCCATCATCAGCGACATGGCGGTATTGGCGATCAGCGTGCCGATGCCGGGCAGGAACCGGTTCAACACCATGGCGAGCCCGGTGCGCAGCGCGTTCTGGCCGGAAAAGTCGATCATCCGGCGGCGCGAATGGCCCAGGGCAACGTGGCCCAGTTCATGGGCGATCACGCTGGCCATCTCTTCGGCCGTGACATCGCCCTGGCGGTAGCGGTCATGGAAACCGCGGGTCAAGAAGATCCGGCCATCGGAAGCGGCCAGGCCGTTCACCGCCTCGATCTCGTAGATATGGACCGGGATGCGGTCGACGCCGACGACCTGCGCCATCCGGTCGGTCAGACGGCGCAGCACCGGGTCGGCCAGTTCGGTCGAGCGGTTGTCGAGCTCGGATTTGGTGCGCCAGACCGAGAACCGGTACATGACGTAGCCGTAAAGCACCGCAAGAAGGATCGGGGTAAAGCGCAGCATGGCCCAGATATGGGGTGATGCGGCCCCGTCGGCAACGGCGATCCAGGGCGTGTCGGGTTTTATCGGAGTCGTCTGGCAACAAAAACGCGGTCGACGAAAGGAAGTGGCCGCGTTCTTTTGCGTCCGATCGAACGCGACACGCTTTGGCCGGCGCAGCGGTAAAGGTCCCGGGACCGGCCGCGCGCCGGCTGGGCCGTCGCCCCGGGCCGCGCCTACCGGCCCAGCAGCGTCATGCCGCGCCCGATCCCCTCGAGCGTCATCGGCACCATGCGCTCGGCCCCGATCAGCGCGCGGATCATGGCGGTCGACTGGGTATAGGGCCAGAACCGTTCGGGCACCGGGTTCAGCCACAGGCAATCGGGCCAATGCGCGAAGGCGCGGCGCAGCCAGGCTTCGCCGGCCTCTTCGTTCCAGTGCTCGTTGGCGCCGCCGGGCAGGGCGATCTCGTAGGGGCTCATCGCCGCGTCGCCGACGAAGATGCACTTGTAGTCGGACCCGTAGGTATTCAGCACCTCCCGGGTCGGGATCCGGGCCGACCAGCGCCGGGCATTGTCGCGCCAGACGCCTTCGTAAAGGCAATTGTGGAAATAATGGTATTCCAGATGCTTGAACTCGGCCCGGGCGGCGCTGAACAGCTCTTCGACCACCTTCACGTGGGGGTCCATGGAGCCGCCCACATCGAGAAACAGCAGCACCTTGACCGCGTTGCGCCGCTCGGGGCGGGTCCTGACGTCAAGATAGCCGTGATCGGCGGTGGCGCGGATCGTGCCGTCCAGGTCCAGCTCTTCATGGGCGCCGTCGCGGGCCCATTGGCGCAGGCGTTTCAGCGCCACCTTGATGTTGCGGGTGCCGATCTCGACGCTGTCGTCGAAATCGCGGAAATCGCGGCGGTCCCAGACCTTGACCGCGCGCTGGTGGCGCGAGCGGTCCTGCCCGATCCGCACGCCTTCGGGATTGTAGCCATGGGCGCCGAAGGGCGAGGTGCCGGCGGTGCCGATCCACCTGGAGCCGCCCTGGTGGCGGCCCTGCTGTTCGGCCAGGCGCTGTCGCAGGGTCTCCATCAGCGCATCGAAGCCGCCGAGCGCCTCGATCTCGGCCATCTCCTCTGGCGAGAGGTGCTTTTCGGCCATCTTGCGCAGCCAGTCCCTTGGCAGGTCGAGCGCCTCCAGCACCGCCTCGGCCGGCAGCGCCTCCAGCCCGGAAAAGGCGGCCGAAAAGGCCCGGTCGAATCGGTCCAGGTGGCGTTCGTCCTTCACCAGCGTGGCGCGGGCCAGGTAATAGAACGCCTCCACGTCATAGGTGACGAGGCCCGCGCGCATCCCCTCCAGGAAGGCCAGGAATTCGCGCAGGGAGACCGGGACGCCCGCGTCGCGCAGCTTGTCGAAGAACGGCAGGAACATCGGCGCCAGACTGCGCCAAGGCCCGGGCCCCCGCAAGCCCGCCCCCGCCTTTGTCCCGAAAATACCTCGGGGAGCGCGAGGGGCAGCGCCCCTCGCCCCGGCCGGGCACCGGGCAGATCGTCCGGATCAACGGGCAGGGTGGGGTTTCAGCCCACCGGGCGGATCAACGGGCAGGGTGGGGTTTCACCCCGCCGATCCGTCAATAAACGATCCGGTCGATGATCAGCACGCCGAACAATCCGATCAGGCCGAAGATCATCGCGAAGACCGCGGCCCATTGTGCGATGTCCTTGGAGTTGCCGCCCCGCGATTTCGCCAGCCTGGCGCCCAGCACCGCGCCGATCGCGATACCAACCAGGGGAAACAGCATGTCAGATCTCCTTGAACGGGTTCAGCGCCTCGATCTCCCGGATGCGGGCGCGGACATTGGCGTCCGAACCGAACCCGTATCGTGCCCAGCCCAGCGAGTCCATGCGAACTTCCGCCGCGTCCGCAGGGCGGCCCACCAGTTCGAGCGCTTCGGCCTGGAACATCATCAGCGTCGCCAGCAGCGCGGCGTTTTCGTATGCGCGGGCCAGCGGGATCGCGTCGTCGACCAGGGCCAGCACCGCTTCTCCGTCGCCCGAGGACAGGGCGAAGGCGGCCAGCTGGACCGTCACATGAGCGGCATGCAGCCGGGTTTCGGGCGAGGCGGAATAGATCTGCATCGCCCGACGGAAGGCGGCCAGGGCCAGGTCGTTGTCATAGCCCACATGCAGCCGGCCGAAAGCGTAATGGGCGAACCCGTCGCGCGGGCCGGACCAGTTCATCGCCCCGGCCAGGTTGACCGCCCGAAGCGCCGCCTCGCGCCGCCCGACCGGGGATTGGCCGGCGGCCAGGGCGGTTTCGATATCGTCGATCCAGTCGCGGGTCGTGTCGTTGACCACGCGGCCCGGGCCGGTCTGCCCCGCGGGGTTGAGCCGCGCCAGGATGCCGGGCAGGCGCACCGCGACCTCGCCGCGGGTCATGCCGTTGCGCAGTTCGGGGTCGTAATAGGCGCGCAGGATCAGCATGTCGAAACTGGTCAGCACGGCGTGGATATTGTCGTCGTTGAACACCGAATCCGGCAACCGGTAGAGGTCGTTGAGCGGTCCCAGCGCCTGGGCCAGTTCCTCGTGCAGGCAGTCGCGGATTTCCTGCGGCGCCACGTCCGACGGCACGAAGACCGCGGCCCGGTCGCGCCGTTCCAGCGTGGTCCAGTCGACCGTCGGGGTGCGACGGACCTGCTTGAATTCCGCCCAGCTGGACACCCGCGGCACCACGAAACAGGCCGCGCGCGGGACGGCGGCGTTCAGTTCGGCCCGCGGGATCGCCTCGATCGTGATCGCGGCCTGGGGCGCCCCGGTCAGGAAGATGTCGATGCCGGCCTCGGCGCGCAGGCGGCCCAGCAGGGCGCGCAGATCCGGGGTCAGCGAGGGCGGCACATCGCCGATCACGCGGACCGAGACCGGTTCCTCGAACCGGGTGAAGCGTCCGACCACGCGGCCCGATTCCATGTAGAAGGACAGGTCGATGAAATCGCGGGCGATCTCGGCATTGGGGCGGGTCGGGCTGGCGATGCCGGTGCCGGGAAACATCCGCATCGGCGGCAGGTCCGGCGTCATCGACATCGCGCGGGTGGCGGTGCCCTGGCCGGGGTGTTGCGGAACCGGGGTACAGGCGGTCAGAAAGGCGATCGACACGGCCATCAGGCGGCGCAGGGAGCGGCTCATGCGGCGTCCTCCGCCCGCGCGACCCGGGGCGACGCACCGGATCCGGGCGCCCGGCCGGCAGGCAGCCGTCGGGTGCCGGTGTCATGTGCCGGGGCCAGCCGGTGAGCGCGCTGCGCGCCGGCCCGGTTCGGGGTCGATCGATCGGTCCACAGCCGGCCCTGCTCCGCCCGGTCGGCGGAGGATGGCGGGCGGATTTCGACCGGCATCTTTGCCTTGGTCAATCCTGCTCTCCTCTTGTCTCGACTCCGACCTGCCAGCGGAGTGAGGCCCGAGTAGGGGGGAAATCGGGCATTTTCCCGCCCCCTCCCGGACAGGGCGATATGACCGGCAAATCCGGCCCCGCGCGACGGGTATTCGCAGGATGCGACCAGGTTTGGCGGCAAGCGTGACTCAAAGGACTCAATGCCTTGGCGGGACGGGGGCCCTGGCCCACAAGATGTGGGAGGAGCCGTTAAAATTCGATTGAAACGCCCGGGCAGCACCACTTTTTCGTCGCCTGCGGACCAGGCCGAGGCACCAGAATCCCCCAGGGTCACGGGGGTCGGCATGGCAGCGAACAACACTCCGCTATACGATCTGATCGAATTGTCCGGCGTCAGCGCCTATACCAGCTACACGACAAGCGGGGCTGGCGGCGGCACGATCCTGGGGATCGTCGATGATGCGGTCTATACCGATGGCGATCACGACAACAGCACGACCCAGATCGGAGAGCTGAACGAGACCGCCAGCAGCAACGGCGGCACCTTCAAGATCGACGGCGTCACCTATTCCTTCGAGATCGTGGCGCCGGACGGCGGCGGCAATGATGTGGACATCACCCATGACGGCGGCACGACGTCGCTTGGCGGAGGCGGTTTCAGTTCCGACATCGTCTTTCTGATCCTCAGCCCCACCGGCGGCGGGCCGGACCGCTATTTCGCCCTGGTCGACGACACCGTCGGCGATCTGACCGGGATCACCAGCCTGACCACCCGCGGCCTCGATTTCGATCCGGCGGGCGATGACGTCAAGATCAATGCCGACCAGGACAACGAGGTGACGATCTGCTTCGCCGCCGGCACGCGGATCGCGACCCCCGCCGGCCCCCGCCCGGTCGAACTGCTGCGCCCGGGCGACCTGGTCGAAACCCTGGACCACGGCGCCCGGCCGGTCCGCTGGCACCATGGCCGGCATGTCGATGCAGGGGCGGTCGCGCGGCAGCGCCCGGTGCGGATCGCGCCCGGGGCGCTGGGGCCGGGGATGCCGGCGCGCACGCTGCTGCTGTCGCCGCAGCACCGGGTGCTGGTCGCATCGCCGGTCACGGAACGGATGTTCGGTGCCGCCCAGATCCTGGTGCCCGCGCTGCGGCTGGTCGGCCATCCGGGCATCACCCGGCCGGATTGGACCGGCGCGCTGAGCTATCACAACCTGCACCTGGGCACCCATGAGGTTCTGCTGGCCGAGGGCGCGCCGGTCGAAAGCCTGCTGCGCGCCCCCATGAGCCTGCGGGCCCTGCCGCCGCTCGCGCGGCTGCAATTGCTGCGCGCGAGTGGCGCGCAGCAAGGCGCCGCGCGCCCGATCGAGCGCCGGGCGGCCCGTCTGCGCGGCCTGTTGCGGCGGCATCTGAGGAACCGGATGCCGCTGGTCGGCGCCGGCACGCTGATGCCGGCGGCGCTGGCCCGGGCCGGCGGCTAGGTCGCGCGCGGCATCAGCGCCGGCCGCGCGCCAGGAAGGCCAGCCGTTCGAACAGGTGCACGTCCTGTTCGTTCTTGAGCAGCGCACCGTGCAGCCGGGGCAGGGCGGCGCCGGTATCGGCGCGCAGATCCTCGGGCGTCAGATCCTCGGCCAGCAGCAGCTTGAGCCAGTCCAGCACCTCGGAGGTGGAGGGTTTCTTCTTCAGCCCCTCCTGGTCGCGGATCGCGTAGAATTGGGTCAGCGCCGTGGTCAGCAGATCCTGCTTGATGCCGGGGTGATGCACCTCGACGATCCGGCGCAGCGTGTCGATGTCGGGAAACCGGATGTAGTGAAAGAAACAACGCCGCAGAAAGGCGTCGGGCAGTTCCTTTTCGTTGTTCGAGGTGATGATGACGACCGGGCGATGCCGGGCGCGGATCGTCTCGCCGGTCTCGTAGACATGGAAGTCCATCCGGTCGAGTTCTTGCAGAAGGTCGTTGGGAAACTCGATATCGGCCTTGTCGATCTCGTCGATCAGCAGCACCACGCGGGTGTCGGCGGCAAAGGCCTCCCACAGCTTGCCGCGGCGGATGTAGTTGCGCACGTCATGAACCCGTTCGTCGCCCAGCTGGCTGTCGCGCAACCGGCTGACCGCGTCGTACTCATACAGGCCCTGCTGGGCGCGGGTGGTGGATTTGATGTGCCATTCGATCAGCTCCATCCCCAGGGCGGCGGCAACCTGCCGGGCCAGTTCGGTCTTGCCCGTGCCCGGTTCGCCCTTGACCAGAAGCGGCCGTTCCAGGGTCACGGCGGCATTCACCGCCACGGCCAGGTCCTCGGTCGCGATATAGCTGTCGGTGCCGTCAAAGCGCATTGAAAAATCTACCTTTGGCAGGGGCTTGTCGCACGGCACGGTAGCAGCCCCCGCAGCGGGTTCAAGCCGGCAAAACTTGACCGGCTTGGGGGGTGACAACCCCATCAAAGGGGCGTAAAGGAAGCGCCGAAGGAGGGGCCGCGGTGTCTCATGTCCAGGACAGTTCCGCGCGAGCCCCGGGTGAGGGAGCGGAAATGAAAGCAGAAGTTTTCCTGCCGGACGATTACATGCCGGCCGAAGATGAGCCCTTCATGAACGAGCGACAGCTGGAATATTTCCGCCGCAAGCTGAACGCCTGGAAAGCCGATATCCTCGAAGACAATCGCGACACGATCGAGGGCATGAAGGACGGCACCCGCAACATCCCCGACATCGCCGACCGCGCCAGCGAGGAAACCGACCGGGCGATCGAATTGCGCACCCGCGACCGCCAGCGCAAGCTGGTCGCCAAGATCGACGCCGCCCTGCGCCGGATCGAAGAGGGCGAATACGGCTATTGCGAGATCACCGGAGAGCCGATCAGCCTCAAGCGGCTGGATGCGCGGCCGATCGCCACGATGAGCCTGGAAGCCCAGGAACGTCACGAGCGGCGCGAAAAGGTCCACCGGGACGATTGAGGGTGTCGGAGACAGCGGATAACGGGCGCGGCGGTCTCTTGCGGGGTCGCCGCGTCGTCGTTGCGGGGGGCGGGCTTGGCGGGCTTGCCGCGGCGCTGGCCTGTGCCCGGCGCGGGGCCGAGGTCGAGGTCCTGGAACGCGCGCCCGAGATCGCCGAGGTCGGCGCTGGCATCCAGGTGTCGCCCAACGGGCTGCGGGTGCTGAGCGCGCTGGGCCTGGACGCGGCCATGCAGGGCGCCTCGGTCGTGGCGCAGGCGGTGGAGCCGATGGATGCGATCAGCGGCCGCCCGGTGACGCGGTTCGACCTGACCCGGCTGGAGGGGCCGCCCTATCGGTTCTTCCACCGCGCCGATCTGATCGGGCTGTTGCTGGAGGCCGCCCGGGCGGCGGGCGTGACCGTCACCCTGGGGGCCGAGGTCGGCGAGGTTCTGCCCGATGCCGACCTGGTGATCGGCGCCGACGGGATCCATTCACGGCTGCGCCCCCGGATCGGCAATGTCGAGGTGGCCGAGTTCATGGGCGCCGTGGCCTGGCGCGCGGTGATCGAGCGGCCCGGGGCCGAGCCGGTCGCCCGGGTCTGGATGGCGCCGGGCCGACACGCGGTGACCTATCCGCTGACCGACGGACGGTTCAACATCGTCGCGGTGCAGGAGCGCAGTCAATGGGCCGCCGAGGGCTGGCAGCATGCCGATGATCCGGGCCATCTGCGCGCCGCCTTCGCCGGGCTGTCGGGGCGGTTGACCGGGCTTCTGGGCCAGGTCGAGCAGGTGGCGCTGTGGGGCCTGTTCCGGCATCCGGTGGCCACGACCTGGCATGCGGGCAATCTCGCGATCCTGGGCGACGCGGCGCATCCGACGCTGCCGTTCCTGGCGCAGGGGGCGAACCTGGCCTTCGAGGATGCCTGGGTGCTGGCCGATTGCTCCGACCGGATGGCGCTGCCAGAGGCGCTGGCCAGCTATCAGCGCATGCGCCGTCCGCGGGTGGAACGCGCCATCGCCGCGGCCAATGCCAACAAGCGCAATTACCACCTGCGCGGCCCGGTGCGCGTGGCGGCGCATCTGGCGCTGAAGACCGCGGGGCGCCTGGCGCCCGGCGCCTATCTGGGGCGGCTGGACTGGCTTTACGGACATGACGTGACGGCGGGGTGACCCTGTTCGCGCTGTCGCGCGAAGGCGCCCCACCCGCCGCGCCGGCCGGGGCCCGGGATCAGGCCGCCAGATCGACCCAGACCGGCACGTGGTCCGAGGGTTTTTCGCGGCCGCGGACGTCCTTTTCGATCCAGGCGTCGTTCAGCAGGTCGGCCGCTTGCGGGGTCAGCAGGACATGGTCGATCCGGATCCCGTCGTTGCGGTCCCAGGCCTGGCGCTGGTAATCCCAGAAGCTGTAGTGCCCGGGCGCGGCGTCGCGGGCGCGGAAGGCTTCGGTGAAGCCCAGGTTGACGATCCGGCGGAAGGCGGCGCGGGTCTGCGGCAGGAACAGCGCGTCCTCGGCCCAGGCCTCGGGGCGGGCGGCGTCCTCGGGCTGGGGGATGACGTTGTAATCGCCGGCCATCAGGGCCGCTTCCTCGGATGCCAGCAGGGCGGTGGCGCGGGCGTGAAGCCGCTCCATCCAGGCCAGCTTGTAATCGTATTTCGGCCCCGGCGCCGGGTTGCCGTTGGGCAGGTAGAGCCCGCAAAGCCGGAGCGCGACATCCCCCACCACCGTCGCCTCGATCCAGCGGGCCTGTTCATCGGCATCGTCGCCGGGCAGGCCGCGGGTGACATCCTCGAGCGGGTATTTCGACAGGATGGCGACCCCGTTGAACCCCTTCTGGCCATGGGTTTCGACATTGTAGCCGCGGTCTTCGAAGATTTCGCGCGGGAAGGCTTCGTCGACCGACTTGATTTCCTGCAGCAGCGCCACGTCGGGGGCGGCGTCGTCGAGCCAGGCGGTCAGGGCCTCGATCCGGGCCTTGATGCCGTTGATGTTGAATGTGGCGATCTTCATCGACTGTCCCCCTGGCGCCGGTTGTCGCCGATGCCCGGGCGGCGGGCAAGGGGCTGCGTGCGGATCGGGGTTTTTCCGCCCCGATGACGCAGGGCAGGGGCCCGTGCGGGCCGGGTCAGATCGAGAACGAGGTGCCGCAGCCGCAGGAACTGCTGGCATTGGGATTGTCGATCACGAAGCGGGCGCCGATCAGTTCCTCGGAAAAGTCGATCACCGCATCGGCCAGGAAGGGCAGGGACACGCTGTCGACCACCACCTTTTCGCCGTCGCCCTCGAGCACCAGGTCGTCGTCGGCCGGTTCGTCCAGGTCGATCAGGTATTCGAAGCCCGAACAGCCGCCGCCCTTGACGCCGACGCGCAGGGCCTTGCCCTGGCCCGCGGCACCGATTTCAGCGAGGCGGGCAAAGGCGCGGGGGGTGACTTTGGGCGGCAGGGTCAGCATCGGATCGGGGCCTATCGGCTTGGGACTGCTTCGAATATAAGGGCCGCGACGGGCGCCGGCAAGGCAGGTCGCGCCCGGCGAACGGGACAGCGAGGAACAGGCCGCGATGACAGCCCCCCATGCCTGCCTGGCCGCGGCGTCGCGCGGCCGGCTTTACCCCGAGGACGAAAGCGTCTTTCGGTCGCCGTTCCAGCGCGATCGGGACCGGATCATCCATGCCAGCGCCTTCCGGCGGCTCAAGCACAAGACCCAGGTCTTCGTCGAACACGAGGGCGATTACTTCCGCACCCGGCTGACCCATTCGATCGAGGTGGCCCAGGTGGCGCGGACCATCGCCAAGGCGCTGGGGCTGGACCAGGAACTGACCGAGGCGGTGGCGCTGGCCCATGACCTGGGCCATCCGCCCTTCGGCCATACCGGAGAGGATGCGCTGTCGGCCCTGATGGCGCCCTATGGGGGCTTCGATCACAACGCCCAGGCGATCCGGATCGTCACCGATCTGGAACGCCATTATGCCGAGTTCGACGGCTTGAACCTGACCTGGGAAACCCTTGAAGGCATTGCGAAACATAACGGTCCGGTCACGCCGCCGGTGCCCTGGGCGCTGGCCGGATACAATGCCCGGCACGACCTGGAACTGCACAGCCATGCGAGCGCCGAGGCGCAGGTCGCCGCCCTGGCCGATGACATCGCCTACAACAATCACGATCTGCATGACGGGCTGCGGGCGGAACTGTTCGGCACCGACGACCTGCTGGACCTGCCGGTGGTGGGCGATTGCTTTCGCGCGGTCGATCGCAAATACCCGGGCCTGAACTATGACCGCCGCCGGCACGAGGCGCTGCGACGGTTCTTCGGCGTGCTGGTCGAGGACGTGATGGCGGTGACGCGGGCCAATCTGGCGGCGCTCGATCCCGAGGATTGCGCGGCGATCCGCGGCGCGGGGCGGATGATGGCGCGGTTCTCGGACGGGCTCTGGGCCGATCTCAAGGTGATCCGCGCCTTCCTGTTCACGCGCATGTACCGGGCGCCCGAAGTGGTCGAGATGCGGGCCGAGGTCACACAGGTGGTGCGGGACCTGTTTCCGATCTTCATGGCCGATCCGGCGCTGTTGCCCCGGCAATGGCGCAAGGATGTGGCCGCGCTGCGCGACGAGACCGGGCTGGCGCGGATCGTCAGCGATTACATCGCCGGGATGACCGACCGTTTCGCGTTGCAGACCCATGCACGGCTGACCGGCCGGGCCAGTCCGGTGCTGAAAGGAGGCGCCCCTGGAAACTGAGACCGCGACCGGATTGGCCGCAGGGCTGGCCATGGGTTGAAAAGGCACCCTGCGCCCCGTCGCCGGCGCCCCGGCCCGGGCGTCGGATATCGCCCGGCCGGTGCCGGTGCGCACCGGTTCGATTGACTGTCCTTGGCGGCGTGTTAAACCGCGCCGGAAGCCAAGGAAACGCATGATGAACCTGTTTGCCGATATCCGGGCCCTGGTGCTCGATTGCCTCGACGCGATGGTGGCGGAGGGCGCGCTGCCGCATGGGCTCGATTTCGCCAATGTCGCGGTCGAACCGCCGCGCGACGCCGCCCATGGCGACATGGCGACCAATGCGGCGATGGTTCTGGCGAAACCGGCGGGGTTGAAACCGCGCGACATCGCCGAAGGCCTGGCCGGGCGCCTGGCCGGCGATGCCCGCATCGCCAGGGCCGAGGTGGCGGGGCCGGGGTTCCTGAACCTCGCGCTTGCGCCGCTGGTCTGGCACGAGGTGATCCGCACCGCGCTGAGCCAGTCGAATTTCGGCCGTTCGGACATGGGCAAGGGGCTGAAGGTCAACGTCGAATACGTCAGCGCCAACCCAACCGGGCCGCTGCATGTGGGCCATACCCGCGGCGCGGTCTTCGGCGATGCGCTGGCGTCGCTTCTGGCCTATGCCGGCCATGACGTGACCCGCGAATACTATATCAACGATGGCGGCGCCCAGGTCGATGTGCTGGCCCGGTCGGTCTACCTGCGCTACCTGGAGGCGCATGGGCAGGAGGTCGCCTTCGAGGACGGCACCTATCCCGGCGATTACCTGATCGCGGTGGGACAGGCGCTGAAGGACAAGGTCGGGGACGCTTTCGTCGGCAAGGCCGAACAGGTCTGGCTGGACCAGGTGCGCGACTTCGCCACCGACGCGATGATGGACCTGATCCGTCAGGACCTGGCCGCGCTGGGCGTCGGGATGGATGTGTTCTACAGCGAAAAGTCGCTTTACGGCACCGGCCGGATCGAGGCGGCGATCGAGGATCTGCGCGACAAGGGGCTGATCTACAAGGGCACGCTGGAGCCGCCCAAGGGCAAGCTGCCCGAGGATTGGGAGCCGCGCGAACAGACCCTGTTCAGATCGACCGATTACGGCGACGACGTGGACCGGCCGATCATGAAGTCGGACGGCTCCTGGACCTATTTCGCCCCCGACATCGCCTATCATTACGACAAGATCAGCCGTGGCTTCGACCAGCTGATCGACATCTTCGGCGCCGATCACGGCGGCTATGTCAAGCGGATGAAGGCGGCGGTCGCGGCGCTGTCGGAGGAACGCGTGCCGCTCGACATCAAGCTGACCCAGCTGGTCAAGCTCTTCAAGAACGGCGCCCCCTTCAAGATGTCGAAGCGGGCCGGGACTTTCGTCACCCTGCGCGACGTGGTCGACGAGGTCGGGCCGGATGTGACCCGGTTCCACATGCTGACGCGCAAGAACGACGCGCCGCTGGATTTCGATTTCGACAAGGTCACCGAGCAAAGCAAGGACAACCCGGTCTTCTACGTGCAATACGCCCATGCCCGGGTGCAGTCGGTCCGGCGCAAGGCGGAAGAGACCGGGATACCGGTCGATGACGCCATCCTCGCCGATGCGGACCTGTCCGGGCTGACCCATCCGGCCGAACTGGCGCTGGCCGCCAAGGTCGCCGAATGGCCCCGCCTGATCGAGATCGCGGCCCGCGCCCATGAACCGCACCGGGTGGCCTTCTACCTCTATGACCTCGCCTCCGAACTGCACGCGCTTTACAACCGCGGCAACGAGGATCCGTCGCTGCGCTTTGTCCAGGAGGGTGACGCGCAGGCCACACAGGCGAAAATCGCCCTGATTCGCGCCGTCGCCGTTGTCATTTCGCACGGCCTTGGTATTCTTGGCGTGACCCCGGTCGAAGAGATGCGCTGAAGCGCACGGACCGGGTCAAGAGGCAACGGCAAGAGACCGCGGGGGCACGCATCCCCGGGGCAGAGAGGCTGACATGGCAGATTTCGCGACCCGGCCCGGCATGGCCGGTGGTTTCGAACACGGCGGCAAATGGCTGAATATCGCCGGTGCGGCCGTCTCCCTGGCGCTGATCGTCGGCATCGGGATCTGGGGCTACAAGCTGATCATGCGCGACGCCAACGGCGTGCCGATCGTGCGCGCCCTGGAGGGGGACATGCGCCTCCAGCCCGAGAACCCGGGCGGAGAGATCGCCACCCATGCCGGGCTGAGTGTGAACGCCGTCGTCGCCGAAGGCGGCGCGGCAGCACCCGAGGACCGGCTGGTCCTGGCGCCGCGGCAGCCCGACCTGACGCAGGAGGATCTTGACGTCGCACCGATGGCCGAGGCCGACGAGGTGGTCGCCGCCCCCGAAGACGACGCCGTCCCCGAAGACGCCGCCGCGGTCGCGGTCGCGCTTGGCGTCGATCCGCAGGCCGACCCGAATGCGCCGCTGACCCCCGAGGATATCCTGGCCATCGCCGACCAGATCGCCGCCGACGCCGAACCGTTCGACACCCCGGCCCCGACCGTCGACGAGGCCGTCGCCGCGGCCGCCACGGATGCCGCCGCTGCCCCGGAGATCGCGGTGATCCCGGCCAGCGTGCCCGGCGTCTCGACCTCGCTGCGGCCCCTGACCCGGCCCGCCGGGATCCGGCCGCAGCCCGTCGCCGCCCCGGCGGCCGCCGAAGCCCCGTCATCCCCGGTCGATCCGGCCCCGGTCGATGCCGGCCCGGTCGAGTTGACCGGCGCGCTTCCCGCCGGCACGACCCTGGTGCAGCTGGGCGCCCATGGCTCGACCGAGATCGCCGCGACCGAGTGGCAGCGCCTGCAGACCCGGTTCCCCGATTTCATGGCCGACAAGGACCGCGTGGTGCAAGAGGCGCAAAGCGGCGGCCGCATCTTCTACCGGCTGCGGGCGCTGGGCTTTGCCGATCATGCCGATGCCAGCCGGTTCTGTGCCGCCCTGGTTGCCGAAGGCGAACGCTGCATCCCCGTCGTGGTGCGGTGAATGGCGTCCGGCGCGGCGATCTTCGGACCTGAAGGTCGGGCGGTAACAGATTGGGAAAAGGGGTTTTTCCGCGAATATGACCCGCTGGGGTTCATCCTGTTCGCGCGCAATGTGGACAGCCCCGAGCAATTGCGCCGCCTGACCGGAGATCTGCGGGACGCGGTGGGCCGCGATGCCCCGATCCTGATCGACCAGGAGGGCGGCCGGGTGCAGCGGATGCGCGCGCCGCATTGGCGCGACTGGTTGCCGCCGCTCGACGAGGTCGCCCGCAGTCCCGACCCGGCCCGGGCGATGTATCTGCGCTATCGGCTGATCGCGGCGGAATTGCGCGCGGTCGGGATCGACGCCAATTGCGCCCCCTGTGCCGATGTCGCCAGCCGCAACACCCATGCCTTCCTGCGCAACCGCTGCTATGGCACCGACCCGGCGCTGGTCGCCCGGATCGGGCGGGCGGTGGCCGACGCGCTGCTGGCCGGCGGCGTGCTGCCGGTGCTCAAGCACATGCCGGGCCATGGCCGCGCCTGGGCCGACAGCCATGTGGACCTGCCGAAGGTGCGGGCGGGCTACGACCGGCTCAGCGCGCAGGATTTCGCCCCGTTCGAGGAACTCAACGACCTGCCGATGGGGATGACGGCGCATATCGTCTATACCGCGCTGGGCCAGGACGGCCCGGCCACGCAAAGCCCCGAGATGATCCGCCTGATCCGCGAAGAGCTGGGCTTTGCCGGCCTGCTGATGAGCGACGATATCGGCATGGAGGCGCTGTCGGGCAGCCCCGCCACCCGCGCCGCGGCGACGATCGCCGCCGGCTGCGACGTGGTTCTGCAGTGTAACGGCAATGCGATCGACATGGCGCAGGTGGCGGCGGCGGCCGGCGCCCTGCGCCCCGAGGCCGCGGCCCGGGTCGAGGCCGCCCTGGCCGCGCGCCGCCCCCCGGACGCAATTGACATTCCCGCGCTCGAAGCCGAGTTTGAGGCGCTTCAGGGACGCTGACGTCGAGGGGCCGCATGGCCGAAACCGAACCCAGCATGATCGATGTGGGCGCGCGGCTGGCGGCCGAGGCGCTGATCGTCGATGTCGACGGTTTCGAGGGACCGCTCGATGTGCTGCTGATGCTCAGCCGCACCCAGAAGGTCGACCTGCGCCAGATCAGCGTGCTGGCCCTGGCCGAACAATATCTGAGCTTCATCGACAAGGCCCGCGACCTGCGGATCGAACTGGCGGCCGATTACCTGGTGATGGCCGCCTGGCTGGCCTTCCTCAAGTCGCGCCTGCTGCTGCCGCCGGACCCCGAGGAAGAGGGCCCCTCGGGCGAGGAACTGGCCGCGCATCTGGCGTTCCAGCTGGAACGCCTGCAGGCGATGCGCGAGGCGGCGGCGCAATTGATGGCGCGCGACCAGCTGGGGCGGGATTTCTTTGCCCGCGGCATCACCGAGGATGTGACCCGGGTGCGGCGGGTCAGCTATACCGCGACGCTGCTGGACCTGATGCAGGGCTATGCGCGGTTGCGCACCAAGGACGATTTCCGCCCCTTCGTGATGGATCGCGACGCGGTTTTCACCATGGAAGAGGCGCTGGCCCGGATGCGGCCGCTGCTCGGATTTGCCGGCGGCTGGACCGATATCCTGTCCTATCTGCCCGAGGGTTTCACCACCGACCCGGCCCGACGCCGGTCGGCCACCGCCTCGACCTTCGCCGCCTCGCTGGAACTGGTGAAGGAAGGGCATGCGGAACTTCGCCAGGGCGACACCTTCGCCCCGATCCAGATCAGACGCAAGGAAGGCCGCGATGGCTGAGACGACGACCGAACCGGGCGAGGAGAGCCTGTTCGACGCCCCGCCGATGGGCGAACAGGAACGCATGGTCGAGGCGATCCTGTTCGCCAGCGCCGAGCCGGTCTCGGTCCGCGATCTGGCCGGCCGGATGCCCCATGGCGCGGATCCGGCCGAGGCGCTGGTGCATCTGCGCAAGCGCTACGAGGGGCGCGGGGTGCAGGTGGTCAAGGTCGGCGACGGCTGGGCCATCCGCACCGCGGCCGACCTGGGCTTCCTGATGCAGAAGGAAACCGTCGAGACCCGCAAGCTGTCCCGCGCGGCGATCGAGACGCTGGCGATCATCGCCTATCACCAGCCGGTCACCCGGGCCGAGATCGAGGAGATCCGCGGCGTCAGCGTGTCGCGCGGCACGATCGACCAGTTGCTGGACATGGAATGGATCCGCTTCGGCCGGCGCAAGATGACGCCGGGCCGGCCGGTGACCTTTGTGGTCACCGAAGGCTTCCTGGACCATTTCGGCCTGGAAAGCGCCCGCGACCTGCCGGGCCTGAAGGAGCTGCGCGCCGCCGGCCTGCTGGACAACCGCCCGCCGCCCGGCCTGGGCGCGGCCTCGGACGAGGACGAGGACGACGATCAGGACGACATGTTCGAGGACGGGTAGGGGGCCGCCGCCCCCTCGGCCTGCGGCCTCACCCCCGAGGTATTTTCGGGACAAAGGCGACCGGAACAGGGTTTTTCAGAGCCGCGGCTTGACCTGCAGAAGCGGCATCACATCGGCCATTTCCGGCCCCCGGTCGCGCCCGGTCACGGCGCGGCGCAGCGGCATGAACAGGGATTTGCCCTTGCGGCCGGTCGCCTGTTTCACCGCGTCGGTCCAGTTGGCCCAGGTTTCGGCGTCATAGGGCGGCTCGCCCAGCAGCGACAGGGCGGTGTCGACGAAGGCGCGATCCTCGTCGGCGACCAGGGCATCGCCGCCTTCGTAGAACAGCTGCCACCATTCGGCCATGTCGTCGAGCGTGCCGATGTTGTCGCGGACCACGGTCCAGAATTGTTCGCCCAGCTCCTCGGGCACGCCCAGTTCGCGCACGCGGGTGGCGACCTCGGGATAGGGCCGGGCGGCCAGCCAGCGATGGGTCAGAGGTTCCAGGTCGTCGCTGTCGAACCTGGTCGGTGCGGCGCCGAAGCTGTGCAGGTCGAAATGTTCGACCACCTCCTCCACGGTGTCGCGCAATTCCACCGGGTCGGAGGAGCCGAGCCGCGCCATCAGCGACAGCACCGCCATCGGCGCGATCCCGCGCCGGCGCAGGTCGCGCAGGGCCAGCGTGCCCAGGCGTTTCGACAGCGCCTCGCCCTGCGGGCCGGTCAGCAGCGAATGGTGGGCAAAGCGCGGCACGGCGCCGCCAAGCGCCTGGATGATCTGGATCTGGGTCGCGGTATTGGTCACGTGGTCGGCGCCGCGCACCACGTCGGTCACGCCCATCTCGGTATCGTCCACCACGCTGGCCAGCGTATAGAGCACCTGGCCATCGCCCCGGATCAGCACCGGATCGCTGACGCTGGCGGCGTCGATCGAGATGTCGCCGAGGATGCCGTCCTGCCACTCGATCCGTTCCTGATCCAGCTTGAAGCGCCAATGGCCGGTGCGCCCCTCGGCGCGATAGGCGGCCTTCTGATCCTCGGTCAGGGACAGGGCGGCGCGGTCATAGACCGGCGGGCGGCCCATGTTGAGCTGTTTCTTGCGCTTGAGGTCAAGCTCGGTCGGGGTTTCGAAACACTCGTAAAGCCGGCCGATCTCGATCAGTCGCTGCTGTGCGGCGGCATAGCGGCCGAGCCGGGCGGACTGGCGTTCGATCCGGTCCCAGGTCAGGCCAAGCCAGGTCAGGTCCGCGCGGATCGCCTCGACATATTCGTCTTTCGAGCGTTCGGGGTCGGTATCGTCGATGCGCAGGATGAAGGTGCCGCCGGCCTTGCGGGCGATCGCGTGGTTGAACAGCGCCGCGCGCAGGTTGCCGATATGCAGGTAGCCGGTGGGCGAGGGGGCGAAACGGGTGGTGGTCATGGATGTCTCCTGTTGCTGCGCGCTCTTTCACAGGCGGGCGGAATTGTCCATATCGGGGCCATGATGCGCGTGAGCCTGGACCGGATGGAAGAGATCGCCCACGAGACCGTGGCGCAGTTCCCGCAGCCCTTCGCGCGGCTGGCGCAGGGCGTGGCGATCCGGGCCGTGGACTGGCTGCCCGATCACCTGCTGGACCCGCATGACGACGCCCGGGCGCAGCGCGAGGAGATCACCGGGATGTATGACGGCATTCCGCTGACCGAGAAAAGCGTCTTTGACCAGCCCGAGGGGCCGGACGTGGTCTGGCTGTTCCGCGCGCCGATCCTGATGGAGCTGGCGGAGCGCGACGTGACCCTGGAAGAGCTGGTGGCCCATGTCACGGTGCATGAGTTCGCCCATCATTTCGGCTGGTCCGACGACGACATCGCCGCGATCGACCGGTGGTGGGAGTGAGGAGCGCCCGGACATCGCTCCGGTGGAGCGATGTCAGCGACGAACGGGCGGAGCCCCAATGGAGCGCCCGGACATCGCTCCGGTGGAGCGATGTCAGCGACGAACGGGCGGAGCCCCAATGAAGCGCCCGGACATCGCTCCGGTGGCGCGGTGTCAGCGACGAACGGGCGGAGCCCCAATGGAGCGCCCGGACATCGCTTGGGTGGCGCGGTGTCAGCGACGAACGGGCGGGGCCGCCCGGCCGCGCGCCTTGCACCGCCGCACATCATCTGTTCGTGATGACGCAAGGTCACGCGGTCGCGTTAGGCTAGGTTCGCCGACAGTCAGTCCAACCCCGGAGGTTCCCATGACGCTTTCCCGCCGCCAGGCGCTTGCCAGCGCCGCCGCCGTTCCGCTTGCCGGCCTCGCCGCCGGTCACGCCACCCCCGCCCGGGCCGAGGCCCCGGCGGCGATGCTGCCGCAATCCCGCGACTTCACCCTGGGGGATTTCAAGGTCACCACGATCCTCGCCGGCTCGCGCCCGGTGGAAGAGCCCCAGGGGATCTTCGGCATGAATGTCTCGGCCGAGGAATTCGCCGAGGTCAGCGCCGCCAATTTCATCCCCACCGATGTCGCGCAGTTCTTTTTCACCCCGACCGTGGTCGATACCGGCGCCGAGGTGATCCTGTTCGATACCGGGCTGTCGCCGGCCGGCACGGTGGCGGCCCTGGCCGCGGCCGGTTATGCGCCCGGCGACATCACCCATGTCGTGCTGACCCATATGCATGGCGACCATATCGGCGGCTTGGCCGATGATGCGGGGGCCGAGACCTTCGCCAATGCGGCCTATGTCACCGGGCAGGTCGAATACGACCATTGGGCGGCGGCCGGCAACGAGGGGTTCGATGCCAAGGTGCGCCCGCTGGCCGAAAGGATGCGCTTTCTGGGCGATGGCGACAGCGTCCGATCGGGCATCACCGCGATGGCCGCCCATGGCCATACGCCCGGCCACATGGCCTATCTGCTGGACAGCGCGGGCGAACAGCTGATCCTGATGGCCGATACCGCCAACCATTACGTCTGGTCGCTGGCCCATCCGGACTGGGAGGTGCGCTTTGACGCCGACAAGGACGCCGCCGCCCGGACCCGGCGCAGTCTGCTGGGCATGGCCGCCGCCGACCGTATCCCGCTGATCGGCTATCACATGCCCTTCCCGGGGCTGGGCTATGTCGAGACCCGCGGCGACGGCTTCCATTACGTGCCGCACAGCTACCAGCTGATGTAAGCGACCGCCCGCCCGAGCGGGGTGGTCGAATAGCCGCGACGTCCTGCCCGTCGGGAGGTCGCGGCCGCTTGGCAAGGGCGGTCCGGCATGGCACTGTTAGCGCCAACAAGAGGCCCGTCCATGCAAGATATCCTGACCGTCACCCTGAACCCCGCGCTGGATCTGGCGACCTCGGTCGCGCATATCGAACCGAATGTGAAACTGCGCTGTTCGCCGCCCGAGACCGACCCGGGCGGCGGCGGTCTGAATGTCGCGCGGGCGATCACCCAGCTGGGCGGCAAGGCGCGGGCCTTTGTCGCGCTGGGCGGCGATACCGGCACCGCGCTGCGGCACCTGCTGGAACGGGCGGGGCAGCAACTGGTGATCCACGCGGCGCCGGGAGAGACCCGGCAGAGCCTTGCGGTCACAGACCTGGGCGATGGTGGACAATATCGTTTCATGCTGCCCGGGCCGGACTGGTCACGCGCCGATATCGACGCCGCCCGGGCCGCGATTCGCGCCGCGGCGCCGAAACAGGGCTTCGTCGTGCTGTCGGGCAGTGGTCCCAGCGGGTCGTCCCCCGACCTTTATGCGCGGATCTGCGAGGATCTGCGCGGCACCGGGGCCGAGGTGCTGCTGGACACCTCCGGCCCGGCGCTGGCCCATCTGGCCGCCGGGCAGGAGGTGCCGCCGCTGGTGCTGCGCATGGACCAGCACGAGGCCGAAACCCTGGCCCGCCGGCCGCTGGCGACCCGCGCCGACAGCGCCGATTTCGCCCGCCGGCTGGTCGAGCGCGGGGCCGCGCGGATCGTGATCGTGGCGCGCGGCGCCGACGGATCGGTGCTGGCCGATGCCGACCGCAAGTTCTTTGTCCGGGCCGCGCCGATCACCGTGCGCAGCGTGGTCGGCGCCGGGGACAGTTTCGTCGGCGGCTTCACCATGGCGCTGGCCCGGGGGCTGAGCGACGATGTGGCCCTGGCCCATGGCGCCGCCGCCGCCTCGGCCGCCTGCATGACCGAGGGCACGCGGCTGTGCCTGCCCGAGGATTTCGAGGCGCTTTTGCCACAAAGCACGGTGACCGAGCTGTAAACCGCCATCTTGTCGCCATTCTCGGCCTGCAGGTTTGGGGAAACCGGCCCGATGGCCTATATGGACGATCAGAGCAGTCAGGAGGTTCGCCCATGCAACTCGATCGAATCCTGCGGATGATCCTGGGACGGGTGCTGAATCGCGGCATCAATGCCGGCATCCGCCACGTGGCCAATCGCGGCCAAGACCCCCGGGACATGACCCCCGAAGACCGCGCCCGCGCCCGCGAAGGCCAGCAGAATGCCAAGCGCGCCCGCCAGGCGATGCGCATCACCCGGCGGATGGGCAAGTTCTGAGCCTAGCGGAAATGCTTTGACAATTTCAGGCCCTGGCCCTGGTAGCTGGACCTGATTTCGCGACCGTAAAGCGTCTCGGGGCGTTCCGACATGCGTTCATAGACCAGCCGGCCGACGATCTGGCCGTGTTCCAGCACGAAGGGGGCCTCGTGGCAGCGCACCTCGAGCACCCCGCGCGACCCTGCGCCGCCGGCCGCCGACCAGCCGAAGCCGGGGTCGAAGAAACCCGCGTAATGCACCCGGAATTCGCCGACCATGGCCAGGTAGGGGGCCATTTCGGCGGCGCAATCGGGCGGGATCACGATCGCCTCGCGGCTGACCAGGATATGGAAGGCGCCGGGATCGAGGATGATCCGGCCCTCGGCGGTGCGGATCTCTTCCCAGAAATCGGCCGGGTCGTAATGGGCGATCCGGGCCAGGTCGATCACGCCGGTATGGCGCTTGGCGCGGTAGCCGACCAGATCGCGGCCTTCGGGGCGCAGATCGACCGAAAACCCCAGACCATCCGAAATCACCGGGTCGCCCGACACGATCGGCGTGCGGGCATGGACGGCGCGCAAATCCGCGTCGGACAGAACGGTCTGGCCCTGGCGAAAGATCACCTGGGTCAGCATCAGGCCGGGGCTGGCCAGCACCGAAAAGCTTTGCGGGCAGATCTCGGCATAGAGCGGGCCGTCATAGCCCTCGGGGATGCGGTCGAATTCGGTGCCGCCATCGGTGATGATCCGGGTCATCAGATCGAGCCGCCCGGTCGAGGATTTGGCACTGGCCGCGCCGGTCATGCCGGCGGGCAGGGACAACCGCTCCATCAGCGGCACCACGTAGACGCAGCCCTTTTCCAGCACCGCGCCCCCGGTCAGCGACAGCTTGTGCATGGTCAGGTCGTCCAGCCGATCGGCGACACTGCGGCCCTTGCCGGTCAGGAACGACGCGCGGACGCGGCAGGCCTCGGTCCCCAGGCGCAGGTCGAGCGAGGCGGGCTGGATCTGGTCGTTCAGGATCGGTGCATCGGCGGCGATACGCCCTTCGGCGATCAGCGTGCGCATCTGGTGGTCGGCAAGCACACCCGGTTTCATGACCCCTCCCGAAATGAAAAACCGCCCGCCCGGGTCGCGGGCGGGCGGGTTTTGTTGGTCGGGCTAGCAGGACTCGAACCTGCGACCTTCCGTCCCCCAGACGGACGCGCTACCAGGCTGCGCCATAGCCCGACGTGACGGTGTTCATACCGGTTTTGCGCGTGGGGGCAAGGTCGAAATCGCCCCATTGCGGGGCGATCAGCGGCGGGCGGCCATGCGGTCGCGCAGGGCGGCCATCCGGGTCAGGACCGGGGTCAGGTCGGCGGCGCGGGCGCGCAGGCGGATGGGATCGGCGGCCTCCAGCAGGTGCAGGATGCGCGGCTCGGCCTTGCTGTCGGAATCGGCCGGGTCGCGTGCCAGCCAGTCGGGCAGGGCGGTGGCGGCGGGGGCTGCGGCCGGCTGCGGCGGGGGCGCTGTCGGGGCCGACAGGTCGGCATCGGGCGCCGGGTCGGGCGCGCCTTGCAGGGGCACGACCCTGGTGATCGGCAGGTCCGGTTCGGCGGCGGCCGCGGCGGCGAACAGGTCGCCCGATGCCGGTGCCGCGTCGGGGCCCGGTCCGGCGTCGTCTGCGGGGTCGTCCTGGGTTTCGGCAGAGGCCGCGTCGGCGTCGGTTTCGGCGGGGGCCTCATCGGCCGTCGCCGGGGCGACGACCTCTTCGGCCTCGGGCGTTTCGGGCGCGGCGGCGGGGGCCGCCATGTCGGCTTCGGCGGCAGGGGGCGTGAAACCCGGCGCGTCCTGCGCGACCGACCGCGGCGCGTCCTCGGCCTTCGGGGAGGGGGCCATGTCGATCGCGGCGTCTTCCCCGGGCAATGCCGGAGCCATCGCGCCCACATGTCTGACGCCTTGTTCGCGCAGGAGTTTCTGCACGCCCTTGATGGTCATCCCGTCGTCATGCAGCAGTTTCTTGATACCGCCCAGCAGGGCCATGTCCTCGGGACGGTAATAGCGGCGCCCGCCGGCGCGCTTGACCGGCTTGACCTGGGAAAACTTGCTTTCCCAGAACCGCAGCACATGGGCGGGCGTATCGAGCCAGTCGGCGACTTCCGAGATCGTGCGGAAGGCGTCAGGGGACTTGGCCATGTCGCGTCCTTTCGCGCCTAGCGCTTGTTGCCCGCCGCGACCCGGTCCTTCATCAGGTGGCTGGGGCGGAAGGACAGGACCCGGCGCGGCGCGATCGGCACCTCTTCGCCGGTCTTGGGGTTGCGGCCGACCCGGGCCGCCTTGTCGCGGGTCGAGAAGGTGCCGAAGGACGAGATCTTGACCGTCTCGCCGCTGACCAGGGCATCCGAGACATGGGTCAGAACGCTTTCCACCAATTCGGCGCTGTCGTTGCGCGACAGGCCGAGTTCCTGATGGACCGCCTCGGCCAGATCCATCCGCGTCAAAGTCCTGTTGGCCATCCTGTCCCCCGGATCGATTTCGGAAGACCTTAGGCGACGTTGAAAAACAGAGTCAATAACAAGGGCTTGCAGCACCGTGTCAAAGAAGCGTTCCGCCTACCAGCGCAGCACCACCGCGCCCCAGGCCAGGCCGCCGCCGATCGCCTCGGTCACCAGCAGGTCGCCGGGCTTGATCTGGCCGCGGTCGACACCCACCGACAGGGCCAGCGGGATCGAGGCGGCCGAGGTGTTGCCGTGGTCCTGGACGGTGACGACGACCTTGTCCATCGGCACGCCCAGCTTCCTGGCGGTGGACTGGATGATCCGGATATTGGCCTGGTGCGGCACCACCCAGTCGATATCGCCGGCGTCCAGGCCGGCCTTGTCAAGCGCCGCATCGGCGGTGGCGCTGAGTTTCTCGACCGCGTGGCGGAACACTTCCTTGCCCTGCATCCGCAGCACGCCGGAGGTGCCGGTGGACACCCCGCCATCGACATAGAGCAGGTCGCGATAGCGCCCGTCCGAATGCAGGTCGGTGGACAGGATGCCGCGGTCGGCATTGGTGCCCGTGCCCTGCTGGGCCTCCAGCACCAGGGCCCCGGCACCGTCGCCGAACAGCACGCAGGTGGACCGGTCGGTCCAGTCCATGATCCGGCTGAAGGTTTCGGCCCCGATCACCAGCACCCGGCGCGCCTGGCCCGAGGCGATCAGCGCATCGGCATTGGCCAGGGCATAGACGAAGCCGGCACAGACCGCCTGCACGTCGAAGGCGAAGCCCCGGGTCATCTCCAGCGCCTGCTGCACCATGGTGGCGGCCGAGGGAAAGGTCAGGTCGGCGGTCGAGGTGGCCAGGATGATGGCGTCGATCCCGGTCGCGTCCAGCCCGGCATCCGCCAGCGCGGCGCGCGCGGCCCGGGTCGCCAGATCGGATGTGGTCTGGCCCTCGGCGGCGAAATGGCGCCGTTCGATCCCCGAACGCGAGACGATCCAGTCGTTGCTGGTGTCCAGCGTTCTTTCGAACTCCGCATTGGGAACGACGCGGTCGGGCAGGTAGTGCCCGACACCGATGACCACGGCGCGTGTTGTCATGATATCGTACTGCCTTCCGCCCCAGGGTCGGGGTCCGCCGTGTCCTCGGTGGTGCCCGCCATCCCGCCCGTCTGGTCATCTTGCGCAAGTGCCGCGGCGGATGCAACCCGTGCCGCCAGCTTGTCGGAAAAGCCCGACCGGGCCAGGTCGTCGGCCAGTTGCAACGCGGCGGCCACCCCGGTGGCATCGGCGCTGCCATGGCTTTTGATCACGGTGCCGTTGAGGCCCAGGAACACGCCGCCATTGACCCGCCGCGGGTCGATCCGTTTCTGCAGCCGCCGCAGCGAGGTCATCGCCAGCAGCGCGGCGATGCGCGACAGCGGCGTCTTCCGGAACGCTTCGGACAGGAATTCGCGGATCAGCGACGCGGTGCCTTCGCCGGTCTTGAGCGCCACGTTGCCGGTGAAACCGTCGGTGACGATGACGTCGACCCGGTCCGAGGGAAAGTCTCCGCCCTCGACGAAGCCGACGAAATCGTAATCGCCCCGGGTCGCGGCGCGGGCGATCAGGTCATGGGCGACCTTCAGTTCGGCCCGGCCCTTGTGTTCCTCGACGCCGACGTTCAGCAGCCCGATCCGCGGCCGGTCCAGCCCCAGCCCGTTGCGGGCATAGGAGGCGCCCATCAGCGCATAGGTCAGAAGATCGTCCTGGTCGGCGCGGATATCGGCGCCGGCGTCCAGCATGACATTGAAGCCCGACGGGTTGCGCGAGGGCCAGAGTGCCGCGATGGCCGGGCGGTTCACGCCTTCGACCTTGCGCAGCCGCACCATCGAGATCGCCATCAGCGCCCCGGTATTGCCGCAGGAGACGCAGACCGAGGCATCGCCGCAACGGACCGCCTCGATCGCCGACCACATCGAGGTGTCCTTGCCCCGGCGCATCACCTGGCTGGGCTTGTCGGTCATCGACACGACGGCAGGGGCGTGGCGCACCTCGACCCGGTCGGCCAGGCCGCGCTTGTCGACCAGGGGCCGAAGCGCGTCCTCGGGGCCATGCAGCAGCGCGCGCGCATCCGGAACCTGGCGAAGGAATCGCTGCAGGCCCGCGACCACCGTCGCAGGACCCGTGTCGCCGCCCATCGCGTCGATGGACAGGACCACTCCGGTCGGGGCCGTTCGGGTGCGCTGTGTCCGATCAGGGGTCATGGCACCCGCATCCGGGCCCGCTTACGCCGCGTCGTCGTCCAGGTCGATCTCGTCGGCCATGGCGACCACTTCACGGTCGGCGTAATGCCCGCAGGAGGGGCAGATGTGGTGCGGACGCTTGAGTTCGCCGCAATTGGGGCATTCGTTCGGGTTGGCGCCGGTGAGCGCGTGATGCGAACGGCGCCAGTTGCGGCGGGCCTTGGAGACCTTGTTCTGAGGGACAGCCATGTCACAACCTCGGTAGTTTCGGGGCAGCGCCCCTGGTGTCGGTTCGGGCGGATGCCCCGGTGTTCACTTGATCCGGTCCGGTTCGGCCGGCCGCATTCGGCGCCTGATAGGCGATCCGTGCTGCGCTGTCGAGCCTCGATCCGAAGAGGGCGCGAACATACTGCGATTCCGCGCCGGATCAAGGGGGTTTGCCGCGAAACGCGCCGATCCCGTGCGGGGTCAGTCACCGTCGCCCGTCAGCTTGTCGCGCAGGGCCTCGAGCCCGGCAAAGGGGCGGGCCGCGTCATCGGTCATCGGCGCGGTGCCCGGCTCGGTGACGGATGCGTCGCCCGGGGCGGCGTCCGGCGCGCGCGGAAAGGCCGGCAGGGCCAGGACCAGGGCCTCGGTCATCACCTCGGCCAGGTCGAGCGCGGCCGGAAGCGGCTCGGCGCTGTCATCCTCGGGCATCTCGACCTCGTCGCCTTCGGGATCGTGCCAATCGGCCAGGTAGCGGCGGGTCACCGTCTCGTCGATCCGGGTCGTGACCGGCTCCAGGGTGACACCGCAGGGCTGCACCACGGTGGCGCCCAGCCGGGCCTCCAGCCGCCAGTCGCGCGTGCCCTCGGGCCGCAACCGGCCGGCGAAACGCAGCTTGCGCAGGCCAAGCAGCTCCAGCCGTTCGACCAGCGCGGCCCGGGCCGCGGCGTCCGGGACAAGCTCGAACGGGGTCTCGGCGCGGCCGGACAGCTCCGACAGGCGCAGCGGCTTGGGGCTCGGATCGGTCATGGCGGCGCTCCTGTCGCGGTGCGGCGGCCTTGAACAAGGCGCCTTGCGTGATGTAGACCGCGTAAAAGGCAAGAGCAGTCAAGGCAAGGGGGCGGCATGGCGCGCGCATCGACCAGATCGGCACGGGGCCGTCGCCTTGGCATCGCGCTTGTCGCGCTTCTGGCCCTGTCGGCCTGCAGCGAGCAATTCCGGAATCACGGCTACGTGCCCGGCGACGACCAGCTGGCCGAGGTTCTGATCGGTCTGGATGATCGCGCCTCGGTGGCCGAGGTGCTGGGCGCGCCCACCGCCGGCGGCGTGCTGGACGGCGACGCCTTCTATTACGTCCAGAGCCGGTTCCGCCATTTTGCCTTCTTCGAACCGCAAGAGGTCGACCGCCAGGTCGTGGCGATCAGTTTCGATGCCGAGGGCCTTGTCAGCAATGTCGAACGTTTCGGGCTGGAGGACGGCCAGGTCGTCGCCCTGTCGCGGCGCGTGACCTCGTCCAGCGTGCGCGACACCACCTTCCTGCGCCAGTTGCTGGGCGCGCTGGGCAATTTCGACGCCAGCCGGGTGCTGGGCAGCGAATAGGACCCGGCGATGCTGGATGCGCCCGCCCGCCCGACCCCGCCCGGCGCCGCATCGGCAACGGGCCGGACGGGCCGGGGCCGCTACGCCGTGCGCTACGCCGTCACCGCCGAAGACCTGGACGCGGCGCAGCGGTTGCGAGGGCTTGCCTTTGCCGGGCCGGGCCGGCCGCCCGACAAGGATCGGTTCGACGCGCTGTGCCGTCACCTGCTGGTCGAGGATCCCCGCGGCGGCGCGCTTGTGGCCACCTGCCGGGTGCGGGTCCTGTCCGGCGCAGCGGGGCTGGACGACAGCTATGCCGCGCAGACCTATGACCTGGCCGCCCTGGCGCGGTTTCCCCGCCCGATGGCCGAGATCGGGCGGTTCTGCATCCGCCCCGGCCTGGCCCGGGATGCGGATATCCTGCGCCTGACCTGGGCGGCGCTGGCCGGGCTGGTGGATGCCGAAGGGATCGGCCTGCTGTTCGGCTGCGCGTCCTTTCCGGGCACCGATCCGGCGGTCTATCGCGACGCTTTCGGTCTGCTGGCCGCGCGCCACCGGGCGCCGGCGGCCTGGCGGCCGGGGCGACGCGCGGCGCAAACCGTGCCGCTGACGGTCGCGGAGGGCTGGTGCGCGCAGGCGGCGTTGCGTCAGATGCCACCGCTGCTGCGCAGCTATCTGGGCCTGGGCGGATGGGTCGGCGATCATGCGGTGATCGACCGGCGGATGAACACGCTGCATGTCTTCACCGCGGTCGAGGTCGCGGCGATCCCGCCGGGTCGGGCACGGGCGCTGCGGGCGCTGGCGGCATCCTGACGTCAAGGGGCTTGCGTCCGGCCGGGCGGCTGGATAGCTGACGGCCATGGCCCGCGCCCCGCTTCTGCAATTGTCCGACATCTCGCTCAGCTTCGGCGGGGATCCGGTCTTTGCCGATCTGTCGGTGGTGGTTCAGCCTGGCGACCGGGTCGCGCTGGTGGGCCGGAACGGGTCGGGAAAATCCACGCTTCTCAAGGTGGTGGCGGGCCTTGTTGAACCGGATCGCGGGACGCGCGTGGTGCCGCCCGGCACCTCTGTCGGCTACATGGAGCAGGATCCGGACATGGCCGGTTTCGCCACCTTGGGCGATTTCGCGGCCGCCGCCCTCCCCCCGGGAGAGGCCTGGCGGATCGAGGCCGCGGCCGAGGGGCTGAAGCTGGATCTGGACCGGGCGGTCGGCACCGCCTCGGGCGGGGAACGGCGCCGGGCGGCGCTGGCGCGTCTGCTGGCCCAGGCGCCCGACCTGATGTTGCTGGACGAGCCCACCAACCACCTGGATATCGCGGCGATCGGCTGGCTGGAACGGACCCTGGCGGACACCCGCGCCGCCTTCGTGCTGATTTCCCACGACCGGGCCTTTCTGACCGCGCTGACCCGGGCCACCCTGTGGATCGACCGGGGCCAGGTGCGGCGGCAGGAGCGCGGCTTTGCCGATTTCGAGGCCTGGCGGGACAAGACCTGGGAGGAAGAGGATCTTGCCCGCCACAAGCTGGACCGCAAGATCCGCGAAGAGGCCCGCTGGGCGGTCGAGGGGATCAGCGCCCGGCGCAAGCGCAACATGGGGCGGGTGCGCGCCCTGCAGGACCTGCGCGGCGAACGCGCGGCGATGATCCGGCGTCAGGGCACCGCCGCGATGGCGCTTGAGGAGGGGCAGAAATCCGGCCGCAAGGTGATCGTCGCGCGCGGCCTGACGAAGACCTATGACGACGCGCCGATCGTCACGGGATTCGACCTGACCGTGATGCGCGGTGACCGGGTCGCGTTCGTGGGGCCGAACGGGGTCGGAAAAACGACGCTGATCAAGATGTTGCTGGGCGATGTTGATCCTGATTCAGGAACCGTGACCCATGGCACCAACCTGGCGGTGGCCGTGTTCGACCAGGCCCGTGCGCAGCTGAGCCCCGAGGCCAGCCTCTGGGACAACCTGACGACCGATCCGTCGATGCGGGTGTCGGGCCGGTCCGACCAGGTCATGGTGCGCGGCACGCCGCGGCACGTGGTCGGCTACCTCAAGGATTTCCTGTTCGACGAGGCCCAGGCCCGCGCCCCGGTCCGCTCGCTGTCGGGGGGCGAAAAGGCCCGGCTGCTGCTGGCCCGGCTGATGGCGCGCGATTCCAACCTGCTGGTGCTGGACGAGCCGACCAACGACCTGGATATCGAGACCCTGGACCTGCTGCAGGACATCCTGGGCGAATATGACGGCACGGTCCTGCTGGTCAGCCATGACCGCGACTTCATCGACCGGGTGGCGACCACCACCGTTGCGATGGAGGGCGACGGGCGCGCGGTGCTGTATGCCGGTGGCTGGAGCGACTACCGCGCGCAGCGCCAAAGCGATGAGCCGAAGGCGAAGAGCGCCCCGCAAGCCCCTGTGAAAAAACAGGAAAGGCCCAAGGGAAAGGCCGCGTCTCCGGCCGGCCTCAGCTTTACCGAGCGGCATCGCCTGGAGGAATTGCCGGCGATCATCGACCGTCTGGCTGCCGAGATCGGCAAGCTGGAGACCCTGCTGGCCGATCCCGACCTGTTCAGCCGCGAACCGGTGAAGTTCCGCAAGGCGACCGAGGCGCTGGCAGACCGCCAGCACAGGCTTTCGGCCGCCGAGGAGGAATGGCTGACCCTGGCCGAAAAGGCCGAAGGCTAGGGCCGGGCGAGGATGACCAGGATCAGATAGGCGACCGGCACCAGCGACAGCGCGGCGATGCCCAGGGCCGGCAGGCCCCAGATCGACACGGCGGCCAGCACGGCGGCCAGGAACACGGCCAGCAGCGACCAGGTCAGGGCCACGCCGGAGGTTTCCTTGTGCACCTTTTGAACCGGTGCGGCGGAGGTCGGGTCTTGTGACAGAATGCTCATGGCACGCAGATAACCGGTAACGCTTCGCATTCCATGCGTCAGGGCGCCGCAGTGCAGCACGCCCCGGGGTCAGCCCCGCTTTTCGGCCTGTTTCACAAGGTCCCAGAGCGCGTCCATCTCGGCCAGGTCACTGTCCTGCGGTGACTTGCCGCGGGCGGCGAGCGCATCCTCCACCGCTTCGAAGCGGCGGGTGAACTTGTGATTGGCCCGGCGCAGGGCGGCCTCGGGGTCGACGCCCAGGTGGCGGGCCAGATTGGCGACCACGAACAGCAGGTCGCCCAGTTCTTCCTCGATCTCGTCCGGGCCCAGCCTGTCGCGTGCCTCGGCCAGTTCGGCGGCTTCCTCGGCGATCTTGGCGGTGACCTGGCCCACATCGGGCCAGTCGAACCCGACCCGGGCCGCGCGTTTTTGCAGTTTCAGCGCCCGCAGCAGCGCCGGCAGGCCCACCGCGACCCCGTCCAGGGTGCGGCCCTGTGCCTTGGCGGCCCGTTCGGCGGCCTTGACGCGCTCCCAATCGGCGGTCTGCTGTTCGGCGCTCTTGTCGCGGCTTTCGGCGCCGAAGACATGCGGGTGGCGGGCGACCATCTTGTCGGAAATCGCCCGGGCGACGCTGTCGAAGTCGAACAGCCCCGCCTCTTCGCCCATCGCCGCATGATAGACGGTCTGCAGCAGCAGATCGCCCAGCTCGCCCTCCAGCTCGTCCCAGGCCTGCCGCTCGATCGCGTCGGCGACCTCGTAGGCTTCCTCGATCGTATAGGGCGCGACCGAGGCGAAATCCTGCTCGATATCCCAGGGGCAGCCGGTCTCGGGGTCGCGCAGGCGGCGCATGATCTGCCGCAGGCGGTCGATCTGGCGGGCGGGATCGGTGGAATGGATCAGGTCGGTCATGGCGCAGGGATGGCATGGGCGGCGCGAAACGCCAAGGGTGCTTGCGAGGCGCCGCCACAGGCGGCACTGTGGCCCGATACGACCGGAGACACCCATGCCCGTGCTGAACCGAATCGCCGCCCTGTCCGAGGACATGGCGACCTGGCGCCGCCATATCCACCGCCACCCCGAAACCGGGATCGATTGCGCCGGCACCGCCGCCTACGTCGCCGAACGGCTGCGCGAGATCGGCGTCGACCAGATCCACGAAGGCATCGGCCAGACCGGTGTCGTGGCGATCATCGAAGGGCAGGGGACGGGGCCCACGGTGGGCCTGCGCGCCGACATGGACGCCCTGCCGATCCCCGAGGCGACCGGGGCCGACTGGGCCTCGGAGCGGCCCGGGCTGATGCATGCCTGCGGCCATGACGGCCATACCGCGATGCTGCTGGGCGCGGCGGCCTATCTGGCCGAGACGCGCAATTTCCCCGGCCGCGTCGCGCTGGTGTTCCAGCCGGGCGAGGAAACCGGCGACGGTGCCGCGCGGATGATCGCCGATGGCGCGATCAGCCGATTCGGGATCGACCAGATCTATGCGATCCATTCGGCCCCCGGCACGCCGGTGGGCGGCTTCTACACGACGCCCGGGCCGATCATGGCGGCGGTGGACGAATTCCGGGTCGAGATCCGCGGCAAGGGCGGCCACGGGGCCTATCCGCATCACTGCATCGACCCGATCCCGGCGGCGACGGCGATCGCGCAAGCGTTCCAGACCATCGTCAGCCGCAATCACGACCCGCTGCAGGATCTGGTCGTCTCGGTCACCCAGATCCATGCCGGAACCACCCATAACGTGATCCCCGACAGCGCCTGGCTGGGCGGCACCGTGCGGACCTTCCTGCCGCAGGTGCAGGACATGGTGCGGACCCGGATGGAGGCGCTGGTGGCCGGCCATGCCGCGGCCTACGGGGTCGAGGCGGTGCTGGATTACGCGATCGGCGAACCGCCCACGGTGAATGACGAGGCCAGCACCGCGCTGGCGGTCGAGGTGGCGCGCGACCTGGCCGGACCCGAGGCCGTCTCCGCCGATACCGGCCGCGAAATGGGGGCCGAGGATTTCGCCTATTTCCTGCGCGAGGTGCCCGGCGCCTTCGTGTTCATCGGCAATGGCGACACGCCCGGCCTGCATCACCCGGCCTATGATTTCGACGATGCCGCCGCGCCCTGGGGGGCGTCCTTCCTGGCCCGCGTCGCCGAAACCGCGTTGCGGCGGGGGGCGGAACGGGCTTGACCGCGCCGCCCGGGCCGCGTCTTCTGGCGCCATGACACACATGAAAGCGAACGATCTCGCGGCGCTCGACCGGGCCCATGCCTTGCATCCCTGGCAGAACCTGGACCCCGACCCCGGTGACAGCCCGCTGGTGATCTCTCGCGGCGAGGGCTGCCATCTGTGGGATGCCGACGGGCGCCAATACCTCGATGCGGTCGGCGGGCTGTGGTGCACCCAGATCGGGCTGGGCAATGCCGAAATGGCAAAGGCCATCGCCGACCAGGCGCAGCGGCTGGCGTTTTCCTCGACCTTCACCGACATCACCAACGATCCGGCCGCGCTGCTGGCTGCCCGGCTGGCCGCGCTGGCGCCGGACGGGCTGAGCCGGGTGCATTTCACCACCGGCGGCTCCACCGCGATCGACAGCGCCTACCGGATGGTCCAGTTCGTCCAGGCGGCGCGCGGATTTCCCGAGCGAACCCATGTGGTTGCGCGGCAGCATTCCTACCACGGCTCGACCTTCGCGGCGATGTCGATCGGGTTGCGCGACGGTGACCGGGCCGCGGGGTTCACCTACAAGGACGACACGATCCACCATGTCAGCGCGCCCAGCCTCTATCGCCGCCCCGAGGGGATGGAGACCGGCGACCTGACCGACCATCTGGTGGCCGAGTTCGAGGCCGAGATCGAGCGGATCGGGGCCGAGCGTATCGCCGCCTTCTTTGCCGAGCCGATCCAGGCCTCGGGCGGGGTGCTGGTGCCGCCGCCCGATTACCTGGCCCGGATGGCGCAGGTCTGTCGCCGCCACGGCATCCTGTTCGTCGCCGACGAGGTCGTCACCGGCTTCGGACGGTTGGGCGAATGGTTCGCCTCGGAGGCCGTCTACGGCGTCACGCCGGATATCATCTGCTGTGCCAAGGGCCTCAGCTCCGGCTATCAACCCATTGGTGCGGTTATCTTTTCCGAAGAGCTGTTCAAGGACATGGAAGGCCATGGCTGGTATGTCTCGGGCTATACCTATGCCGGCCATCCGGTCGCCTGTGCGGCGGCGTTGAAGAATATCGAGATCATCGAACGCGATGGCATCCTGGCCCATGCGGCCGCGGTCGGCGCCAATTACCAGAAGGCGATGCGGCGGCTGTCGGATCTGCCGATCGTCGGCGATGTGCGCGGGGCCTGCCTGATCGGCTGCGTCGAGAACGTGGCCGACAAGGCGACCAAACGGCCCTTCCCGGACGAGGTCGATATCGGCCGCCGGATTTCCGACGCGGCCGAGAAACGCGGGCTTCTGGTGCGGCCGATGGGGGCGTTGAACGTGATGTCGCCGCCCCTGATCCTCACCGAGGACCAGGTCGACTTCATTGAAGAAAACCTGCGCGCGGCGATCATCGAGGTGACCGACGACCTGGTCCGGGACGGGGTGCGCGTCGCATGAGCCTGGAGGATGCCGGCAAGCAGGTCGACCGCGCCTTTACCGGCCCGCTGAAAGGCGCGGGGTTCGAGAATGCCTTTGCCGGGGCGCCGTCGTTTCTGCGGCGGCGCTATTCCAAGGACCTGAGCGGGGTCGACCTGGCGATCACCGGCATCCCCTTCGACCAGGCGGTGACCCACCGGCCCGGCACCCGGTTCGGCCCGCGGGCGATCCGCGAGGCGTCGGCCCTGCAGCCCTATGACCCGCCGTTCGGATGGGGTTTCAACCCCTTGGAGGACTTTGCCATCGTCGATTACGGCGATATGGCGTTCGATTACGCCAAGGTCGCGGAGGTGCCCGCGGCGATCGAGGCGCATATCGCCGGTATCCTGGAGGCCGGGCCGGGGGTGGTGACGCTGGGGGGCGATCACTTCGTCACCCTGCCGATCCTGCGCGCCCATGCGGCGCGCCACGGCCCCCTTGCGGTGATCCAGTTCGACGCCCATTCCGACCTGTGGACCGATGACGATCCGGACCGGATCGACCACGGCACCTTCATGCTCAAGGCGGTGCGCGAGGGCCTGGTGGATACGGGCCGTTCGGTGCAGGTGGGCATTCGCACGGAATGCGAAAATGCCCATATGATTCAGCATATCAGCGCCCGAACCTGTCACGAACGCGGGCCTGATTGGGTGGCCTCGACGCTGCGGCAGATCGTCGACGGGGCGCCGGTCTACATCACCTTCGACATCGACGCGCTGGACCCGGCCTTTGCCCCCGGCACCGGCACGCCGGTCTGGGGCGGGCTGGCCGCGTGGCAGGCGGCGGCGATGCTGCGCGACCTGGCCGGGATCCGCATGGTCGGCGGCGACGTTGTCGAGGTCTCGCCACCCTATGATGCCGCCGGGATCACCGCGGTGGCCGGGGCGCATGTGGCGATGGAGCTGCTGTGCCTGTATCTGTGGACCAGGCGGTAACGGCGCGACGGGCCCGTCGGGATCGCGTCGGTGTCACGTCGGTGCCGACCGGCAGGGGCCGGCAGGACGGGGCCGGCTAGGAAGGGGGCGCGGATGCGCTGGATCATCTGGATCGTCCTTGCGGTCGCGGTCTTCGCGCTGGTCTTTGCGGCCTGGGTGCGGCTGGCGCCCAGCGATCCGGCGGCCTGGCACCGGCTGCCCGAACCGGCCGAAGGGTCGGGCGAACGGACCGGGGCGAACTGGATCGTGATCCATGACCGGCTGGCGGGCGATCCGGCCGCGGCGCTGGCCGCGATCGACGCCGCCGCCCGGGCGACGCCGCGCACCCGGGTTCTGGCCGGATCGGTCGAGGCGGGGATGATCACCTATGTCACCCGGTCGCGGCTTTGGGCCTTTCCCGATTACACCACGGTGGCGGTCGCGCCGGCGGGAGCCGCCGGCGACCCGGTGCTGACGCTCTGGGCCCGGTCGCGGTTCGGGCAAAGCGACCTGGGGGTGAATGCGGCGCGGGCGCGGGACTGGATGTCGGCCTTGGCCGAAGGCATGCTGGCGCCTTGACGTCGCCCTCGGGCCGGGCGATGTGAGCCGCCATGATACCTGACGCGCGCCTGTCCCAGATCACCGAGCGGTTCGACTACCTCGAAGCGCGCATGGCCGAGGGTCTGTCGGGCGACGATTTCGTCACCGTCAGCCGCGAATATGCCGAGCTGCGCCCGGTGGTCGAGGTGGTGCGCGCCTATCGCGCCCTGGTCGACGAGATCGCGGGGGCCCGGGCGATGCTGGACGATCCCGAGATGGCCGAACTGGCCGAGGCCGAACTGCCCGAACTGCGCGCGCGCCTGCCCGAGCTGGAACAGGCGGTGAAGCTGGCGCTGCTGCCGCGCGACGCGGCCGATGCGCGCCCCGCCCTGGTCGAGATCCGCCCCGGCACCGGCGGCGAGGAGGCGGCCCTGTTCGCCGGCGACCTGTTGCGGATGTATCAGCGCTATGCCGAGGCGCGCGGCTGGTCCTTCGAGGTGCTCGACGAGGCCCAGACCGAGCTGGGCGGGGTCAAGGAGGTCGTCGCCCGGGTCGCCGGGCAGGGGGTCTTTGCCCGGCTGAAATTCGAAAGCGGCGTGCACCGGGTGCAGCGGGTGCCGGAGACCGAAAGCGGCGGGCGCATCCATACCAGCGCCGCGACCGTGGCGGTGCTGCCCGAGGCCGAGGATGTCGATATCCGCATCGACCCGGCCGATATCCGCATCGACACGATGCGCGCCAGCGGCGCCGGCGGCCAGCATGTGAACACCACCGATTCGGCGGTTCGGATCACCCATATCCCGACCGGCATCGTGGTGACCTCGTCGGAAAAGTCCCAGCACCGCAACCGCGAGATCGCGATGCAGGTGCTCAAGACCCGCCTGTTCGACGCCGAACGGCAAAAGGTGCATGACGAACGCTCGGCCGATCGCAAGGCGCAGGTCGGCTCGGGCGACCGCTCGGAACGGATCCGGACCTACAATTTCCCGCAAGGGCGGATGACCGACCACCGGATCAACCTGACGCTTTACAAGCTGGACCAGGTGATGGCCGGCGACCTGGACGAGGTGATCGACGCGCTGGTCGCCGATGCCCAGGCCGCGCAGCTGGCCGAGATGGGCGGATGAGCGGGATCGACGCGGCCGATCCGGGCCAGGCGCTGGCCCGCATCCTGGGGCTGGCCGACGATCTGGACATCCGCGACCGCAAGCGCCTGCTGGCGGCGGCGGCGGGGGTCGAACCGGGGCGGCTAGCCCTTCTGGGGGTCGCGGATTTCACCGACGCGGTGGTGGCGCGCTTTCTGGCGCAGGCCGACCGGCGCCGGCGCGGCGAACCGGTCAGCCATATCCTGGGCTGGCGCGACTTCTGGAAACACCGGTTCGAGGTCACGCCGGAGGTGCTGGACCCGCGCCCCGAGACGGAAATCCTGGTGGCGGCGGCGCTGGAACGGCCCTGGCGCCGGGTCCTGGACCTGGGCACGGGGTCCGGCGCGATCCTGGTGTCGCTGCTGGCCGAACGCCCGGAGACGCGCGGCGTGGGCATCGACATTTCGTCCGCCGCGCTGCTGGTGGCGGGGCGCAATGCGGCGGCGATCGGGGTCGCGGGGCGCCTCGTGCTGACGCCGTCGGACTGGTATGCGGACATGGGCAGCCGTTATGACCTGATCGTGTCGAACCCGCCCTATATCGCCGCTTCGGAGATGCCGGGGCTGGCACCGGAACTGGCCCACGAGCCGCGCGGCGCGCTGACCGACGAAGGCGACGGGCTGTCGGCCTATCGCGTGATCTGCGCCGGCGCGCCGGGGCATCTGGAGCCCGGCGGCTGGCTGATGGTCGAGATCGGGCCGCGCCAGGGCGCGGCGGTGGCCGGACTGATGCGCGCGGCGGGGCTTGAAAACGTTTCGGTTCGTGCCGATCTGGATGGAAGGGACAGGGTCGTCATGGGCGAAATGCCACGACAACCCTGAATCCGGTCGAATAATCGGCGTTTTCCCCTTGCGAAGGCCGGGAAAACAGGCTTATTCAGAGACGTCGGGTCGCACAACCGCGTCGCGCGGGGAACCGTGTTGCGCTGCCCCCGGCCCAAGCCAGGACATCGCAGGCCCGAGTTTCAGGCGCGCCAGGTCGCGCCGAGGGTGCGAAAGCAGATCAATCCGGAACCAGTGAATTCATGAAATCTTCCCGCTCACGGTCGCGCAAGAACCGCAATACCAGCAACCGGCCCACCGGTGGCAATATCATCAACCGGGTCTTCGACAGTTCGGGCCCCGATGGCAAGGTGCGCGGCACGCCGCAGCAGATCATCGACAAATACAACCAGCTGCACCGCGATGCGCAGTTGAACGGCGACCGGGTCGATGCCGAGAATTTCGCCCAGCATGCCGAACATTACACAAGGCTTCTGGCCGAGGCGCAGCGCGAGGTCGACGCCAAGCGCGAAGAACAGGAGCGGCAGAACCGCGACCGCCAGGCCGAGCGCGACCGCGAACGCTCCGAACGTCTGAAGGCGCAGGAAGAGGCGGCGGCGGATCCGTCGGTGCTGGCCGACGACACGGCCGGCAATGACGGCGATAGCGGGCTGGTCGAAACGCCCGAAGAAGCGCCCAAGCGGCGGACCCGCCGCAAGAAGCCGGTCGACAAGCCCGCGGAGGGGGACGCCCCTTCGAGCGAAGCCGCCGAATAGGCCGGCCCGCGGGCCTGGCCGAAATCTGCGCTTTCGCGCGCGTTCAGTCCGAAGGTTGCACGGCGACGCCCTGATCCGGGGCGTCGTTTTCGTGCGCGCCGGTCGGAGCCTGTGGCGGGGCTATGCCTAGCCCGACGACGCGGGGCCGGTCGCCAGGCTGCGGGCGAGGGCGCAGAAGCGTTCCAGGTCGATCTGTTCGGCGCGATCGGTGGGCGCGATGCCGGCGGCGCGCAGGTGGTCTTCGATATCCGGGGCCAGGGATTTCAGCGCGGCGCGCAGCATCTTGCGGCGCTGGTTGAAGGCGGCGGCGACGACCCGTTCCAGCACTGCGGGATCGGCCGGATAGCGCGGTTCGGGCAAGGCGGTCAGGTGGACCACGGCCGAGCTGACCTTGGGCGACGGGGTGAAGGCCTCGGGCGGCAGGTCCATGACGATCCGCGCCTCGCAGCGCCACTGGGCCAGCAGCGCCAGGCGGCCATAGGCCCTGGATCCCGGCGCCGCGGTGATCCTTTGGGCGACCTCGCGCTGGAACATCAGCGTGAGCGTCTCCCAGACCGGCGGCCAGGCGGGCGGGGTCAGCCAGCGGATCAGCAATTCGGTGCCCACATTGTAGGGCAGGTTGGCGCAGATCCGGATCGGGGGCGTCAGGTGGGCCAGCGGATCGATATCGAGCGCGTCGCCCTCGATCACGGTCAGCCGGCCGGGATGGGCCTGCGCGATCTGTTGCAACGCCGGCAGGCAGCGGGGATCCTTTTCGACGGCCAGGACATGGCGCGCGCCCTCGGCCAGCAGGCCGCGGGTCAGGCCCCCGGGACCGGGGCCGATTTCCAGCACGTCGTGATCGGCAAGCGACCCGGCGCGGCGGGCGATCTTGGCGGTCAGGTTCAGATCCAGCAGGAAATTCTGCCCCAGCGCCTTTTTCGCGCGCAGGTCGTGGGCGGCGATCACCTCGCGCAGGGGGGGCAGGTTGTCGATGCTCATGCCCGGGCGTCGGCCATCCGCGCGGCCAGGCGCAGGGCGGCGATCATCGAGGCGGGGTTGGCGGTGCCGGTGCCGGCGATGTCGAAGGCGGTGCCATGGTCGGGCGAGGTGCGGATGAAGGGCAGGCCGAGCGTGACGTTGACGCCATCGTCGAAGGCCAGCGTCTTGATCGGGATCAGGGCCTGGTCGTGATACATGGCGATGGCGGCGTCATAGCGGGCGCGGGCCGCGGCATGGAACATCGTGTCGGCCGACAGGGGTCCGGCGATGTCGAGCCCCTCGGCGCGCAGCCGGTCCAGCGCCGGCGCGATCAGGTCGATGTCCTCGGTGCCGATCTTGCCGCCCTCGCCGGCATGGGGGTTGAGCCCTGCCACGGCGAGGCGCGGGGCGTTGACCCCGAAATCGGCGCGCAGGGCGGCATCGGTGATGCGGATCGTGTCGGTCAGCAGCGCCTCGGTCAGCGCGGCGGGCACCCTGGCCAGCGGGATGTGGATGGTGACCGGCACCACCCGCAGGGCCGGCGCGGCGAGCATCATCACCACCCGGTCGACACCGGCGAGACGGGCCAGGAATTCGGTATGGCCGGGATAGCCGAAGCCGGCCCCGTCGATCAGCGCCTGCTTGTGGATCGGCGCCGTGCAAAGGGCGCTGCAGGCGCCCGAGCGTACCAGCGCGACGGCCTCTTCGATCGCCGCGACCACATGCGGGGCATGGGCCGGATCGGGCCGGCCGGGCTGTCGGGGCGGGCCGAAATCCCGCGCCAGCACGGCCAGGGCGTCGGGGCCGGCGGCCTGGTCCGGGCCCTCCACCGCCTGCCAGGGCGTGCCCTTGGGCAGATGCCTGGGGTCGCCGATCCACAGCAGCGGCAGGTCATGGCGCAGCGCGGCCCAGGCGGCGGCGGCGATGTCCGGGCCGATTCCGGCCGGTTCGCCGCAGCTGATCGCGATCGGGCGCATCAATATTCGATGATCGTGGCCGAGGCGCGCAGATCTTCCAGCAGCGCGTCGGCATAGCCCTCCAGCTGGCGCGAGATCAGCGAATTGCGCACCGCGTCGCGGTCCTGGCCGTCGTCGAGCAGCGGCGTGCGGCCGCAGAGCATCAGAAAGACCAGGGTCTGGTCATCGTCGCGGGTCAGGGCATAGGACACCTCGCCCGGGTCGAGCTTGGCCAGTTCCATGGCGATGTCGTCGGGGATCTCCGCCGGTGCCAGCGCCGCGCGTTGCAGCTGTTCGGCGGGCATGTCGCGGGCGACACCATAGAGGTCGTCGCAGGTATCGACGCGGGCGTCGATCGCGGCGGCGTCGCGCCGGGCGTCCTCGGTCGTCCCGCCGGGCAGATAGAGCGCGGCAAAGTCGATCGCCGCCGGTTCGGGGCGCGGCCGGGGCACTTCGCGCACGCCCCTCATCTGGAACAGGGCGACGCCGTCGGGGATCTGGATCGGGGCGGTGACCTCGCCCGGGGCGAGGTTCAGGATCAACCCGCGCAGGGCCGGCGGGTAATTGGTGATCGGTAACCAGTCGAGCCGTCCGCCGCGGCTGCGCGACGGCAGGGCCGAGACCCGGCGCGCCTCGGATTCGAAGGCGGATTGCGAGGTCAGCCGGCTGATCCTTTCGGCCGTGGCCAGGGCCTGGGCGGCGCGCGGCGGCGGGGCGGGGATGATGATTTCGGACAGCAGGACCTCGATCTGCGCGGCCCCGGCCTGGCCGAGCGCCTGGTCGATCTCGGCCTCGCTGACGCTGGCGCGATCGCCGAAGCGGGCGCGGATGAAATCGCGCCACGAGACATTGATGCGCACGAAATCGCGGAAGGTTTCCGGTTCGACCCCGGCGCCGGCCAGCACCTGCAGGAAGGGCTCCAGCTCCAGGTCGGCGCGGCCGGCGAAATCGGCCATAGCGGTTTCCAGACCCTCGTCGGTCAGGCGCAGCCCGGCGGCGGCGAGCGCCTCGTCCTTGAGGCGGTCCTCGATCAGCTGGGTTCGGGCCAGGGCGGTCAGGTCGCCGGGGGTGTTGAACGCCCGCAGCATGCGTTCGCGCTGGTCCAGTTCGAAATAGGTGATGACGCGGTCGTTGACCTGGATGGCCGGCGAGAACGACCCCTGGGCGGCCGCCGGGCCGGCCAGGACCGCCAGCGCGGTCAGAAGGGGGATGAGTAGGGCGCGCATCGGGCTCCGGTTTGTCATGTCAGCTCTCGTCCTCGTGGCCTAGTCGGCACACCGGGCCGAGGCGCCGGCCCCGGCGCGGCCCGCCGAAAAGCCCAGCAACTCGACCGACAGGCCGAATTCGGTGCTGGGCTCGACATTAATCGAAGAGGTGAAGCGGCGCGAGACCGAAAGGTCCACCGCGACGCATTCGTTCCGCCAGCCGATGCCGAGCCCGGCCTCGATCGGTTCGGATTGCGCCGCGTCGACCCGGGCATCGAGGCCGACCGACCAGACCTCGTCGATCCGGTAGATCGTGTCGAAGGTCCATTCCGACACGTCGTCGGCGCGGCCTTCCAGCGGGTCGGCCTGCAGGAACAGATAGCCCGCATTCAGGTCGACCCGGTCCGATCGCCAGAAGGCCCGGGCCTCGGACTTGACCACGTCGAGCCCGTCATCGACGACCAACCGCCCGTCGACGCCCAGCCCGCGCGGCGCGGTGACCTGCCAGGCCAGCAGCCAGTCCGACACCCGGCCATCCAGCCCCGAGGCCGCGGAATAGCCCGGCTGGGCGGTGTCGCGCAGGATCCGCCCGAAGCTGAGCCGGCTTTGCCAGCCGTCATCGCCCCGGCGGGTCCAGGCCAGGCCGATCGCGGCGCGCCGGCCGGTTTCCACCGCGTCCTCGCCGGGAAAGCGCGACAGGGCCAGCAGGTTGGCCTCGTCGAATTCCGCCGAGGTGCTGTCTTCGTTGCGGACCGCGGTGTCGGTGGTGTCGGACCAGGCCAGCATGACCACGGGTTCGACCACATGGACCGCCTGGGCCCCGCGCCGGATCAGCGGATAGCGCAGGGTGGTGGCGGCGGCCCAGCTGGCGCGGGTGGCGTCGCCGATCGTGTCGTCCTGGTCGACCGCGTAGTGATCCAGGGCAAAGGCCAGCTGCGCCTCGACCACCAGGCCCGGGCCGAACAGCGCCTGGCGGCGCCAATCCGCCGACAGCCCGGCGCGGGTCACGTCGCGCCCGGCCCCGTCAAGCGCGGTGTCGGAATAGCGGTAATGGGCCTGCAGGTCGGCGCCCAGGGTCAGCGTGCCGCCAAGGCCCGGCGGGGTCAGGCGGCTTTCCCAATGGGCATCGGCCAGAAGCGGCGGCAGGGTGCTGTCGGTTTCGCCGTCCCGCAAGGTGGAATACTGGGCGAAGGACAGCTGCACCAGGTCACGGTCGCGGACCCGGTCGGCGGTGAGTTCGGAGGTCAGCCGGTCGATATCCGTATACCCGTAATCCAGCAGGTAGGCGTCGTCGCTGGCGGTCTCCAGGTCGAAGCGCAGGGTCCAGTCGCGCCCGGCGGCGAAGGCGCCCCGGGCGAAGAGGTAGCCGCGCAGGTCGTCCTCCTGGTCGTCGCGGCTGATCGCGGCGTCGATCTGCAGCGCGCCGCGCAGATAGGCCTGGCGGTAGCGCGCCTCGAGCGTGCTGGTGCTGGCCGACAGCCAGGGGGTCAGGGTCAGGTCGCGGGCATCGCCCAGGCGGATGAAATAGGGCAGGCGGAGGCCGACCCCGAGGTTGGAATTGGACCGGATCGCGGGCGACAGAAATCCGGTCGCGCGCTCCAGCGTCGGGTCGGGCAGGCGCAGCCGGGGCAGCCAGAACACCGGCACGCCGGCGATCCGCAGATGGGCATCGTCGAACCAAAGCTGGCGCGCCTCCTGGTCGTGCACGATGCGGCGGGCGCGCAATTCCCACAGCGGGGCTTCGCCGGTCGCGCAGACCGTGCACGAGGTCACGGCGACGCCGTGCAGCTGGGTGTAGCGCCCCTCGACCCGGTCGATCTGATTGGCGGCCAGTTGCAGCTGGCGGTCCAGCACCAGCCGGGCCGAGCGCAGCACGCCCGATTGCAGGGTCGGGTCGATCCGTGCCGCCTCGGCGGTGAAGATGCTGCCGTCGGGCCCGGCGATGAAGACCGGCCCCTCGATCCGCAGCCGGTCGCTGGTGGCGTCATAGGTGATGCGCGCCGCCGACAGCCGGGTGTCGTCGTAGAACACCTCGACATTGCCCGAGGCGACAAGGCGGGTGCCGTCGGCCTCGATCTTGATCCGGTCGGCGATCAGGTTGGCCGCGCCCTGGGCCCGCGCCGCGACCGGCGCCAGCGCCGGGACCAGCGTCAGGACCAGCGCGACCAGCATGCCTGGCAGCAGGGTCCGTCCCCGGCCGCGCATCAGCCGTCCTCCTGCTGCAGGATCAGGCCCAGCGACAGGGCGATGCCCGCCAGCGGCGGCGCCCAGGCGGCCAGCTGGACCGGGATCTGGCCGTTTTCGCCCAGGATCTGGGCGAAGTTGCGGATGAAATAGAGCCCGAAGCCCAGCAGCACCGCCAGCATCACCGAAATCCCGACCCGCCGGCCACGCTGGTGGCGCATGGTAAAGGCCGCGGCGATCAGCACCATGGCGATCAGGAAGGCGGGCTGGGCCAGTTCCATCTGGAACCAGACCTGATGGCGCCGGGCCGAAAAGCCGGCCCGTTCCAGCCGGTCGATGAAGCCCGGCAATTCCCAGAACGGGATCGAGGCGGGGGCGCCGAAACTGTCGCGGATCTGGTCGGGGGTCAGGGTCGAACGCACCAGCAGCGTGTCGTGCCGTGTCGCGACCGCCTCGGGGGTGGCCGAATCGCTCAGGGTCCAGACCTTGGCCTGTTCGATCTGCCAGCCGCGGGGGGTGAGCGTGGCGGTGGCGGCCTGGATCCGGCGCACCGGCCCGGCGGCCTCGGTGAAGGTCAGGAAGGTCACGTCCTGCAGCCGGGTGCCGTCCAGGTTGGTCGACTTGGCCTGGATCACGGTCTGGCCCGAGGCATCGCCCTGGCGCAGCCAGAGGCCGTCCTCGGAAATCGTCAGCACGCTGGCGGCGCCGTCGCGCATCGCCAGGTCGCGTTCCTCGAACAGTTTCGAGGTGGCGGCGACCAGCGGGTTGAACATGCTGACCGCCCCGGCGCCGATCAGCAGCGCGACGATCAGCGGCGCCCCCAGCGCCTGGATCGCCGAGCGCCCGGCGGCCCGGGTCACCACCAGTTCCGACGACCGCGCCAGGGCCAGGAACAGGCTGATCGTGGCCAGCACCAGGATCAGCGGCAGCATCGTATAGAGCGTGGCCGGCAGGTTCAGCGCCGCCAGGCCGGCGATCGCGGCAAAGGGTTCGGCGCTGCTGGCATGGCGGCGCAGCTGTTCGACCAGCTCCAGCAACCCGGTGATCAGCACGAACACGCCGAAGACCAGGGCGAAGCTGCGGAAAAAGCGGCGGGCGAAATAGCGGTGCAGGATCATGCCGGCACCGCCTTGCGCACCCGGCGCGGGCGGATCGCCCAGGCCAGGCAGGACGCGGCCATGGCCAGCCCGGCCAGGATATGCAGGTACAGCATCGGCCACAGCGTCGGGTCGCTGCGCGCCGCCTTGGTGCCGATGCTTTCAAGCACCTTGACGATCACCACCAGCATCACCGCCAGCAGCATCTGCCGGCCCAGACCGAAGCGCGAAAAGCCGCCGACCATCAGCGCGGCGAAGCCGAGCAGCGGCCCGACCAGGCCCAGCGCCGCCTCGGCGCTGCGTTCATGCACCAGGGCGCGCAGATCCGCCGGGCTGCGGCGGACCTCGTCCAGCACCGCCGGCGTGGCGGTCAGAAGCGCGCCGGTGGTCAATTCGTCGTAGCTGCGCCGGCGGCCGTCCTCGGCCGGGATCAGGGCGCCGATGTCATAGGCGAAATCCTTGAAGGTCGAGGTGGTCAGCCGTTCCGAGGCCCGGTCCAGACGCTGCACCAGCCCGTCCAGCATGACCAGTTGCGGCCCGAACTCGGTCCGGACCAGATAGGCGCTGCCGGCGGTATAGGTCAGGGTCGCGGCGGGATCGCGGCTGTCGGACAGGAAGATGTCGCGCAGTTCGCCTTCGGGGGTGATGTCGCGGATGTAGAAGGTGGTGCCGGACCCGGGCGTGGTGAATTCCCCCGGGGTCAGCAACCGCGCGGTCATGTTGCGCGACAGTTCGGCCTCGCGGTCCTTGAGCCGTTCGGTCGACATCGGCACCAGGATATGGGTCAGCACCAGCCCCAGCGCCGCGACGAACAGGCCGAAGACGACGACCGGCCGGGCCAGCCGCAGCGGCGAATAGCCGGTCGCCTGGACCACCGTCAGCTCGGATTCCGAGCTCAGCCGGTTGGTGACATAGACGGCGGCGGCGAAACCGGCCAGCGGGATCACGATGCGGATGATGCCCGGCAGGGTCAGCAGGGTCAGCTCGACGAAGACCAGCGCCGATTGCCCGTCGCCGAGGATCGCGTCGAACAGCGACACCGCCCGGTTGATCCAGTAGACCAGCACCAGGATCAACGAGAAGAAGCCGAACAGCACCAGCAGTTGCGACAGCATGTAGCGGTCGAATCGCGCCACCTTTCCCGGGTCCTTTCGACATGTGCTGCGGGTTGCCGGACGCTAGCCCATCGGGGCGCCGGATTGAAGGCGCCATTCGCCGCTCTGGTCATTGCCCGGCACCGGGACTACCTATGGGCCGAAGGGCGCGCAAGGCCGGCGCCGACCCGAGTGCCGACAAGGAGGACCGCGATGACCAAACCCGCCGATATCCGCTTTCACGACATCGACCTAGACCGCATCGCCACCGCGCCCGGCCGGGTGGCGGTCTTCGTCACCCCGGACGGCAAGCTGGACCAGGCCGCGCGGCGGGCGAACACGCTGACGAAAAAGGCGGTGTCGCGGCTGGCCGGATCGGACCGGTTCGACAAGATGACGCCAGGCGAAGCGGCCGAAATCGCCTGGCCGGCCGGAATGGCGGCCGAGGCGCTGATCGTGGTCAAGCTGCCGCGCCGCCCGACGACCGACGAGGCCCGCAAGGCCGGGGCCGCCATCGCCCGGGCCCGCGGCACCGGTGCGTTGCTGGTGCTGGCCGGGCCGCTGGGCCGGGCCGAGGAGGTCGCCTTCGGCCTGTCGCTGCGATCCTACGACTTCGACGCCCACAAGACCGGCGACAAGGACGCCCCGGGCGGCATCGACATCCTGTGCACGAAGCCCGAGGAGGTCGCCAAGGCCGCCGCGCCGCTGGCCGCTCTGGCCGAAGGCGTGCTGTTCACCCGCGATCTGGTCAACGAACCCGCCAACGTGCTGACCACCGACGATTTCGCCGCCCGGCTGGCGGCGATGCAGGAGCTGGGCCTGGAGGTCGAGATCCTCGAGGAGGAGGAGCTGCGCAAGCTGGGCATGCGGCTGGTGCTGGCGGTCGGGCAGGGCTCGGCCAGCCCCTCCAAGGTGGTGGTGATGCGCTGGCAGGGCGGCGGCGACGAAGCACCGGTGGCGCTGGTCGGCAAGGGCGTGGTCTTCGATACCGGCGGCATCTCGATCAAGCCCGCCGCCGGCATGGAAGAGATGACCATGGACATGGGCGGCGCCGGCGTGGTGTCGGGCGTGATGCGCGCGCTGGCCCTGCGCAAGGCGAAGGCCAATGTGGTCGGCCTGGTCGGGCTGGTCGAGAACATGCCCTCGGGCACCGCGATCCGGCCCGGCGATGTCTTTGCCTCGATGAAGGGCGACACGGTCGAGATCATCAATACCGATGCCGAGGGGCGGCTGGTTCTGGCCGATGTGCTGTGGTACGCGCAAGAGCGGTTCAAGCCGGCGGCGATGGTCGACCTGGCGACCCTGACCGGCGCGATGATGGTGGCGCTGGGCAATGAAAACGCGGGCTTTTTCGCCAATGACGACGCGTTGGCCGGGGCGCTGGCCAAGGCGGCGGCGGCCGAGGGCGAGGGCGCCTGGCGGATGCCGATGGGGCCGGGCTACGACGAATTGCTGAAAAGCCGGGTGGCGGACATGAAGAATGTCGGCCCGCGCTGGGGCGGCGCGATCACCGCGGCGCAATTCCTGGGCCGCTTCGTCAAGGCCGAGGTGCCCTGGGCCCATATCGACATCGCCGGGGTGACCCTGCGCAGCACCGACACGCCGCTGGCGCCGAAGGGCGCGACCGGCTGGGGGGTGATGACGTTGAACCGCTGGATCGCCGACGGTTTCGAAAGCTAGGATGGGCGCGGTCTATTTCTATCAGCTGAGCACCCAGCCGTTGGAGGCGGCGCTGCCGGTGCTGCTGGCCAAGGCGCGCGAGGCCGGCTGGCGGGTCGAGCTGCGGGGGGTGGATGCGGCGCGGATGGAGGTGCTGGACCGCGCGCTCTGGTCCGGCCCGGAGGACGGGTTCCTGCCCCATGGCCTGGCCGGCGGGGCGCATGATGCGGACCAGCCGATCCTGCTGACCTGCGGCGGCGGCGCGGCGAATGCGCCGGCCTGCGTGATGGCGGTGGATGGCGCCGATATCGACCCCGGGGAAGTCGGCGCGCTGGAGCGGGTCTGCATCCTGTTCGACGGCCACGACGCCGCCGCGCTGGGCCGGGCGCGCAGCCAATGGGCCAGCCTGGTCGATGCAGGCTGTGCTGCGCAATACTGGTCGCAGGACAGCGGCCGTTGGGAAAAGAAGGCGGAGCGTGTGCCGGACGCGGCGAACAAAATTACGTAATTTTGTTCGCGCCCCCGGGGGGGAGCGGGGATCAGCGGTGCAGCACCAGCCGGCCGCCCTCGATCTCGATCCGGTCGAACCGGTCGAGATAGCCCATGCCCAGAAGCGACCCGAACAGGTCGCCCTCGTTGACCACCGCCCGCAGGTCGTAATCGGTGATCGGCCCCAGCGCGACGCTGTCGAGCCGCACCGAGGCGGTCCGCACGATCCCGTTGGCGGTATAGGCATTGCCCAGATAGGCCAGATTGTCGGGGTCGATGCCGACGCGTTTCGCATCGGCCCGGCTGAGCACCATTTCGGTCGCGCCGGTATCGACGACGAAGCGGATCGGCGTGCCGTTGATCTGCAGCGTCAGGTAGTAATGGCCGTCCTCGGCGCGGGGCACCTCGATCGTGCCATCCTCCATCACCGCCTGGCGGGGGGCGATATCGCCGCGGATATCCGTCCACAGGCCCACCGCGGCGATGGTGCCGATGAACAGGAACACCCAGATCGCGGCCTGTTGCAGGGTCTTGCCCATGCTGTCGCGGTTCTGGGCGAAGAACCAGCCGGCCACGGCGGCGCCGAGCAGGGCAAGATAGGCGAAACGGGCGATCTGGTCTCCGGTCATTTCCCCCATATAGGCCTATCCTCCGAAACCGGAAGCCCGGATACCGTCGATCACGAATTGCACCGACAGCGCCGCCAGAAGCATCCCCAGAAGCCGCGTGACCACGTTGATGCCGGTGGCCCCCAGCCCCCGTTCCAGCAGGCCCGAGGACAGGAACAGCGCCAGCACCAGCCCGAGCACCACCGCCAGAACCGCGAACATCGCGGCATAGCCCGCGACCCCGTCGGCCCGTTCGGCCAGCAGGATCATCGTGGCGATCGCCCCGGGCCCGGCGATCAGCGGGATCGCCAGCGGAAAGACCGACGGATCGTCATGCTCGGCATCGGTTTCCTCGGCGTCGGCGGTGCCTTGGCGGCGTTTCTGGCGCCGTTCGAACAGCATGTCGAGCGCGGTGACGAACAGAAGGATCCCCCCGGCGATCCGGAAGGCGGGCATCGAGATGCCCAGAAAGCCCAGCAGCGCCTCGCCGAACAGCGCAAAAAGCGTCAGGATCGCCAGGGCGACGGCGCAGGCCCGGATCGCGATGCCGCGGCGCCGGGCCGGGGTCATCCCCGGGGTCAGGGCGACGAAAAGCGGGGTCAGCCCGATCGGGTCGATCACCACGAAAAGCGCGGTGAAGGCAGTGACGAGGCTGGCCAGATCGGTCATGGGGCGAACCCTAGCGCCGGCAGGGCGCCGCGCCAATCCCCGCGTCTTCGGGTCCGAGACATCCTCGGGGGGTGTCCCGCAGAGATCGGGCACAGACAGCCCCCGCCGTCAGCCGACCTCGGCGGCGTCCAGCTTTTCCTGGGCGGCCAGCCACAGGGCCTCGGCCCGTGCCAGCCCGTCCATGACTTCGGCATATTTGCGGTTCCAGGTCTCGAGCTCTCCGGTCCGGCCGTCTTCGTAGAGCGCCGGGTCGGCCAGTTTCGTGGCCAGCTTGTCGCGCATCTGTTCGATCTTGGTCACGCGGTCCTCGGCCCGGCGCAGCTCGGCCCGCAAGGCCAGGATCGTGTCACGATCGGCGCGTTTCGGCTTGGGTTTCTCAGGCTTGTCGCGTTGCGGCTTGTCGGTGGACAGAAGCTGGCGGCGATAGGCCTCCAGGTCGTCGTCATAGGGCGTCACCCGTCCGTCCCTGACAAGCCAGAGCCGGTCGGCGACCAGCGACAGAAGGTGCATGTCATGGCTGACCAGCACCACCGCGCCGGTATAGGCGGTCAGGGCCTCGACCAGCGCCTCGCGGCTTTCGATGTCGAGGTGGTTGGTCGGTTCGTCCAGGATCAGCAGATGCGGCGCATCGAGCGTCGCCAGCAGCAGCGACAGCCGCGCCTTCTGCCCACCCGACAGCCGGCCGACCTCGGTTTCGGCCTGGGCCGCTTGCAGCCCGAACCCCGCCAGCCGGGCGCGGTGGCGGCCGGGCAATTCGCCTGGCTTGAGCCGGGCCAGGTGCTGCAACGGGGTTTCGGCCGGGCGCAGCTCGTCCAGCTGGTGCTGGGCGAAATAGCCCACCCGCAGCTTGCGCGCAGCTGTATATTTGCCGTGGAACGGGTGCAGTTTGCCGGCCAGCAGCTTGGACAGGGTCGACTTGCCCTCGCCATTGCGGCCCAGCAGGGCGATCCGGTCGTCCTGGTCGATGCGCAGGGTCAGCTTGTCCAGCACGGTAGTGTCGCCATAGCCGATGCCGACCCCTTCCATGGTGATGATCGGCGGCGAAAGCTCCTCGGGTTCGGGAAAGCTGAAGGCGCGCAGGGCGGCTTCCTGCGGGGTCGCGGTCAGCTTGATCCGTTCGATCATCTTGAGGCGGCTTTGGGCCTGCACCGCCTTGGAGGCCTTGGCGCGGAACCGGTCGACGAAGCTTTGCAAATGGTCGATCCGGGCCCTGGCTTTGCGGTTCTCGGCCTCGGCCACGGCCAGCTTGGCGGCGCGTTGTTCGGCGAAGGTGTCGTAGGGGGTGGCGTAGAAGCTGAGCTTGCGGTCCTCCAGGTGCAGGATGCCGCCGACGGCGCGGTTCAGCAGGCCGCGGTCGTGGCTGACGATCAGCACCGTATGCGGGTAGCGCGCGAGGTAGCTTTCCAGCCACAGCGCGCCTTCGAGGTCGAGATAATTGGTCGGTTCATCGAGCAGCAGCAGGTCGGGGGCAGAGAACAGCACCGCGGCGAGCGCGACACGCATCCGCCAGCCGCCCGAGAAGGCCGAACAGGGCATCAGCTGTTCGTCGGGCGTGAAGCCCAGGCCGCGCAGGATGGCCGATGCCCGGGCCTCGGCCGACCAGGCGTCGATATCGGCGAGCCGGGTCTGGATATCGGCGATGCGGTGCGGGTCGGTCGCGTCCTCGGCCATCAGCGCGGCGCGTTCGGTATCGGCGGCCAGCACGGTGTCGAGCAGGCTGACCTCGTTGCCCGGCACCTCTTGGGCGACGCCGCCGATGCGGGCGCCTTTCGGCAGGTCGATCGCGCCCGATTCCAGGGCCAGTTCGCCCCGGATCAGGCGGAACAGCGTGGTCTTGCCGGTGCCGTTGCGGCCCACGACGCCGACCTTGTGGCCGGCGGGGATCACCGCGCTGGCATGGTCGATCAGGGGGCGCCCCTCGACCGAATAGGAGATGTCGTCGATCCGCAGCATGGCCCGCATCTGCCAGAGGGCGGGGGGGCCGTCAACGTGCTGCGCCTGCGGCGGGCACGTCTTGCGCCTGCGGCGGGCGGGGCGAGGGGGCTGTCTGCCCCCTCGCGCTCCCCCGAAGGTATTTTCGGGACAAAGGCAGCAGCGGCGGCATCCGCAGGGGCAAGGTGGCTTGAGGGGCGCGCGGCCGCATGCTAGGGCGGCGCCAAATTGACATCTGGAGAAGACCCATGGCCACCGAACGCACCCTGAGCATCATCAAGCCCGATGCGACCCGCCGCAACCTGACCGGCAAGATCAACGCCAAGTTCGAAGACGCCGGCCTGCGGATCGTCGCGCAGAAGCGGATCCATCTGACCAAGGCCCAGGCCGGGCAATTCTATGCCGTCCATGCCGAACGCCCGTTCTATGACGAATTGTGCGACTTCATGGCCAGCGCGCCGGTCGTGGTGCAGGTGCTGGAAGGCGACGGCGCGATCGCGAAGAACCGCGAAGTCATGGGCGCGACCAACCCCGCCGATGCCGCGCCGGGCACGATCCGGGCCGAATTCGCCGAAACGGTGGGCGAGAATTCGGTCCATGGCTCGGACGCGCCGGACACCGCGGCCCAAGAGATCGCGTTCTTCTTTTCCGGCCTCGAACTGGTCGGCTGAGCCGGTCGGGACCTGCCGGTCGACTGTGGGCCGCCTCCGGATCGGGGGCGGCCTTTGTCATGGGCGAACCGCCCCGGGCGCGGGTCAGGGGAACCTTACTACCGCCGCGTGCGGACCTGTGCTAGGATCGGGGCCGAGGGTGTAGGGCAGGGGTTTTCTGCCGACCGATCCTGTCGATCAGTGTGACGATGCTGTCGTGATGACTTGCGCGTCCGGGGCGATCCCCCGGACTGGGATATTTCCGCCCGGAGGTCGCATGCAGATCGAGTTTCATTTTCAGGAAGGGTTCACCGGGCAAGGCGTGAGCATCACCTCGCAAGGGGCAGTCCTGGCCGATGTCACGGCACGGACCCGTCTTATGACGGGCCTGGCCGAGATCGTGCCGCTGGACCTGCAGCACGGAGAGGAGGTGACCTTGTCGGTGGGGGGCGACCCCGCCAAGACGATGCCGGTGTCGATCGACACGGCGACCCCGTTCGTCACCATCAACATGGAGGAGAACGGCCTGCAGGTTTCGCAGACCGACCGACGACCGGGATACCTGTGACCCAACCGCCCCGAGGCGATTTCACCGGGGCGTCACACACGCTTTGAGGAGAAAAGTCATGGCCAAATCACCCCGCTCTGGCGGTTCCGAAACCGTTTCCGAAGACCTGGATCCCGCCCGGACCCTGCCCGACGAGACCCATCCCGATTTCGTGGCCGGCCAGGTGACCGAAAGCGAGGATCATGGCGGTTACGCCATGGACGAGCTTACGCCCGTTCCCGGCGGCCCGATTCCCGGTCCCATCCCCGGCCCGATTCCGGGCCCCCAGCCGTTGCCCGGTCCGATCCCGCGGCCGATCCCGCATCCCGCACCGATCCCGCATCCGGCGCCGTTCCCGCTGCCGTCCTTCTGCAGCGCGGTGAGCGGGCGCTACAGCTACGCGCCGCGTCCGGCGCCGGTTCCGGTCCCGTCGCCGCTGCCGATCGGTCCGACCGCGCCGCGCACCCCGATCCTGCCGTTCAACCTGTTGCGGATCACCGTGCGGGTCGATGTCGACCGGTTCATGCCGCAGGGGCGGATCTCGGTCGAATGGAACCGGCTGATCCCCAACCAGCGCGCCCATGTGGTCGCCGAGGTGACCTCGGATCGTTGCCTGAGCCTGAACAATCGCGTCATTACCGCCAATATCGTCTATCGCGACGGCGATCCGAACGCGATCCAGGGCACCACGTTGACCTTCCGGGCGCGGCGGGTGTCGGGGTTCAATTACGGCAAATACACGCTGGAAATCTCGGGCGGCGGGGCCACGACCCGGACCTATCAACTGTCGTTCCAGTCGACCAGCTTCGACAATGTCGATTTCGAGGTCGACCGGGTCGCCAATGCCGGCGCGATCGTGACCGCCTACGACACCGCCGACCATCCGACCCGGCCCGCCGATCTGCCGGCCGAGACGCTGTCGCTGGCCACGGTCTATGAACGGGCGGGGTTCGAGGTGACGATGTCGCCCAATGCCTCGGTGATTCCGACTTCGGGGGCGGGCGGCAACGGCACCTGGTCCGATGCCGAGATGCACAATGCCATGGTCACCTACTGGTCGCGTTTCGACAACCGGCCGCAATGGGCGCTTTGGGTGCTCTATGCCGCGCGGCACGACCAGGGCCGGTCCCTGGGCGGGGTGATGTTCGACGATATCGGGCCGAACCACCGGCAGGGCACGGCGATCTTCACCGACAGTTTCATCAAGGACGTGCCGCCGGGCGATCCCGACCCGGCCGGCTGGCGCCGGCGGATGGAGTTCTGGACCGCGGTGCACGAGATGGGCCATGCCTTCAACCTGGCCCATTCCTGGCAGAAGGCGCTGGGGGTGAGCGACGGGGCCCCGGGCGACCCGTGGATCCCGCTGGCCAACGAACCCGAGGCGCGGTCGTTCATGAACTACCCGTTCCGGGTGTCGGGCGGGGAATCGTCGTTCTTCAGCGATTTCCGGTTCCGGTTCAGCGATGACGAACTGGTGTTCATGCGCCATGCGCCGCGGCGCTTCGTGCAGATGGGCAATTCCGACTGGTTCGTGAACCACGGCTTCGAGGCGCCCGAAGCCCTGAGCCGCTCGGGCAACTGGACCCTGCAGATCCGGCCCAACCGCGCCAGCAACGCCTACCGGTTCCTGGAGCCGGTGACGATGGAGCTGAAGCTGACCAACAGCTCGGGCCAGGCAGTGGCGATGGATCCCGACATGCTGGAGGATGGGCGCCACATCACCGTCTTCCTGCAGCGCGAAGGCGCGCGCACCCGGCAATGGCGGCCGCTGATGACCCGGTGCCACGAGGATCACGCCGAAAAGCTCGACCCGGGCGAATCGATCTACGGCGCGCATATGATCAGCAGCGGCGGCGACGGCTTCCTGATCGACGAGGCGGGGTTCTACAAGATCCAGGCCGCGATCGACCTGGGCGGAGAGATCGTCGTGTCGAATGTGCTGCGGGTCCATGTCGCGCCGCCCGAGGGGAGGGAAGAGGCGCGGCTGGCGCCGGATTTCTTCACCGAGGACGTGGCGCGGGTTCTGGCCTTTGCCGGGGCGCCGGCCCTGGAAGGCGCCAATGCGGTGCTGGGCGAACTCGTGGCCCGGGCGCCGGACAACCCGGCCGCGGCCCATGCGCGGGTGGCGCTGAGCGCGCCGGGGCTGCGCGACTTCAAGGTGCTCGATGCCGAGGCCGGCCGTGACGGGCTGGCGATCAGGACGATCGCCAACAAGGTCGGGCAGGCGGCCAAGGCCCAGGCCGAGGCGTTGCTCAAGACCCCCGACCTGGCGGCCGACACGATCGGGCACATCCCCTATTTCGGCCAGCTGCGCACCGTGGCCGAGGCGCTCGAGGCCCATGGCGACACCGACAAGGCGGTGGATGTCATGGAAAAGACGATCAAGGTGATGAAGGATCGCGCGATCCTGGCCTCGGTCATCGACAATGCGGAACGGCGGCTCAAGCGCCGCGGCTGACCCTGGCCGGATCAACAGCGCAGGGCGCCTTCGGGCGCCCTGTCGGTGCGTCGGCGCTCAGGCCGGGCAGTCGCGGCGCACCTCGCGGTCGCGCAGGCCGGTTTCGACCAGCAGGCAGCGGTCGCGGGCCGCGTAGTAATAGCCGCGGGCATACCACATCACCGCGTCGTCGATATCGCCACCCGAGACCAGCCAGGCGCCGCGCAGGTAGCGGCCGGCGTAAAGCAGGGTGGTTTCGGCATCCAGCAGATCCGAGGGCGGGCCGCGATGGCCCATCTGGGCGGCGGTTTCCGGCAGGATCTGCATCATCCCCCAATAGGGGCCGTTGCGGGCGCCGGGGCGGTAATCGCTTTCGCGCTGGATCACCCGGTGCAGCAGCGCTTCGGGGATATCGTGGAAGGCGGCATATTCGACGATCAGCGCGCGCAATTCGGGCGTTTCGCCGGGATAGAGCGCGGGCTGGGGCGGCTGCACCGCGCTGTCCGACACCGTGGCGCGGGGGCTGCAGCCGGTCAGGAGGGCAAGGGCGAGAACGGGCAGGAGCAGCAGGCGCATGGGAAACCTTTCGCGGGGTCTGCCCCGGGGCCTAGCGCGACAGGCCCGGCCGGGAAAAGGGGAAAGCATCCTGCACCGCCCGCATCGGCAAGCCGGCGCGCAGCGGCGGGCGAAAAAACGGCGCCCTCCGAAGAGGGCGCCCTGAGGTCGCATGTGGGCGGGAAAGAAACTACATCTCGTTCGGAAGCGGCGTGTCCGCGGTGCGGTTCGGCAGGGTCGGGTGAACGACCTGCGGCTGTTCGCCGGTCAGGCTTTCGAGGAAGGCGGTGATGTCGTCTACCTCGGCATCGTCCAGTTCGATGCCCAACTGGGACGACCCCATGATCGCCACCGCCTCTTCCAGGGACCAGACCGCGCCGGAGTGGAAATAGGGCGCGGTCAGCGCGATGTTGCGCAGCGGCCCGGCGCGGAACACATAATCGTCGCCGGCGGTTTCGGTCACGGCGAAGCGGCCCAGGTCACCCTCGGGCAGGACATCGGCGCCCGGCCGTTCGATCAGGCCGAAGGGATAGTAATCTTGGCCGCCGATATTGACGCCCTGGTGGCAGGCCGCGCAGCCATTGTCGATGAAGGCCAGCAGGCCGCGCTTTTCCTGATCGCTCATCGCGCCGTCGGAGCCCATCAGGAACTGGTCGAAGGGCGCGTTGGGGGTGATCAGCGTCGCCTCGAAGCTTTCGATGGCGCGGGCGAAATTGTCGAAGGAGACCGGGTCTTCCTCACCGGGGAAGGCCGTTTCGAAGGCCTCCACATAGGCCGGCATGGAATTCAGCGTGGCGACCACATTGTCGGGGGTGTTGTTCATCTCGACCCCGGCCTGGACCGGGCCCTTGGCCTGTTCGGCAAGGTCCGGCGCGCGGCCGTCCCAGAACTGGGCGATGTTGAAGACCGCGTTGAACGAGGTCGGCGCGTTGCGCGGCCCCTTCTGCCAGCCGTGGCCGATCGAGGTTTCCAGCCCGTCGTGGCCGGCCATGCCCACGTTATGGCACGACTGGCACGAGAACAGGCCCGAGGCCGACATGCGCGGATCGAAATAGAGCATGGCGCCCAGGTCGACCCGTTCCCGGCTGACGATGTTGTTGTTCAATTCCGGCGGATTCATCGGGATCGGTTCGAAATAGCTGAGCGCGAGGTCGCGCAATTCGGCATCATCCATCGCCTCCTGGGCGAGGGCGGGCAGTGAGACCAGGGCAATCGCTGCGCCGGCAAGAAGACGGGTTCTGAACATGTGTCCCTCCTGGGTTCCGAAGTGTTGGAACCTTTCTAAGCGATGGCGCGGGGGGCAACATTGACACCAATCAATTACCGCAAGGGTCGAAGCCTGCGGGTCCGGTTACCCTTGCCGGGACAGGCCGCGCCGGCCGACGCCGATCCGGTCGAGGATCGTTTCGACCGCGTCGTCGGGTCCAGGCCGGAGGGTGGCGTTCACCGCGTCGAACCGGGCGCGCGGGGCGGGGTTTTCGGAGGGCTGCGGATCGGTCCGGGCGCGGCCCTGCAGGCCAGGGACCGGGGCGCAGCAGGCCCGGAAATCAGCCCATGACATGCGGCCGCTTTGCGGTGTCGATCAACCGCGCATCGGCAGCGTCGGCGCCCGCGGTGTGCGGCGTTGCGGCGGTGTGCAGACCGGCAGGGGCAACGCCGGCCGCCATCGCCCGGCCGAGTTCGGGAACCGGCCGGATCGCGCTCCTGGCGGCAGGATGCCGCAGTTGCCGTGGCCGGGAAAACCGCAGCGCGGTCGCGGCCCGGTCAGATGCTGGCGTAGTCGTAAAAGATCACCGGTTTGGGCTGTGGCGCCTGCCGGCCCGAGGCGGTCGGTGTCGGGCGCGGGGCCGGGCGGCCGGTGCCGCCTTTGGGGGTGCTGCTCTGTGCCATGGTCTGCTCCTGCGGTCTGGCGATTGCGTCACACCCCCCCGAGCCTTCTGCGGGCCCATCCCGTCAGACTATCCGCGCGCCGTGGCGCGGGCGTGTCGAAACTGTGGCGATTTCGTGGCGTGCGGGCGGCGCCTATTCGTCCATTCGCTGCCGCGGCGGATCGTCGTAGACCGCCCAGCCATAGTCCGCCGGGCTGCGGGGCAGCTCGTCTTCGCGGACATTGCGCGCCAGATAGGTCTTGGCGATGAAATTCGCGGTGATCGGCGCGGTCAGGAACAGGAACAGCGTGATCAGCAATTCCTGGATCGTGAATTGCCCGGTCTTGGCGAAGAAATAGGTCATCGAGGCGATCAGCGCGCCGCCCACGCCCAGGGTCGTCGCCTTGGTCGGCCCGTGCAGGCGCTGCAGGCTGTCCTTGAGCCGCACCAGCCCGTAGCTGCCCACCAGCCCGAAAATGCCGCTGACCACCAGCGCGGCCGAGATCACGATGTCCATCACGATACCCATGGCGTCGTCCTCATTCGATGATGTCGCCGCGCAGCACGAAGCGACAATAGGCGACGGTCGAGACGAAGCCGACCATCGCGACCAGCATCGCCGCCTCGTGGTAGGTCTTGGTCCCCAGAGAGATGCCGAACAGCACCAGCAGGGCGATGATGTTGATCACCATCGTGTCCAGCGCCAGGATCCGGTCGGCGGCATGCGGGCCGATGGTGATCCGCCACAGGTTCATCGCCAGGGCAACGCCGTAGCATCCGATGGCAAAGGTCAGGGCGATCTCGATCATTGGAAAATCTCCATCAGGCGGCGTTCATAGCGCGACTTGATCTGGTCGCGCACGGCGTCGGGGTCATCGGTATGCAGGCAATGGACCAGGATGCAGCTGGCATCGGCCGACAGGGTGGACGACACCGTCCCGGGGGTCATGGTGATGGTGCCGGCCAGCACGGTGATCGCCTCGGCCGAGGTCAGCTCGAGCGGGACCGTGACCCATTGCGAATGGATGTCGCGATCGGGCTTGAACAGGATGATCATCGCGACCTGGATATTGGCCACGACGATGTCGCCCAGCACGACCAGCACGTATTCGGCGGCCTTCAGGGGGCGCCCGATCCGGGACCGGTTGGGCCAGTAGGGTGCGGTCAGCATCGGGATGACCAGCCCGAACAGCAGCCCCAGCAGCAGGTTGCCCAGGGTGAAGGTGTTGACCAGGCCCAGCCAGACCAGCACCAGGGTCAGGCTGAGCAGCGGATGGGGGATCAGGCGGGTCGACATGGCTTATCCCTCTTCGGTCGGGGGCAGGACGGCGCCGATATAGCCGTCGCGGTCGAACAGCTGGGTCGCGGTATCCTCCAGATAGCCGGCGACCGGCCCGGCGAAGACCGCGAGCGCGCCCAGCACCGTCAGCGCCGCCAGGCTGGGGGCGATCTCCATCGCCGCGGCGGGGGCCGGGCCGGGGCGGCGACCGGGGGGCGGGGCCTCTTCGGCCGAAGCGGCCTCATCGGCGGCGGGCAGGGCGATCGCGGTGGATTTCCAGAACAGCGCAGAGCCGGCCCGGGCGAAGCCGACGATGGTCACCAGCGAGCCGCCCAGGATCGCCCCCCAGGCCCAGGCCATGTCGCCGGGCGCGCGCAGGGCATCCAGCACCAGCAGCTTGCCCAGGAACCCGCTGAGCGGCGGCATCCCCGCCATGGCGATGGCCGCGCCGAAGAACAGCGCCGCGAACAGCCCGTTCTGCACGGTCGCCGCCGCCGGGGTCAGGCTGTCGCCGGCGCGGCGGCTGACCACCAGGTCGGCGACCAGGAACAGGGCGGCGGCGGCGAAGGTGGAATGGACCATGTAGTACAGCGCGGCCATGGTCGCCCCGGGCGAGAAAGCCGCCACCGCGACCAGCAGCGTGCCCATCGAGCCGATCACCGAAAAGGCGATCAGCGGCATCAGCCGGCGCGCGCCCAGCACGCCGACGGCCCCCAGGAGGATGGTCACGATCGCGGCCGGGAACAGCCAGGTCGCGGCCAGGTCCTCGGTGCCCTCGATCCCCGGTCCGAAGGCGACGGTATGGACCCGCAGGATCGCATAGGCCCCGACCTTGGTCATGATCGCGAACAGCGCCGCCACCGGGGCGGGCGCATTGGCATAGGTGGCGGGCAGCCAGAACTGCACCGGGAACAGCGCCGCCTTGACCGCGAAGACGATCATCAGCAGCAATGCGGCGACCCGCACCAGGGCGGCCTCCTCTGGCGGGATCTCGGCGATGCGCAGGGCCATGTCGGCGATGTTGAGCGTGCCGGTCGAGGCATAGAGCGTGCCCAGCGCGAACAGGAACAGCGTCGAACCGGCGAGGTTCATCACCACGTATTGCAGCCCCGCGCGCATGCGTGCGCGTCCGCCGGAATGGATCATCAGCCCGTAGGAAGCGATCAGCAGCACCTCGAAGAACACGAACAGGTTGAACACGTCGCCGGTCAGGAAGGCGCCGCAGACGCCCATCAGCTGGAACTGGAACAGGGCGTGGAAATGCCGTCCGCGATCGTCCCAGCCGGTGGCGATGGCGTGGATCAGCACGATCAGCGCCAGCACGGATGTGAGCAGCACCATCACCGCCGACAGCCGGTCCAGCACCAGAACGATGCCGAACGGCGCCGGCCAGTCGCCCAGCCGGTAGACCTGGGGGGTGCCGTCGGCGGCGGCCGCGGTCAGCCCCAGCGCCACGGCGACCAGCGCCAGCGTTCCGGCGACCGAGGCGGCGCGCGCCAGGGTGATGTCGTGGCGCATGACGAAACCGATCACCGGTGCCAGCAGGGCCGGCAGGACGACGGGGACGATGATCCAGTGCATCAGCGGACCTCCGCTTCGGGGCGGTCGTCGGTGTCGTCCTCGGGGCCGATGTCGATCTCGTCGCTGTCGGCCTCCAGGTAGGCGCCGAGCCCGACCATGACCAGAACCGCCGTCATCCCGAACGAGATCACGATCGCGGTCAGCACCAGCGCCTGGGGCAGGGGATCGGTATAGCCGGCGTCACCATAGGGCGACAGGACCGGGGCCATGTCGACCGCCAGCCGGCCGCTGGAGAACAGGAAGATGTTGACCGCATAGGACAGCAGCGCGAGGCCGAGGATCACCGGGAAACTGCGCAGCCGCAGGATCAGGTAGACCCCCCCGGCGGTCAATGTGCCGACCGCGCTTGCGACGATGAGTTCCATGCCCTAGCCCTCCGCCTTGCCGGGGTTGCCCGCGGCCTCTGCCTCTGCCTCTGCCTCGGCCGCGGCCGCGGCCGCGGCGCCGGGATCGTAATCCATCGGCGCCAGGTTCACCGTTTCGCCGGCATAGCGGGCGATGCGCGACAGGCTGTAGAGCATCAGCATCACCGCCCCCAGAACGGTCAGGAACACGCCGAGGTCGAACAGGAAGGCGGTGCCGATGCCGAATCTCTCGATCGGGGGCAGTTCGACATAGCCGTAGAGGCTGGTCAGGAACGGCGCGTCGTAAAGCCAGGCCGCCGCCCCGGTCAGCCCGGCGATCAGCGCGCCGATGCCGATCATGGTGTGATATTCGATCCGCTTGCGCGCCTGGGTCCAGGCAAAACCCGAGGCCATGTATTGCATCAGCAGCGCGATGGCGATCACCAGGCCCGCGACGAAGCCGCCGCCGGGCTGATTGTGGCCGCGCAGGAAGATGTAGATGCCGACGACCACGGCGATCGGCATCAACACGCGGGTGACGACGACCATCATCAGCGGGTGCCGGTCGCGCGACCGGTCCTGGGAATAATCTCGGTTGCGCAGCCGCCGCGCCGCCGGCCCATCGAGCAACGCCTGCATCAGCGCGTAGATCACGAAACCGGCGATCCCCAGCACGATGATTTCGCCATAGGTGTCGTAGCCGCGGAAATCGACCAGGATCACGTTGACCACATTGGTGCCGCCGCCGCCTTCGTAGCTGTTGGCCAGGTGGTAGTCGGAAATCGTCGACACGTCGCGCAGCATGAAGGCATAGGCCAGCGCGCCGACCCCGCCGCCGGCGGCCAGCGCGATCAGCCCGTCGCGCAGCTTGCGGCCGCCCCGGCTTTCGCGCGGGGTCGATTTGGGCAGGAAATGCAGCGCCAGAAGCAGCAGCATGATCGTCACCGTCTCGACCGAGATCTGGGTCAGCGCCAGGTCGGGGGCCGACAGGTAGACGAAGCCGGACGAAATCGTCAGGCCGATGATCCCGATCAGAACCAGCGCCCGGAACCGGTGGTGATGCATGGTCACGACCGAAACGGTCGCGACCACCAGCATCAGCCAGCCGACCAGGATCACCGGCGGCACCGGCAGCATCTCTCGGCTTGGCGCGGCCAGGCCGCCGCCGGTGAAGGCCGCGATGCCGAGCGCGACCGACACGGCGACGAACACCGCCAGGTAGCGGCCCATGGCGCCGTTGTGCAGCCCGTCGGACAGGGCGCGCGACAGGGCGACGGCGGCGGCGATCAGCCGGTCGAAGATCGCCTTGGCCTCGGGGCGCGGCGCGGCGATCCAGACCCGGTCCAGCACCCGGTGCAGGGCCAGCAGGACGATGCCGCCCGCCACCGCGATGATCGACATGATCAGCGCCGCGTTCACCCCGTGCCAGATCTTGAGCGAATAATAGGGCAATTCGCCCCCGATCACCGCCGCGCCGGCGCTGGCGACCAGCGGGCCGACCAGCGTCGGCACCAGGCCGATGGCGATGACCATCGCCACCAGCAGCGCCGGCGCGATCCAGAGGCCCAGCGGCGGGTCATGCGGTTTGGCCGGGTAATCGTCGCGCACCGGCCCGAAGAAGACATGGACGATGAAGCGCAGCGAATAGGCGACCGACAGCAGCGCGCCCAGCGTCGACAGCACCGGCACCGCCCAGTCGCTGCCGGCCCAGACCGTGTCCGAGGCCGCGTCGAGCATCATTTCCTTGGACAGAAAGCCGTTGAAGAACGGGATGCCGGCCATCGACAGGGCCGCGGCGGTGCCGATCGCGAAGGTGATCGGCATCAGGTGGCGCAGGCCGCCCAGGCGCTTGATGTCGCGGGTATGGGTCTCGTGATCGATGATCCCGGCGGTCATGAACAGCGCCGCCTTGAAGGTCAGGTGATTGATGATGTGGAACACCGCGACGACGGCGGCGAAGGGCGTGCCGAAGCCCAGCAGCATGGTCAGCAGGCCCAGGTGCGACACCGTGGAAAACGCCAGCAGCGCCTTGAGGTCGTCCTTGAACAGCGCGATCAGCGCGCCCAGCACCATGGTGATCAGCCCGGTGGTGGCGACGATGTAGAACCAGGCTTCGGTGCCCGCCAGCACGGGCCACATCCGCGCCATCAGGAACACCCCGGCCTTCACCATGGTGGCCGAATGCAGATAGGCCGACACCGGCGTGGGCGCCGCCATCGCATGTGGCAGCCAGAAGTGGAACGGGAATTGCGCCGACTTGGTGAAGGCCCCCAGCAGGATCAGGATCAGCGCCGGCAGATACCAGTCCGAGGCCTGGATCGCCTCCTTGGCCTGCAGGATGTCGGTCAGGTTGTAGCTGCCCGCGATATTGCCCAGGATCAGCATCCCGCCGATCATCGCCAGCCCGCCGGCGCCGGTCACGGCCAGGGCCATGCGCGCGCCCTGGCGGCCTTCGGGCAGGTGCTTCCAATAGCCGATCAGCAGGAACGAGCTGAGCGAGGTCAGCTCCCAGAAGATCAGCAACAGCAGGATGTTGTCGGAAATCACGATGCCCAGCATCGCGCCCTGGAACAGCAGCAGATAGGTATAGAACTGCCCCATCGGGTCGTCGCCGGACAGGTAGAACCGGGCATAGAGCGTGATCAGCAGGCCGACGCCCAGGATCATGCCCGCGAACAGCAGCCCCAGCCCGTCGAGGAAGAACGACGCCGACAGGCCCAGCTGCGGCAGCCAGGTCAGCTCGGCCCGGATCACCTCTCCGCGCAGCACGTCGGGGGCCAGCAGCCCCAGAAGCACCAGCGCCAGAACGGTGGGCGCGGCGGTGAAACTGGCGCAGGCGGTGCGGCCGGCGCGGATCATGATCCCGGGGATGAGGGCGCCGATGAACGGCAGGAGCGCGATCAGGAATAGATAATGGCCTGTTTCGGTCATGTCCCCCATACCCGCTGTCCCCACGGTTCTCGCTTGGATAAAGGGCCACCTTGTGGGTTTACAAGGCCATATCGGCCGAAAACGACGAAAACCGCCCCGGGGTCTCCGATCGGCCGCGTCGGCTGTCGCCGCGATGCAGCGCGCCGGGCCGCCGGGCCGCTCCGCGTGATCCTGCCGCGGGCGCGGGCGCCGATCGGCCGGCCTCGACCATGGCGCCGGGGCTGGACATCGCCGCCTGGCCCCGGAAGATTGCGCCCGACCCCAAGGAGACCCGCCATGCCGACCCACCTGCCGCGCAAAGACCTGTTCGAGATCCCGCCGGGGGTGATCTACCTTGACGGCAATTCGCTGGGCGTGCTGCCGAAAGGGGCGGCGGCGCGCGCGGCCCGGGTGATCGAGGACGAATGGGGCGGCCAGTTGATCCGGGCCTGGAACGAGGCCGGATGGATGGATCTGCCGCGCGTGGTCGGCGACCGGATCGCCACGCTGATCGGGGCGCCGGCCGGCTCCGTCGCCACCGGCGACACCCTGTCGATCAAGGTCTACCAGGCGCTCGACGCGGCGCTGAAGATGCGGCCCGACCGGCGGGTGATCCTGTCGGACAGCGGCAATTTCCCCAGCGATCTCTACATGGCGCAGGGCCTGATCGGCACGATCGGCAAGGGCTACGCGTTGCGCACCCCCGCGCCCGATGCCGTGGCCGCGGCGATCACCGACGAGGTCGCCGTGGTGATGCTGACCCATGTCGATTACCGCACCGGCCGGATGCATGACATCGACGCGATCACCCGCGCCGCCCATGCCGCCGGGGCGGTGATGATCTGGGACCTGGCCCATTCCGCCGGCGCCATGGCGCTGGACATCGCCGGCAGCGGGGCCGAATTCGCCGTCGGCTGCAGCTACAAATACCTCAATGGCGGCCCGGGCGCGCCGGCCTTCATCCATGCACGGCCCGATATCGTCGAGCGCATCGACCCGGCCCTGGCCGGCTGGCTGGGCCATGCCGCGCCCTTCGCGATGGAGCCCGGCTATCGCCCGGCGATGTCGACCGAGCGGCTGCGCGTCGGCACGCCGCCGATCCTGCAACTGGCGGTCCTGCAAGAGGCGCTGAAGGTCTGGGACGGGGTCGACATGGCCGCGCTGCGCGCCGCCTCGATCGCGCTGACCGAGCGGTTCATCGCCGAGGTCGAGGCGCGCTGCCCGATGCTGGTGCTGGCCTCGCCCCGCGATCCTGCGCGGCGCGGCAGCCAGGTGTCCTTCGCCTTCGAGCACGGTTATGCGGCGATGCAGGCGCTGATCGCCCGCGGCGTGATCGGCGATTTCCGCGCCCCGGACATCATGCGGTTCGGCTTCACGCCGCTCTACATCGACGAGGCCGACGTGATCGCCGCGGCGGCGATCCTGCAAGAGGTGCTGACGACCGAGGCCTGGCGCGACCCGGCCTACCGGGTCCGCGGAAAGGTGACCTGAGCCGCATGGCCCAAGCGCCCGGGACGAATGGGTTTTCGGCTCCGGCGGTCGGGGCGGGGGCCAGCCGGCGAACGCTTGTGCAAACAAGGGAAAATTTGCTTCGGGTCCGGACCGGATCCGGGAATGTGCAGCCTGGAACGCCATGCCCTGTGCACATGGCCAACAGGTGCAGATGCCCATGCGGCGACATCGGAAAGCCCGGGCCGAACGGCACGGCTTGCCAAGCGCCGGATCCGCCGCGAGACCCGAGCAGCGAAGAAGGCCGGCGCTACCTTAGAGGACGGGGAGGACGGGGACCTCTCGGTCCAGGCGTGACGGCCGTCGCCTCTGCGAAAAGGCCGGTCTTGACGTCGCATGTGTCGCACACCGCAACCGCCACCTCGCCATGCGCAGGACAAGGGGGCGTTCGATCTTTCCCGATACGCCGAGCGATCATCGCTGGCGCATGACCATGTGCGCTCCGGCGCGCCGCGGGCGCGGGCTTGAGCGCCGCGAAATGGCCCGTTCGCTTCAAGGAAACCTGACCGAATGGGCGGCTCTGGCCGTGCGCCGCCCTTGGAATGATCGACCAGGGCACCGATTCATCAACCCGCAACCGGATGCGCGTTTCGGCAATCTTCATGAGGGCGAGGAATTTGACGTCTTGTTTCTCGTATCGGGTTGCGATGGCCCTGCAATGCTCGGGTTTCGAGACGAAACGCGCGATCCGGTCGCGGCGGTCGGCGTCGCCATCACGCGGAAGCGGTGCAGATCGGCGCGGGATCGAACCGGTGACAGCTGTTGCGCCAAGCAGGGGGGGTTCGACTGCCCGAACAGAACCCGGGCGCTGGCGAAAGCTTTCGGGCGTGAATTCATCGGCGGGCCTTCGCTTTCCGTCTGTCGATCATCAGGGAGACGTCCGACCGGTCGTGCGCTGTTCTCTGATCTCGGGCGTTCGTTGCGATTATGCAGGCGAGACAGCTGTCCCGCCTGCTTGGGCTCTGCCCGTTGGCCGGGCTATGTCGTGATGAGGACTATTGCCCGATCGAGTCCGGGCCAACGCCGTCAAACCCGGTGAACATGCCGTTGTCATTGGCAAGGCCCTCGGTCGGGACGGGCTGGATCACGTCCCAATGCTCGACGATCATGCCGTCCTCCATCCGGAACAGGTCGTAGAAGGCGTTGGTTGTGCCGTTCCATTGGCCTTCGCTGACGGTCAGGACGAAGTTGCCCTCGCCCAGCACCGCGTGGATCTCGGTGTACTGGAACATGTTGCCTTGCGCCGTCAGCTGCTCGACCGCCGCGACGATCCCGTCGAGCCCGTCCGCGATCATCGGGTTGTGCTGGGCGTAGCTTTCGGCGCTGATGTAGTCGGTGATGCGGGCGGGGTCCCGGCCCATCAGCACATCCTGGACCAAAGCGACGGCCAGAGCCTTGTTCGCCTCGGTCCGGTCCAGATCGGTCACTTCGGTCGGGCCGTCGGTCTGGCTTCTGCCGCTGGCGATTTCCGTCGCGAGGGGCTGCAATGCACCCCAGTGTTCCGCGACCTTCCCGTTCTCGTCCACGCGAATGATATCGAAGGACACCATCGTGTCGGCGCCAAACGGGGCGGCATTGCGCCAGATATTGTGCATGAAGACGTAGTTGCCGTCCTCGAACATGCGGATGTTCTCGGCGGTCGTGCCCGCTTCTTGCAGCACTGGCAAAAGTTCGATGAACGGCTCCAGCCCGGTGGGGATGAAGGGGTTGTGCTGGATGTAATCCGGGTTGGCCAATTCCCGCATCGTGTCGACGTCCCCTTGCAGGACGGCGCCCAGAAACGCGCCGACAATCGGCTTGATCGATGCAGTGTCATCGGCAAGGGCACCGGTGGCAAGCAAAGCGGTGGCTGCAGCTGCAGTCAGGGTCTTTTTCATTGAATTGGGACCTTTTTCAGGGGGTGGATATTGATGTGGTCAGGCGTCGGCGCCGCCGAGCACGGTGTCGAGCTGCATCTCTTTCAAAAGGGCGTCCTGCCGCGGCTGGGTGAAAGCGTTGATCTCGTCCACGCCCCAGGTGATGCCCACGACCGTGCGGGTGGGGCGCGTGCCGGGCGCGGCATCGGCCAGCGCGAGATAGGCGTCGACGACCAGTTGCGGGTCTGGGGCCTGATCGCTTGCCAGCATCTGGGTGAAGCCTGCGATCATGGCGGCAGGCACCTGCCCAAGGTCGCCATAGGAGGCCAGCACCTCCGCGCGGGCGGGCGGCTTTCCGGCGGCGAGCAGGTTCGACGGGAACGGCCCGGGCTCGACCAGTGCGATGTCGATGCCGAAGGGGGAAACTTCGTAGCGCAGGCTCTGGCTGTAGGCTTCGAGCGCGTGTTTCGTGGCGCAGTAGGTGCCGAAGAACGGCACCGAGACACGGCCTGCGATGGAGCTGGTGTTGATAATCAGGCCACGCCCGGCAGCGCGCATCGACGGCAGCACCGCCTGCATCGCGCGGATGGCCCCGAAATAGTTGGTGTCCATCTGTTCCGCGGCCTGCGCGACGCTGTAGGCCTCGGTCATGCCGATATACATGATGCCGGCGTTGTTGATCAGGATGTCGATGGGGCCATGGGCGAGGATGCGGCCAAAGCCCTCGGCCACCGAGGCGTCGCGGGTGACGTCCATCTCGGCGATGGCGATGGCGGGGGCGCAAGCCTCCAGTTCGGCCTTCTTGGCCGCATTGCGCCCCTGGACGTCGCGCATCTTGCCCCAGACGCGGTCACCCCGGTCAGCGAAGGCGCGCACCGCCGCTGCCCCGAAGCCGCTGCTGGCCCCTGTGATGACGACCGTTCTTGCGGTCTGTGCCATGGGTCGCTCTCCTGCTTGCCTGTTGCGTTACCGACTGGTACGATTTCAACAGACACACCGTCAAGACATAAAATACCATATGGTAACAAATGAGTGACGACATCCCGAGACCCCTGCGCGGCCGGCCCCGGACCATGGACCCGGGCAGAGTCCTCGACGTGGCGATGACCGCCTATTGGCACAGCGATCCGGCGGATGTATCGGTCAATGCGATCTGCCAGATGGCGGGTATTTCGAAGCCCTCGCTCTATCGCGAATTCGGCAGCGAGGACGGGCTGTCGCGCGCGGCCCTCGACCGCTATGCCGACCAGGTCCTGTCGGAGATGTTCGTGATCCTGCACGGCGCGACGGGGCTGCGCCAGACGCTGGACGCATTGATCGACTTCGCCTGCGACGATCCCCGGATGGAAACCGGCTGCCTGTTCTACAAGATGCGCGCGGGCAGGCACCGGCTGGGACCGGACACGCGGGCGCGGGTCGAGGAGATCGACGCAGCCGGACAGGCGGCTTATGCGTCGTTCCTGCAAGCTGCCCGCGATGCCGGTGACTGGCCGGCTGGCCTGTCGGTCGAGGCCGGGGCGAAGTACCTGGGCGAGCAGATCGCGCTTGCCATCACCCAACGCGCCTCCGGCGAAGACCCTGCCCGCATCCGCGACATGCTGACCCTCGCGCTCTCGGTCTTTACCCGCCCATGACCGGATCGCCACGCGCCCTGATGCCCGATTGCCTGCGCCTTGTCGCGCTGTTCGGCATCGTCGTCGTCAACGTCCAGTATATCGCCTTTTCCGCGCTGCACGGGGTCGCCGACCCGGTTGCCGAGACGCCCCTGGACGCGATCACCCTGTGGCTGGTGAACGGGCTGGCGCTGCTCAAGACCTACGGGCTTTTCTCCTTCATGTTCGGTGTGGGGCTGGGGTTCCTGATGCGTTCGGCGGCACGGCGGGGGCTGCCCTTCGGGCGCCTCTACCGCAACCGCATGATCGGCCTTGCGATCCTCGGGATTGCCCATGGCTGCCTGTTCTTTCCCGGCGACATCCTGACGATCTACGCGGTCACCGGATCGATCCTCTATCTGTTCCGGGATTGGCAGGTTGGCCGCTTGGTGCGAGCCGGCGCGGCTTTGCTGGTCGTGCAGGCCTTCATCGCGCCACTGCTGCTACTGGCCGCGCCGGAGACGCCGCCCGACATCGTCGCGATGGAGCGCGCGATCCTGACGAATGGCGGGTTCTTCGAGGCCGTCCTGTTCCGAAGCATCGGCTTCGCGGTCATCATGCCGTCTTTCCTCGTGATCCAGGGGATCGCGGCGCTCGGCTGGTTCTGCCTTGGACTGGCCGCGGTGAAATCCGGCATGATCGACGATGCCGGGCACCCGCTCTGGCGGCGCGCGCGGCGCTGGTGTCTGGGGCCGGGGGTGGCGCTGGGTCTTGCCGGGGCCGCGATCTGGCAATGGGGATCGCCGGTGCCCGGGGCCGTCCTGACCATGGTTTCGGCACCGGTGGCGACGCTCGGCTATCTCGGTCTGATCGCCGCGCTGTCGCGCCCGCCGGGGCCGATCATGGCGAAGGCGCTGGCTGCGGGCGGCTCAAGCCTGAGCATATACCTCGGCCAGTCGATCCTCCTCTCGACGATCTTCTCGGGCTATGGGCTCGGCCTCTGGGCTGATGTCGACCGGTTCACCGCCGTTGCCATCGCACTTGCGGTGACGGTGATCCTGATCGTTGCGTTGGCGATCTGGCGGTCCCGCTTCGGGCTGGGGCCTTTCGAATGGGTCCTGCGACGCATCACCTATGGCGGGTTCCGACACTGAAGCCTGTCATTCAGCCTTTTCACTCTATCCGTGTTCTCGTGCAGGAGGGCGAGGATGACCGGGCGGTCGATGGCAAGCCAGAAGATGGGGTGACGCCGGCACCGATGGATGCAGATCTCGTCAGGCAATTGCGGCCATGATCTTGGCGGCGCTCGTCTGCTCGCGATCGCGTCGAAGCAGTCCCCGAACTGTCCACGGTCCTTGTCCGCTTGGTCTGGTCCCCCGGTTTCGGACGTGGACCGCCCTGCATCCCTGGGGCCTTCGTCCGCCGCAGGCGCAAGGTCGTCGCTCGGCGAGGATGGGGCCGGACCCCTGCGCGCTTGCGTTCGTCGCGCCGGATCTCGTCGACGGACTTGCCGGAAAGCTCGCCACGCCGCGCCTGCTCGGTCCGCGGCTCCGGGAAGTTGGCCCGCGCCATGAAAGCCTCGTCGTCGCGCATGCCGACGCGCGCGTTTGCTTCTTGTCCGTGGACAAGATCTGTCTTGCTGGGCAGGGTCTTTGGGGTCCGGTCATGGCGGGCCGCCCTCGTCATTGCCAAAGGGCTGTCGGGCTGAAGCAGAAGGCCTTATGGGACGGGAAAACCTTTGCCGAGCGTGCCGCATCGACTTGACCGCGAGCCGTCTCGGAGAGGCTGGTGTCGAGAAACCGCATGACGGGAAATGGTCCGGATTTTCTCCGTCGCCGGGATCGCCTCAGGCGCGCCCACCGGTTGCGAGGTTTGAGGACGTCGGAAACCCGGCTTTCCCGGGGCTCTGACATGGCGATGCCATTCCATGTGGTTTTGCGGCAGCGCCGTGCTCACCGGCCTCATTGCACCGGGCAAATGCGCGCGAGCGGGGCAAAGACCCTGGGGGCCGCCGCCAGCACCCGCCCGCCTTGCGAAAGCATCGCGTCCATGGCAATGGCTTCGATGCATCCGCCCGCTTCGTCCACCATGAGCAGGCCGCCGAGGCAGTCCCAGGCGTTCATGTGCGGCTCGAAATACCCCGCGAGCCCTCCGCAGGCGACTTCGGCGAGCATCAGCGCGCCCGAGCCGTTGCGGTAGAAGACACCGCCCGCCTCCATCAGCCGCAGCAGGATCCCGGCGACCTCCGGTGCAGGTGTCCGGTGGCTGGCGCCGATGGCGGTCATCGCGCCGGTCAGCTCGAGGGTGTCCGAGACCCTGTGCGGGGTGCCGTCGCGGCGAAACCCGGCGCCGCGCCGGGCCTCGAAGAGATGGCCGAGCACCGGGGCGAAGGTGGCGGCGGCCACGGTGCGGTCGCCCTCGACGAGGGCGATGGCCACGCACCAATGCGGCAGGCCCGACAGGAAGGGCATGGTGCCGTCGATCGGGTCGATCACCCAGGTGAAGCCGCTCGACCCCGCTTTCGGCGCGTCTTCCTCGCCGATGATCCCGTCGTCGGGGAAGTCGGCGGCGATGCGGGCGCGCACCAGCGCCTCGACCTCGCGGTCGGCATGGCTCACGACGTCCTGCGGCGTGGCCTTCGCCTCGATGACGAGGGCCTCGCGGGCCTCGAAGAAGGCAAGGGCCGCGGCGCCGGCGTCGCGGGCGATGTTGCAGGCGAGCGCGTGGCGCGCGTCGATCGGGTCGGTCATGGCATGTCCTTTCAGGAAAGGCGGGTCACGCCGCCCGTGTCGATGCGCAGGGCGACGGTCTGGCCTGTCTCGAGCCTGGGCTCCGAGATCGGGCGGGAGACCAGAAGTTCGGTGCCGCCGAGGGCCACCGCATTTTCCATGCGGCTGCCGAGATAGGTCGCCCCGGCGACCCGGGCGGGGCCGTCGGCGGTGGCATCGAGGGCGATGCGCTCGGGGCGGATCGAGACCGAGGCGGGACCGTCGGCACCCGGCAGCGGCACGTCGAGCCCCGCGGCGGTGAAGCGGCCCGCCGCGACGCGCCCTTCGATCAGGTTCGCGTCGCCGATGAAATTGGCGATGAAGGCCGAGGCCGGACGCTCGTAGAGGTCCTCGGGCGTGCCGACCTGGGCGATGCGGCCCTTGTCCATCACCACGATCCGGTCCGAGACCGCCAGCGCCTCTTCCTGGTCGTGGGTGACGTAGACCGCCGTCAGACCGAACTCCTGTTGCAGCGCGCGGATTTCGGAGCGGACCTTGCGGCGCAGCTTGGCGTCGACATTCGACAGCGGTTCGTCGAACAGGATCACGTCCGGCTGCTGGGCGATGGCGCGCGCGACCGCGACGCGCTGCTGCTGGCCGCCCGAAAGCTCTGCCGGCAGCCGGTCGTGGAGGCCGCCAAGGCCGATCTGGTCGAGAATGCCGCGCGCCTTGGCCCGCGCCTCGGCCTTCTTCACGCCGCGGATGACGGGTCCGTAGGCCACGTTGTCGAGCACGCTGACATGCGGGAACAGCGCGTAGGACTGGAACACCATGCCCACGTTGCGTTCCGACGCCGGGTCGCGGCTGACGTCGCGACCCGCGATCCTGAGGTGTCCTGCGCTTGGCAGGTCCAGGCCCGCGATCAGGCGCAGGCTGGTGGTCTTGCCGCAGCCCGAGGGCCCGAGGAAGGTGACAAGCTCGCCCCTGCGGATCGACAGGTCGATGCCGTCCACCGCCACCGCATCGCCGAACCGTTTCACGACGCCGACGAATTCGATCGCCAGGTCCGTGCCCTGTGTGGTGTCCTTCATCTTTTCACTCCGCCGGTTGTGCCGCGGCCGTCAGGGCAGTCCTGCGGCCCAGTTGCCGCTTGCCCACCACAAGCTGGATCAGTGCGACGCAGATCGCCATGACAATCATCAGGACGGCGGAATAGGCGATGGCCAGCGCATATTCCCCGTTCTCGACCCGGCCCATGATATGGGCCGTCGCCATGTTGTGGCGCGCGGACACAAGAAAGATCACCGCCGACACCGCCGTCATCGCGGTGACGAAGGAATAGACCAGCGCCGTGAAGATCGCCGGGCGGATCGGCGGCAGCACCACGCGGCCCAAGGTCTGCGCGCCGCCGGCGCCCATGGTCTGGCTCGCCTCCTCCATGCTGCGGTCGATCTGCGCCAGCGCCGCGATCCCGGCCCGCATGCCCACGGGCATGTTGCGGAAGACGACGCTGATCACGAGGATGATCATGGTGCCGGTCATGTCCACGGGCGGCACGTTGAAGGCCGCGACACAGGAGATGCCGACCACCGTGCCCGGTATCGCGAAGGACAGCATGGTGCCGAATTCGAAGGCGCGGCGGCCCGCGAAATCCTGTCGCGCGACGAGCCAGGCGGTGAGGATGCCGATGGCCATGGTCAGCGGCGCCGAAAGGGCCGAGACCCAGAGCGTCGTCATCATCGAGTCCCGGGCCGAACCGTAAAGCCGCAGGCCTTCGGCCTCGAGTTCGAAGGAGAACGCGGTCCGGATGTGGTCGAAGGTGGGGGTCATGTCCAACCGGCCGATGTCGGTGACGAAGCCGCCCAGAAGGACGCTCGCATAGACCGCCACGACAAAGGCCGCGAAGGGCAAGACGACGGCCACGGCGACAAGTTTCAGCATCGGCGGCACGGGGGCCACGAGCCCGGCGTCGGATTTGCCGGTGACGGTGACGTAGTTCGCCCGGCCCAGCCACCGTGTCTGCGCCCGGAACGCGATCAGCGTCAGCGCCAGCAGGATCATCGCCAGCGTCGCGGCATTGCCGAGGTCATAGCGCGCGCCGACGACGGCGAAGAAGATCCTGGTCGACAGCACGTCATAGCCGCCGCCAAGCACGATGGGATTGCCGAAATCGGCAAGGCTTTCGATGAAGGCCAGAAGGAAGGTCGCGGCAATGCCGGGGCGCAGCAGCGGCCAGGTGACGGTGCTGAAGGTCCTGAGCGGCCGCGCGCCAAGGGTCTTGGAGGCTTCCTCGAGCGTCGGGTTGATGGCCTCGAGCGTGCCGAGCAGCACCAGGAAGGTGACCGGCGTGAAGGCCAGGACCTGCGCCATCAGGATGCCCGGCAGACCGTAGACCCAGCGGCCCGGGCGGACGTCGAACAGCTCGGCGCCGAATTGCGTCAGCACGCCCGAGCGCCCGAACAGCACGATGATCGCCACACCGACGACGAAGGGCGGGGTGATGATGGGCAGGATCGACAGCGCGCGCAAGACGCGCTTGAAGCGGAAATCCGTGCGCGCGACCAGAAGCGCGAGGGCAAGGCCGAGCGCCGTTGCCAGCGTCGCGGACAGCAGGCCCAGTTGGATCGTGTTGATCACCACGCCGCAGCTCAGGCGCGACGTGAAGCAGGCAAGCCCCCAGAGGTTCCGCACGGTCACCCGCTCGATGCAGGGCCCGAAGGCGAGCGCGCCATTTTCATCGGTGAAGGCGGCGGCGCCGAGCTTGAGGATGGGAAAGAACACGAAGAGCGCCAGAAGCGCCACGATCACGATCACGCAGGCCGAGGCGAACCGTTCCCCGCGGCAAAACCCGCGCGCCGCAAGCCCGTCGGACAAGAGCCCGAGCAGCGCGACCCCCGCCAGAAAGGCGCCCGCGCCCATGCCGGTCTGGCCCGCCTGCGCGGTCGGAAAGATCTGGCCCACCAGCGGCAGCGCGGGACCGTTCAACCCGATGGCGAAGGCCTGCAGCAGAAAGATGGCCTGCGCCGCCGTCACGAGGGGCAGCAGGGCAGGGTGGCGGCGCCAATCCCGCGTCCGTGCGGCAAGACCCGCCAACGCAAGGGCCAGTCCGACGACCGGCAGCAGCCAGGGGCGGTCCGCAAACCCCAGCACCAGGGCGGATTCGCCGAAGGCCCCGACCGCATACCACGGGAGCGCGGCGACGGCGCCGATCAGCAGACCGAGCCAGCCGACGCTGGCCCGGTCGATGGCGACGGCTGCGTTCACTGCGGCAGCGTGCCGATTTCCGCGTCCCACCGCGCCAGCAGGCGCGTGCGGACTTCGCCGGAGCCATAGGTGGCGAAGTCGTCGTCGATCAGCAGCACATCCTCGAGGCGCGGCGCCTCGGGCGGGGTCGCGGCGCTCAGGTTCGAGGGCACCTGATAGCTCGACGCCGTGGCCCCGAGTTCCTGCGCCGCGGGCGTCAGGGCCCAGTCATACCAGGCGCGCGCATTGTCCGGGTTCGGGCCGCCTTCGATGATCGACATCGAGCCGACCTCGTAGTCGGTGCCCTCGCAGGGTGCGACGGTGGCGATCGGGGCGCCTTGCACGGTCTGCGCCACGGCATCTTGCTGGAACACGATGCCGACCGCGGTTTCGCCCGTTGCGGCCGCCCGGATCGGCGCGCTGCCCGACTGGGTATAGGCGCTGATGTTGCCGTGAAGCTCGGTGAGATAGGCAATGGCCTCGTCTTCGCCCATCGGCTGCACCATGGTGGCGCGCATCGTGCAGGAGGTGCCCGAGGAATTCGGGTTCGCCACCTGGATGTCGTCCGCAAAGCGCGGATCGAGCAGGTCGGCCCAGCAGGCCGGCGCCGGGTCCTCGACGAGGTCGGTGTTGTAGCCGAACCCGAGCGCGCCGGCATAGATGCCCACGGTCCGGTAGCCCGAGGTTTCCGCCTGCCGCACGGCCCAATCCTGCAGATCGGCCAGCATCGGCGACTGGTATTCCGCGGTCAGCCCTTCCTGGGCGGCCTGCAGATGGGGGTCGCCGGTGCCGCCCCACCTCACGTCGCCGCGCCCGGGGAACAGGGTTTCACGCCGGAGCCCGGCCATTTCGGGCATCGCCTCGAAGATGCGTTTCCGGGCGGCGTGCACTTTTTCGGAAAACCTGTCGCGGCGGTCTGCCAGCTTGTCGAACGGACCCCGCCCGATGTCCCGCGCGACCGGATCGCGATGTGCGGCGACAGGCTCCACACCGATATCGTCGGCGCGGCCGCGGTCGGCTGGCGGACCGTGCCGGTGAGCGGCGACGGTCTTCTTGCCGGGCTCGACCCGACGGCCTATTGCGACCGGTCGGGCACCACGCCGATTGGCGCGTGAGACGGATCCAGCGGCAGGGCAAACGGGGGCGGAGACCGTGACGAAAAGGAACCGGGACCCTTGAACGGGAATGTCGTCTTCGACCTCGGCGGAACGCTGATCGACGGCGCGCCGGACCTCGACGCGATCGCCAACAGGCGACTGTCGGCGCGCAGCCCGGAAGAGCAGGGGGCAAGATCCTCTGACCCGGTCCGAGATCGGCAAGTGCCGGACCGCCGCCCGGCGAGAACCCGGGGGGATTTGACACGGATCAATGCGCATATGCGTTGCGACGCATGACCACCCGCCCATGCAGAATAAACTGACCGCCCTTTGCGACCCGACCCGCGGCGCAGCACTCGCCCTGCTCCGGGATGGGGGCGCGCATTGCGTCTGCGCATGGATGGCGCGGCTTGACGCGCACCAGAGCCGGATGTCGCGACACATGAAGGTGCTGCGCGGCGCCGGCCTCGTGCTGGATAGGCGCGACGCGCAATGGGTGCGGACCCGGCGCAACCCCGACCTCGCGCCGGCATTCGCGGCCGTGATCGATGCTGTGCTGACCGCCGAACGCAATCTGGAAAGGAAGGCCGCATGACCACCGAAACCCATGACCCGGCCCCACATCGCGGCGCGCCCGACTGGGTCTGGTATGGGGGTATCCCCGCCGTCGGGTCGGTCCTCTACCTGCTCTACGGTCAGCTGATCCCGATCTCGGAATGGGTGACGGCGCTGTTTCCCGTGGCGCGCGACAGCCATACCGGCGAGGCCATCGCGTTTTTCGTCTATGACGTGCCCAAGGTGCTGCTGTTGCTGACCGGCATCGACTTCGTCACCGGCGTCTTGCGCAGCTGGTTCAGCCCGGAAAGGACCCGGGCGATGCTTGCGGGCAAGCGGCAGATCTGGGGCTATCCGCTGGCCGCCCTTCTGGGCGTGCTCACGCCGTTCTGCTCCTCTGTCCCGCTCTTCATCGGCTTCGTGTCCGCGGGCATTCCGCTGGGCGTCACCTTCTCCTTCCTGATCGCGGGCCCGATGGTGGGGCCGGTGGGCCTTGGCCTGCTGTACGGTCTCGTCGGCTGGGAGATCGCCACCATTTACCTTGTCTTCGGTTTCACCATCGCCACCGTCGCGGGGTTCATCCTCGGCCGGATGGGGCTGGAACGCCATCTGCAGGACTGGGTGCGCGAGCTGAACGCGGGCGCCCTGGGCGATCTGCCCGGGGAGCGGCTGACGCTGGTGGACCGGCTGAAGATCGGTGTTGACCAGGTGCGCGAGATCGTCGGCAAGGTCTGGGTGCTGGTCGGCATCGGCATCGGCGCGGCGATCCACGGCTATGTGCCCGAGGCGGTGATGCTGCGGATCATGGGCGGCGAGGCCTGGTGGTCCGTCCCCGCCGCCGTCGTCGTGGGCGTGCCGATGTACACCAACGCGGCCGGTGTCATCCCGATCGTCGAGGCGCTGCTTGGCAAGGGCGCGGCGCTTGGCACAACGCTGGCCTTCATGATGTCCGTCATCGCGCTGAGCTTGCCCGAAATGATCATCCTCAAGCAGGTCCTGAAGCTGCGCCTGATCGCGATCTTCATCGCGGTGGTCTCGGCGGGAATCCTCGCCACAGGCTTTCTGTTCAATGCCATTCTCTGAAAGGACTCTCCCATGAAAACCGTCAAGGTCTACGGCCCCGGCTGCAAGCGCTGCGAGGCGACCCAAACCATGGTTCAGGAGGCCGCCGCCCGGCTTGGCATCGACGTGACGGTGGAAAAGGTCACCGACGCCCAATCCATCGCCATGGCGGGCGTGATGTCCACGCCGGGTATTTCGGTCGACGGAAAGCTTGTCCATGCCGGCGGCCTGCCGGATGCGGGCAAGCTCGAAGGCTGGCTGCGCGCATGATCCGCACTGTCAGTGCCGCCGCGCTTGTCGTTGTCCCGACCCTTGCCGTGGCGGCCGTCCTCGCGGTCCAGCCCGTCACCGACGATGTCTGGGCCATCGTCGGCCCGCTGGAACAGCGCAGTCCGGAAAACCTCGCCAACAACGCCACCTTCGGATTGGTCGTGACGCCCGAGGGGGCGGTGCTGATGGATCCGGGCGGATCGTGGCAGGGGGCCGCGATGCTGCACGCGGCCATCCGCAGCGTGACCGACCAGCCGGTGCTCCATGTCATCGACACGGGCGGGCAGGATCACCGCTGGCTCGGCAACGGCTACTGGCAGGCGCAGGGCGCCACGGTGATCGCCAGCGCGGCGGCGGACGCGGACCATCGCGCCCGCTCGGGCGACCAGATGATCGCGCTGGCGCAGTTTCTGGGCGAGGGGCTGGCGGCCACCGAACCCGCCCATGCAGACGTCACGTTCGAGACCGATTACACCCTCGAGCTCGGCGGCCTCAGCTTCGAGATCATGCATCGCGGCGCGGCCCATACGCCGGGCGACAGTTTCGTCTGGCTGGACGAGCGCGACGTGATCTTCACCGGCGACATCGTCTATGTCGATCGTCTTCTGGGCAACGGCCCGGCCCGCGATACCGACAGCTGGATCGCGGTCTTCGACGCGAGGGCGGCCTATCAGCCCGCGCATGTCGTGCCCGGCCATGGCCGGGCGACCGATCTGGCCACGGCCACCCGCGACACCCGCGACTATCTCGTGAACCTGCGCGCACAGATCGGGGCGCTGATCGAGGACGGTGGCGACATCATCGACGCGCCGGCCATCGACCAGTCGGCCTGGGCCCATCTTGACCAGTTCGCCGCACTTGCGGGCCGCAACGCGCAGGCCAACTCCGAGGAGATGGAGTGGGAGTGAGGCGGGCGTATCGCGTCACCGCGCGCCGTATCGACAGCCATGGATCGGAGGCCGAGGCGGAATTCGCGCGTCTTGTGCTCGACACCGCCATGGCCGGCCGGCTGAAGGGCGCCGGGCGGATGACGCCGATGCCGGGGGGCGATCGGCGCGGCATCGATGTCAGCCGGCATGGGGTCCGGCAGGACAGCCCGCCAAAGATGGTCCGCATCGACGATGATAGGTGGTCGATACGGATGAAAGCGACCAGCGGCGCGACCATTTCCACCGCAACCTGCGCAATTGCGGCACCTTCGCCAACACGCTGGCCGAGGCCACAGAGCTGGTCGGGACGATCCGGCGGAAAGACCGCTCCATGGCCCATGATCACGGCCCCGACACCGTATGCATGACCTCTCCGGAGGGCGCGCGCAGAGGGTCCGCATCGCGCGCAGCCCCATCCAGCCCGCGCGTGACCGCTGCGGCGCGAACGGTCATTTGGCGGGTGCGTGACGCAGGGTTTGCCTGCGGGGTGCGACTCTGCGTCCGCCAGAATGAACCCTTTACAAAACCGGAAATGTAGTTATGTTTGCCCAATGACCACGACCAGCCCCAACGCCCGCGCGCTTGCCGCCCTAGGCCACGATGCCCGTCTGTCGATCTTTCGCCTGTTGGTGAAGGCCGGGGACGACGGGCTGCGGGTCGGCGATATCGGTGAGCATCTGGGGCTCGCGCCCTCGACGCTGGCGCATCATCTGTCGACGCTGACCGGTGCCGGGTTGGTTGTGCAGGACAAACAGGGGCGCGAGGTGTTCAACCGCGTCGATTTCCCCGCCATGCACCGGCTGGTCGGGTTCCTGACCGCCGAATGCTGCGCCGGTGTGGTTCTGAACCCCTCGGAGGACGCCGCTTGAGACCCTTTGCCGCTTTTTCTCACCCTGAAACACCTGCAATTCCGGAGATTTGGTGATGACTGAAACAACCGTCCCGATGCCGGGCCTGAGGTCCGCGCTGCGCCATCTGTGGCAGGATCAGCGGGTCTGGCTTGCCTCGGCGCTGATCCTTGCGGCGCTGGCGGTGTTCGACGCGCCCCAGGCCGCTGAAAGCGCGCTGTTCGCGGGCGGGGCGCTGTTGAACACGGCGCCCTTCCTGATCCTGTCGATTGGCATCGCGGCCTGGGCCAATGCCACCGGCGCCGACAACCTGATCGCCAAGGCCTTTACCGGCGCGCCGCTGATGATGATCGGGCTGGGCGCGCTGGCGGGGGGCGTCTCGCCGTTCTGTTCCTGCGGGGTGATCCCGTTGATCGCGGCGCTTCTGGCGATGGGCGTGCCGCTGTCGGCGGTGATGGCCTTCTGGCTGGCCTCGCCGATCATGGACCCGTCGATGTTCGTGCTGACGACGGGCGTGCTCGACATCGAATTCGCGGTGGCCAAGACGATCGCCGCCATCGGGCTGGGCGTGTTCGGCGGCACGGTGGTGCACCTGATGATGAAGGGCGGCGCCTTCGCCGATCCGCTGCGCGAGGGCATCGGCAATGGCGGCTGCGGCGGCGCGAAGATCCGCACGCCGAAGCCGGTGGTCTGGCGCTTCTGGACCGATCCGGCGCGCCGCGCCAAGTTCGGCAAAACCGCGCTGAACACGACGCTCTTCCTCGCGAAGTGGCTGACGCTGGCCTTCATCCTCGAAAGCCTGATGCTGGCCTGGATCCCGGCGGAAACGGTGACCGCCGCGCTGGGCGGCGAGGGGCTGCTGCCCATCGTCACCGCGACGCTGGTGGGCGTGCCGGCCTATCTGAACGGCTACGCCGCGCTGCCGCTGGTGGGCGGGTTGATCGAGCAGGGCATGGCGCCCGGCGCCGGCATGGCCTTCCTTGTCGCCGGTGGCGTCACCTCGATCCCGGCGGCGATGGCGGTCTGGGCGCTGGCACGGCCACAGGTCTTTGCGCTTTATATCGGGCTGTCCCTGTCCGGCGCCTTCGCATCGGGCTTGCTGTTCCAGCTTTGGACGCAGCTGGCCTGAGGCAGGGCGGCGCGGCACATCGCCGCGCCGCTCCTGGCCCGTCCGTCGCCGTCAGCCGGGCCTTCGGTGCGCTTTCCAGGGCATTTGTGGTCCCGGCCCTGGTCGGTCCCCGGCGCCGGGCCTCCACCCCGGGCTTGGGACCGTTTGGCGGTTCGCTCTGACGCCGAGGATGGGGGAGGGACGCATCGTTGGCCCAGGACATCCGCCCGCAACGGTCAGCCCGCAGCGCCGCGTGTCGTCGGCTCTGGGCTGACGAACTCCGTTCATTCGCAAAGGGGGTCGACCGGCAGCGGCTGGCCCGGCCTGACGTCATCGATATCCGGCGCGATGACGGCGATCCCCCTGGCCTGCGCCATCGGCGACATCGACGCCGAAGCACCCTTCCCAAGGCGCATCAGCACCGGACGGCCCAACGAGTCGCGGCTGGTCCATGTGACCGGCACAAATTCCCGCCGACCCGTCGTGCGGCGGTAGCTGAACCCTGCGACAGCGGGCAGCCACGTGTCCGGCTCTTCCATCAGCCCTGCCGCCCGGCGCAGGGCGGGCCTGGCGATCTGGGAAAACGTGATCGCGGCCGCGTAGGGGTTGCCGGGAAGTCCGACATACAGCGCTGGACCGAGCCGAGCGACGGTCAGCGGCTTGCCGGGGCGGATCGCGACCTTGAGCACGTCAGGCTCGGCCGCCTCGAGACGCAACGCGTCAAGGATGTGATCTTCCTCGCCCGCCGAGACGCCGCCCGAAGAAATCACCACATCATGGGTCTGCGCGGCGTGGCGGATCGCCGTTCGGATGCCGGCGGCATCGTCCGGCACGATGCCGAGATCGGTCAGGTCGACCCACGGAAAACGCGACAGGGTTGCCCGCAGAAGCACCCGGTTGGAGTTGTGGATCTGCCCCGGCCCAAGCGCGCGTCCCGGCTCGGACAGTTCATTGCCGGTGGACAGGATGGCGACGCGCACGCGGGCGCGCACGGCGACAGACGCCACGCCACACCCGGCCAGCAGCGCCAGCCGGGGCGGGGTCAGGGCCAGCCCGGCGGCCAAGACCGGCGCGCCCCGGGCCACATCCTCACCCTGGCGGCGGATGTTCTGACCCAAACGGGGGCGCTCTCGCAGCGATATCATGTCTCCGGCGCGCGTGACCCGTTCCTGCATCACGACCGTATCGGCCCCAAGGGGCACCGGCGCGCCAGTGAGGATGCGCGCCGCGGTGCCGGCCGCAAGGGTGAGGGCGCACGCGTCGCCCGCCGCGATGCGGGCGGAAACGGGCAGGTGCCACGGGCCGTCGCCGGCCAGATCCGACAGGCGCAAGGCATAGCCATCCATCGCGGAATTGTCGAAGGGCGGCAATGCATGGGCCGCCATGATCGGGGCGGCGATCACCCGACCGGACGCCTCATCGAGGGCAAGGACCTCCTGACCTGCCACCGGACAGGCGGCGGCGATGGCGCGCAGGCGCGCGGCATCCACCGAAAGGGTCGGGCCGGAAGTCCCGGCCGAACAGGAAACGGCCGTTGCCATGTCATCCCCCCACAGAAAACCCGCCCCGGAAATCGGGGGCGGGTCTTCGTTCCAAATGCCTTAGGGTCAGGACCCATTGATTTCCGTGCAGAGGCGTGATTCACGGTTCGAAAAACGAGCGGTGAACATGTCTGATCTAT